>Ga0116229_10008241_pt1 | contig 16234 bp, 10 predicted proteins | sample S1TSphgellanicum_3_FD_87313 | JGI IMG/M metagenome (GOLD analysis project Ga0116229, IMG submission 87313) | Host-associated microbial communities from peat moss isolated from Minnesota, USA - S1T2_Fc - Sphagnum magellanicum MG | ecosystem: Host-associated > Plants > Peat moss > Unclassified...
ATTTTCAGTGTGTCACCATGAGTATAGACAGTTGTTTAAAAAATTTGTACTTCATATCTGGTTTTGTAATATGTACCGTCAAATACACACACACCTGTGCATTAGGCACGGGGTTCACACTAGTTAGAATAGATAAGACATCGATATGATGACGAAGAAAACAAAACAAAACAAGGCATCACAAACATGGTGGCCCTGCCAATAGAGATGATGTTGTACATCTATCTACTGTGTCCACACTCCGAACACCAAAAAAATCTATTCCAATCTAAACAGTCTAAACACTTTCACCCAAAAAACCGGTTCCCCTAATGTGAAATCAGTTCTAATAAGGTAAAACTTCCAAAAGTTGGATCCAATGCGATAGTCCCTGTCCCTCAGTTCTCAGATTTCGTTGGAACCAGCGGCCGTATACAGGGATGTGTCTCAAGGGTTGCAAAAGTCGCATCGCACAAGAGATTGCGAAGGGGTGCGAGGTTTCCAGGACGATGGGAAGGCGGCATCTCTACCCATCCGGCTTCTCCGCAAGTTGGAAAATTGAGCATCTCCTCTCTCTTTCCTGGAACACCTCCTCCTCCTCCTCCTCCTCCTCCGGAGTCTGCTTTTTCTAAGTCTGCTTTCCACCCTGAATCGAGGGTTTCCGATTGGAACCGGGTATGCATACGCGCCTTGTTGTGTCACAATCGTTGATTGTTGATTCGTTTCTCTCTGTTGCTTAGAATTAGTCTGTCGTATAATGCAGATGTTTAGGTGCATTCACCCCAAGTGTACATCTGCAGCAAATGTGCAGATAAGGCTGCCAGGCATTTTAGCATTTTAGCTAAGGCCTTCGCCATCTGCTGAGAGGATATTAGAGTCGAGATTTCTGTGATTTGAAATCAAATGGAATGTTTGGGTCTGTTTTGTAACATTGAACCCTGAAACTTTGTCCGAGAGGATCGCTGGGTTCTCCACTGCAGGGTCCAACCAGAGGAACACCTGAAGCAGATTGGAGCTTGAATCTTCATATTATGTATGATTTCCCAACTTGAATTGATCAATCATGCAAAAATTTCTCTATGCAGGAGAATATTGTGTTTTGTTTTGTTATGTTGTTAGTTCAATGATTTCACTCTGTGCAGAATGATACAACTGTGCACTCTCCTTGGTCTGCAACAGCAAGTTGTCTTGTGGCTAATTTCTGTAAACTACACTAGAGTAGGATTACTGTCAGCTTGCTTGATTGTGACAAAAATTTGGTACAGTGAAGCTTGACGTGATGTTTGGTCATGCATTTTCAGGCTCTTGAAAGGGTGAAATGTCAAACTGTCCATACAAACCTCAACTTGTAAGTTAAACACTCATGAAATGGAAATTCTTCTCTCAGGATTTTTGTGTTGCGTACTATGTTGTATGCTAAGTGGTGTGTTTTCATTCTGCTTTCCTCAGGGTGCAATCTGTGCATGTGTTCTCTTCTTGTTCTGCAACCCAAAGTGCTGAGCAATCTGGGAAAACTGCACTTTAATTGGAAGACAATGCTCTCCATTGGAATCAGAATTTGGTTCTGCAATGCTTAACTTAAGGTTGGTTATGGATTTCAGCCTCCCGAGGAGGAGTTAGACTGCTGCCCAGATAAGCCATGTAAAGTAAGTGAAAGAATCATGAAATGTTTCAGTTATCATGAATTGTTAAAAAATGTGCAATTGTATGGCAAAGTGTGTTTGAGCATGTCTTTCTCTTCTTGATCTCAATACATTTTTGCAGGGAGGATGAGTTCTGTAGACCCAGGGAAAAAATACACAAATATGCATCAGTTTCAAAATTTTGTTTCATGATGCTTGACATGAGGTTGGTTATGGATTCCAGGCTCTTGCTCAGGAGCCAATTTGCCCGGACAAAAATCAATGTTGCGTAAGTAGTTCTCCTTCTATTAGTGTTCAGATAGTGATGGCTGAAAATTGCATAACTCATATCCCCTCTTATAGCAAGGTCCATGCCATGACTCCATTTGGCTGCACTCCATTCTTCACGATGTTTTATTGAAAAATGTACAGCATTAAAGCTTTTCACATTGGTGGCCAGTTTATTGAGATTTCAGGTCCCTGTGGAATGAAAAAGAGATTTGCAAAAGGGACAAAGGCATCTTTTGCAGTTGAGAGGTTCAATTGCCTGCTCAAAGATCCAAATATGCCAGTAGTGTGCATTGCAGCTGTAAAAGAGGGGGAGGAATCCATTGAATTTGGGAATGATGTAGAGCTCATTCTGTATGATAATGCCTGGACTCTGCAAATTGTGCAAGAAGGTGTGTTTCCCTTCTGATTTTTGGGCTGAGTATAAGGGTTTCCAATGTACAGTTATCTCTTGTGGCTTGATGAACCAAAATTTTGCCACTTTATCAACCCTAAGCAATTGCACAGCACTGTACTTAGTCAATGCAATATAGGTGAGCCTTGACAAGGGAGAGATTAACAGGTTTCCAGATGTCATCATCCTTTGAGTCACTGGATGCTTTTGTACACCTTTTGTAGCACCTAAAGGAGGACACACAACACACATACGTCGCTGAGCTGGTGACATATCATAAGGAGATTTTGAACTTTTTAACAGGTGTGTCTATGTCTTCAAGTACTGCTACTGAACACAGGAGTTGGAGCTTTAGATTCTGCCCTCATCATGAACTTATCTTGAAAACTGTTGTCATGGTTGAAACTGTCTTCTTACATCACGAAGTGTTTGAAGCAATTGATTCTTTCAAAGCCTTTCTGAAGTCTCACCATGAAAGATTTTGCTTCAACCTTTTTTCGACCAATTGCCACAAGACAAATCTAAAATCTAGAATTTGTTTTCTGGCTTCTATGTTGTTCAGCTCAAGTTGGACTCTTTGTGTTTCATGTTCTGATATTTTGGTTGTAGGTTGTTCCAATTGAAGAATCTGCTAGGAACCTCACAACTGTGATGAGGGATTTTGTTTTTCCTCCAAATCAGCCTATTTCTGGAGCCATGTGTAGATAACTTGCAGATTATGTACACTGCTTGAATAACTCACTGAGATAAATCCTGATCCCCAAATTCCAAGTAAGTTTTTTCCAGCTCCAAGATCAAATTAATTTTTTTGCTGCAGAAATTTTATTGATAACAAGCTTTGAACTAGCATGCTTTGTTTTAGTGGCTCCAAGGTTCTTTGGTATCTTATGTGCTTCTAAAGATACCTATTGCCTTATGGTTCTGGCACATGAAACAGAGTAACATATGGAAGTGGAAGCAGAATACAGTCTTGAGTCCAAGAAGTTGAAGATAGGGATCCCATGCAACATGTCGGCACAAGTTAGCATTTGGACCATACTCTACCCTGTTTCCCATCAGGAACAGATGTCAGATCCCCTATCGTAGGGCTGACAACCAACTTGAGCCAATCTGTTGTGGCCATCAACTTCAATCTGTTTGAAATGACCAAAATGAAATCTTTTCAAGTTCATGGGAAAGCTGAAGCATCTGGTGTAAAAGAGATGTGAGGTTAAGAATCATGACAATGCACCGGTTTTAGGGATTTCTGCCAAAGTATTTACCAAGGGGTTTGTGCTGGTCATAAGTCACATATTAATCATCCTAGTGTAGGAAGGTTGTTTGTAGCAGAACTGTGAAGATTTATATCCAGGAGGAAGTTACCTGAGGAAGGCTAGCAGGAATGCACATCTGTAAAGTAGGTAAATAAACTTCGTATTCATCTTCATATTTGCATCTCCTTGGGGCTTACATGTTATCTCCTTGGGCCATTACCCTCAAGGAGAGTAAGACAATTTCTTTCCAAATTGCATGATTTTACTTGTCCAAACATGCACCATTAAACCAGATCCAGCTTAAGTTTCAAGACAGCCTGGAAGAAATTGAGTTAGGATTCAACTGTCTAAGGTCTCATCTAAGATCTCATCACCAATTTAGGGTTTTGACTGTGGTCTTGATGGCCTGATTGTGTCACCAGCAATGCCTTGGCAATCCATTGTTGGCCCATTGTGGCCAACAGCTCATCAACAGTGACTTGAATTAAACCCATGCCATCTGTAACTCCACTTGATGTAAATATAGAAACCAGTCTAATGTTGCTGCCATAAGATTATCCTGATGTGATTCAATGGTGGTCATATCATAGTGCAGGTTTTGTGTGTCAAAGATGCTCACCAAAGTTACAAAACCCACCTTCAGGTCTCCTAGTTACCAGCATCCATGGGAAGTGGGCACTTCTCTGTTATCATTTCCAAAAGCACAACAGGAAACTGGTCGTCAGGTTCCACACTTTTTTAACACATGTCCAGAAACTCAGGTTTTCCAGGTCTTCTCTGAATCTGTGAACAAAAGCTGGGAACAAAAACTTATGATCCCCTTCCAAAGAATTCCATAAAATTTTCGTCGGAATCGATTGACAAACGGTCTAACCTGAGCATCAGAAGCCTGAAACAGATGTGAGCTGTTGAAGAAAAACTGCCATGGAACATAGTCTGCACTTGATGAGCCTTGCTGTCTGTGCTATCTTGTCTGTTGTTTTTGGTTTCAAATTTGATGGTCTCAGGGGGTTTTAGTTTTGCCAATCCCATTGTGTTGATGATGGTGATCTCACATGGTTTTGGTTTTGCAAATCCTGTCATGTAGATGACATCTGGTACAACGAATTATTCTGCAAGACGAACTATAGGATCCCAGTTCTGCTACTCTCATGATTACACTAAAATGATGGCAGGTTGAATGGTGCTTGATTGTCATCCAGTTTGCATCTCTCTTCAAAGTGTGAGGAGAAATTGTCAGATCTCCACTACACATGAGGTTTGAATCACTCCCTGGAACTTCTTGTGTGGTCTCAAAAACTCCCACTTCCCTCTAAAGCTCGCTACACTAGCATGCTCATCAGCTTGTTGACGGTCCTCGTGTCTTAAGTCTAATGTGTAGACCAAAGATGTGAAAGAGCTGTTGTCATCGTTTCGGGGTCCTGTTACGAAGAGCTTGTCTGCACCTACCTGTGTGACACACACGGGGTCTGCAATGCTGTCCTCTCCTTCAGGCAGAACGTCCACAAATTGCCACTCGTCCTTCTCCGCAGAGTACCAAACGAGCTCCCTCTGATGGAAGCCGAAGAGAGGCAGTTGAGCATGGCTGTGAACGTCTGTGCGCGGTTTTATCACATCGCAGCTTGACCTCGACACAAGTGTCAAGCCGATCCAGGTCCGTGTCCATGCATTTAATGCAGGTTTGAAAACTTCGGATGATTGCATAAACTGACCTTGTGATGAGGTCTCGTATCCACTGATGATGTAGAGCTCGCCATCGAGTACCGCAGCTGAGCATTCGTCTCTGCTATCGTTCATTTTCGGGAGAGCTTGCCAGCGGTCTCGCACGGTGCTGTAGACCTCGGCGGTTGACAAGGCGATTTTGGCGTTGTTGTGGCCTCCAGCGACAAAGACGTCGCTCCCGAGGGCTTGACAAGCGAAGGAGGATCGAGTGCTGGGCATGTCGGCACCCCGGCGCCACTTTCTGGCTAAGAAATCAAAGATGTAGACTGTTCGAAGCGTCTCCCATGTTCGAGGGTGCCAGCCTCCCAGGACCAGGAGACCCCTGCTCACAGCAGCCAAGCGGCAGAAAAGAGGAAGACCATATTGCGCGAACTCGGGGATAGGTGGTAGCCATTCCCAAAGCTGCTCCGACTCCTCGGTCATCATGCTGACTCCAAATATAGGATGTGGCGAGGAGTCGACTGTAGGAAGGGCTTGCAACATGCAAACGCAATGTTTTGTCAACCCTTGTTGCTTCCTGCGTTCGTAAAATTCTCTGCTAGTAACTAAATCTCTCCACTTGCGCGACACGCCATGAAGTTGTGCTTGGGTTTGTACAGAAACACGAGTCAAACACCGGTACGCAACCTCGTCAGGCAAATCTCGGATAAACCCTTGATCTTCTTCATCTTGCTCCATGAGAAAAATTCGAGAGATCTCTCTTCACGACACCAAATGAGGATGTGATTGTCGAGAGCAGCCCTCGTGCATAGTTTATATATCTACGGAGAAGGCCAGCGTATAAGGAATATGTCCAGGATGAAAAGAAACTCACCCAATTCGACGTTATTGGATCTCGTCCTCCACGTTTGGATCCGGCCCCTTGTAGAGCTCGATTTCCAAACAGTCCTTCAGCAGAAGGAAAGAGAGTCAAGCAACAAATTTGGATTCCCCGAAAAACAAACTCAAGAAACTTTTCCTTCGTGGTACAGCTTCAAACGCGAGGGAGTGAGCAAGAAATACTCGATGAATCAGTGAATTACGGTTTCGAGAAAGATTTCCTTCGACGCCGTATAAGCTTTCAAAGTAACGCAACTGAGAAAGAAATTTCCTTTGTGTTGTTTCCCTGAACAACGAGCTCCTGTTAAGCTTTCTCCTTTCGAGCTCGAAACTTCGAGCTTGAGCTAGAAACTTCAAACGCAAGTGGATTAGTTATAGAGAGAAAATTTTCTAGAGAGACCCTGGTGTGTAGGGAGAAGATTAAGTTGACGTCATCAAGCTGTCGTATACAAATACAGCAAAGCACAACCTCGTGGTAGCCAGGACATGGGGGATGAACTTGCACGCCAACGCTTCTTGGCCTCCTCCGCCGAAGAGCCAGTCTATCACGTTGCCGTCGTTTCTAGTTCATACCCGAGCTAAAACCGCGTAAAGCTACAAATGGGCCACCAACGAACAAAGGTCCTCGTTTGAGGCCTCTTTTAACAAGGAATAATACATGGGTGAGTGCGCATCAAATGAGAGAGCGACACATAATCAAATGTATGTGCATTTCCGCCTCTATCAGCCAACAAGAAGATGGACATACCGTCCACATAGGATGTATCGGTGGGCAAAGGTCCTACTCCTAAGGCCTTCCTTAATTTGAGGGCAGTAGTCTGAAGGTGTAGGTCCCAAAATTAGGGCCAATATGAAACCTGCACCCACCAATGCAACATGCAGGAAGGATGGATGCTATGTGGACAAGAAACAATTTTTCATTCTATCTGTTGTGCCCTGTAGCTGTAAACCATTGTGGTTAACTATGCATGGGACCATCCACATGCATCTACCAACTTAGTACCCACCAAGTGTCTACCTACTTATATACATACATACATACATACATACATACATAACCATTTATATTACTGTCCAGGATGGATGCTATGTGGATAGGAAATTTAACACCTTTTCACTAACCATCCACATGCATCTACCCTAATAGTCACCAAGTGTCTTGCCTACCTACCAGGTCATACATACTAACCCTTAGGTCATCTGCCTACTGAGTTATGATATTTGCCCATGTTCCATATGTAGTTATTTAGATAATGTGAGGCGGAAGTTGGAGGCTTTACAAGATAGTTACCAAGGCGGAGGGTAACCACGCCCATCCCTAGACACAGGCCTCCCTATGGTACAAACCCTAGCCAAGCAATGGGCATGCATGTACTAACCAATGTTTTCAAAATGTCTATGACCAAACACCCGTTCTTGAAATTTTATGTTTGGTTTTCTTTCTCATGTCTTATCAAAATTAGATATTTGGGTGAGGATGAGGGCCAATTTTTTAAAAGTTCAAACCACCCTTATGTGGCTATGTTTTGGTGATGGTATTTTGGTGCATTTGGTTTTTTTATTTGGATTAGTTTTCACAATAGTATAGCAACACAAACATGGGAACTATTTGGTTATGGGAGGATTGGATGATGCACATTTAAGTTTTTCTCAAAGTTTTGGAGATGAACCCCCAAATGGCAACAACGGGAATTAAGTAGGAGGAAGAAAAATTTGGGGCATGTTCTTTTAATTCTATGCACTTAAAGGAAAAAAGGGTGTGTGGGGAACTCCAAAATGGGGATTAGAATGATTTGACAAGTTCATGAGAAACTAGACAATGCAATTGATTAATAAAAATGAAATTAACTTTAAGTCAAATAACTTGCTTTGAAGTATGACATTCACATTGTCCAAACTTGAAAAAAAGCCACCACCTTTTTCTTTATAATATATTATAGACTTCAATTTGTAAATTATAATTAAATACCTTTTTAAAAAAAAATTTCAAATGAGAATCCTAAAATTCTCAAGTTATGAGTTTTGTGGTTCATAATTTGTTCAAATGAGCTCTAATTGAAAAGCTTCCAACTATGAAATTATAATCCTCAACAAAAAAAATTCTAGCACCATGTTGCATGCTTCCATCAAAAGTCATTTGACCTTTATTTTTTAGATTTGGACGGTTGGGAATCAAATTGTCCTTTTGGTTCTTTGTTTTTTCATTGGACCATAACTCTCAACAAATTGCTCCAAATGAAGAATCGTAAGTTCACTTTCAATATTTATGTTTCGAAAGATTTTCAACTTTTAGAAATAAAGTCCAAACCTAATCATTCAAAAGTTCATAACTATTTGTTGGTTGATGTTTTTGTCATTATTATTTTTGAAATTCATGTTTTAAAAAAAATGTATCACATATCAAATCTTTATAAAACATTTTGAAATAAAATGATATTGAAAAATGAATTTGAATCTCCATGCAAAGTTGAAAACACATTTCATGATTTCATTTCAAAAGTCCAAATTATTATATATTTGGTATATATGTATTGAATTTTATCATTACATGTGCATATTTTTATTCAAGTTGACAATCTCAATTGATAAAAATTACATTTGATAAAGCTTTCATCCATGTCTTTTACTAGAATTGGGTTCACCTGAGTTCCTATTTTGGGAAAGGTCATGGCCTTGGGCCCCTACGCTTTAGTTTTGCATGCACCCAAGAATAATTGATTATTATAATACATGAACTATCCACTATGTAGTATCTAGATGGCTTCGGAATAAATTAAATTATTTACAACTTCGCGATTGCCAAAATGTTTTTAAAAAATTCAGCCCTTCCTATCAAAATGATCAAAAACACTTTCAAGTTGTCAACTAGTTTTGAACTAGGGACTTGCCTAACCAAATCAGTTACTTTTCATCCATCTAACCACTAACATAACAAAATATCTTAAAAATACAATTGAATTTTATCAAATATATCACACATATGTTGAAATTTTTAGAACTAAAAAGGTAATTGGTGAACCAAAAATTGTGAATTAAATTAATTATTCGGTAGAGAACTATTGAAGCTACCCAAGTACTACAATACTTAATTAATTTTTAAAAATGCATTTTAGCATGTGATGTATTATTTTTTAATTCTTTTGGCTTACTATGTCTATCTGACTAAACTACTGTTCCCACATAAGAGAAGCTTTATGCACTTTGCATCCTTTGTTATGCTCCACGTTCACCATTTCCACAAAACACATGATCCTCCTCCATTACTCCACAAATATGCACCATGGAGCAGTGTTTTCTAAAATTTTGTAGTCTAACAATAGTTACAACTCTCCTCAAACATATTTCAACTTAATTGGTGACAATTTTGTACATGACTATTAAAAATGAGCTAGTAGACAAACTTGCAATGACACACTCTTCAAAAGAAAAAAAATTGAAAAAAAAATTGTGACTTGTTATTGAAAAAAAAAAAAATTGTTAAAAAATGGACTTGTAACAACAAAATAAGTACTAGTAATTACAAATAATAATATTAGTGTTGGGCTAATAGTATGGATTAAAATAAGGAATAAAATAATGAACCTCATGGGCCTTAAAAGGAGAATTTTTTTACTAGGTGCATAAGGGTTGATTATGAATAATTTAGATAATTATTTCAGGTTAGTAAGAATGCAAGGTCAAGTATGTAGACTTGACCAAATCCCTAGATTCTCAATAATGTAAAACCTATTTATAAAAGGATGGAAATTTATAAGTGGCATTTGATGATTGGTTTGATACATGGGGAATAGATGTAGATGAATGTGGTTAATTATTCATTCATTTCTTTCTTCAAGTATATAAAAGGGTAGAGATTGAAACTTTTGAACTCATAATTTGCATTCAATAATTTCATATTGTTAGTTGGATCAAAACTTGTAGAAGTACCATATGTGAATAAGAATCTTTGAATAAATAAAATGTGAAAATTATTGTGAATACCATGGTGTAAATTTTATAGTCTTTGATGAGCGATCCCATAAAAGATAATCTTTAAATGTGTGTGATGAACTTTCTTGAAGTGTAATTTTAACATAAAGATTCGACTTTAGGCACGTGGGTGGTCTAGAAGAGTGTAAAGTCTCATGTTGGAAATCATGTGAATAATGAATATTGCAAGTGTTGTTTTGAAGTATGTTTGTTAGTCTACCTATGTATTAAAAAGGATAAATCAAAAATTAATCCTCATAATTCCAAACCCTCTCCTAGGGTACAGAGACTCACTACCACCTTTGGTCATATTTCACCCTCAAAAAAAGATTGGCATAGAGGCTCACCTCTAGAGGAAGAGCTTTGTCATATCTCTTTAAAACATCATTGGACATGCCCTTGGTGTTGTTGGAAAGCCTTAGGTGAGTCAGATTTAAGAGAATAGAGAAAGGCTTATCTTCTAGGAGGAGGTGTGTGGGTGTGTGTGTGTGTGTGTGTATGTATTCTATTTTGTCGAATCTTGACAATGTGATGACAAAAAAATAAATCCAATGTGAATTGCCCAAAGGGGTTTTTGGGGGAAAAAAAGTACTAGAAACTCGCCATATTTTGATGGTAACAAAGTCAAAGTCACCAAACTAAAACAGTGAGTTTCAGTAGGTCGCCAAAACTAGGCAAGATTCCAAAATAATTATTTCTGTCCTCTCTGACCTCTAGCCCAAGTTTGGCTCATTCCTCTTGTCAATATTCCCCAGACCATCTGGATGACAAAATTGAAAAAAAGACGCCTTTACGAGGGAGGTACAGCCATCCAGTATTCTACAGTACTAAGGCCACATGGCCCCCCAATTTTATTATCTTCTTCCCTCTTATGGTGCCTTCACACTTGATGTTAAGTCAGTGTTAAATGAAAATCTAGGTGGCATCTTAGGTGGCACCCAGTGTTACATGGGTGATATTGTAATGTTAAGTGAATGTTAACTTAAACATAAAATGTTAATGGTAAGTAGGTGTAAGTCCTAAATGACTAGCACAGTGTTAGGGCACTCAACACTAAAGTCCCTAACACCAAGTGTGAATGGACCTTTAAAGGGATTCCTCTTGCAAAACTCGAGTTTGCCAGGTTTACAACAGTGTTGGGTGTATGGTTGGGTTAGAATCATCCGTTCCAGTTCCAGTTAGTAAAAATAAGTTGGAACGAGTTCTGGAACAGGAACTGGGAACTTTTACAAACCAGACCAAGAACTGGATTAAGTATTTTTGTAAAATAAAGACCAGAATTAGGAGCTAACCAGAGGTGGGTTACCTGGAACCATGTCTGATTTTCAAAACCAGAACTGGAATTGAAATATCTTTTCTGAAAATCCACATTATGATGTTCCATGTATGTGTGGAACCAGAATCTTTCTAGTTTATTGGCCTTGCCTTCCAAGGCAAGGATATTGTGTTTAAATTCATTATAGAGTATAGTAGCTTAATGATTTTGGCCCCTAGTTAATAGGCCTATTTTTATACGAGGATTTTTGAAAGATGATATTTTGGCTTGTGTTGAAATGTGAGATTAGAAATAGAGTTATAATAACTTGAATGATTTTGGTTTCTTTTAGAGGATCTTTTTTTGAAGATTATATGTTTGCATGGTGAAATATTTGAGTTTGCATAATTCTTCTTTTGCCTTAAGATACTTTTTAATGTAAATGGCAAGGCCACAGTGTGACACATCCCTTGTTTTTTTAGACTCGAAGGTTTTTTGTAAATGTAAAGAACCACTCACCACCGGTTTGCAACAAATTTTGTCCATCTTAAGTGCCTGCTGACTTTCAGTAAGTGTAGCTCATGGCATTTACTTTTGGCTGTAGCGCTAAAGACACGTTTGGCAAAATACATAACAATGGTGTGTTGCTTCTAGGCTTTACCCTACCTCAAAGGGCAGGTTCAGCCATAATTAATTGTTTTGGCAAGTGCCTAATAATATTAATTTCAAGACGTTTAAAACATATCTAATCTTTTGAACAAATAACATGTGAAAGTGCCTAACTTGTACATTTGCTCATTTCATTAAAAACTCAAAGGAAATCAAGAAAGTGTTAAGAAATATGGAAGAAATTTTGCACTTAGGGAGGCTGATTTGTATATGATGATTTTCTTGTTCTTTTGCAAATAAGACCTGTGTCATGAGCTACTTCAACAAGCAATTTAAATGGCACGGACGTATTCTACACGGAGTTCTGTCAAGGTCTATTTCTTTGGGCAACAATTGACAAACTAGTTTCACCTATACAGGTACTCCACAATATAAATTGCATGCAAAAGCTCCAACCCAACAAAAGATCATATACTATATATATATATGTACATATATATGCATTAGAAGATGTGACAAACTGAGAGAGCAAAGACATGGTGTGTACCTCTGACTTACAATATTCAGAGGAAGAACAAGCCATTTATGAAACGAGAGGAAGGTGGGTATGGTGGGCTGGAGAAGGTGTGATGGGTTGGCAGTTGGGACACTGCTCTGCACAGTATGCCCAAGCCCCAACAAATGCCTAATGATAAAAGAATTGAATTTTTTGGGGCGCCGAACCCTGAAAAAATGTAATCTCCATGCCTTAATTTGTTGGCACAAATTCATTATATAATTATGCAGATATTTGCCAAAGCCGGCCTTGAGGTCAGGTAGTGTGGCTTTGTGTGTCATACATCGGTCACTATGGAATTGAGAATTGCATCAAATATATGTCATTCTTGCACACTTTGGTCATAATAGAATCTGGAGGACATTGAGGCAGCAAGGGTAGCCTGTTTTCATGCGTCATCTTCAATTTGTATTTGGTCACCAATTTCCTAAAACCAGGGCTCCAGTTTCAGGTACTTTATAGGTGACTTCCTGTATAAGCATCTCAGAAACTACTTTTGTGTGGAGAACTTACAATATTTTTTACCAAAAAATCAGAAAATCTTTTTTGAAAACTTGTTTTTCCAGCGTAGTATCTGGGTTTCTCAGCAAAAAATTGCCACTTTTGTGAAACAAAGATTGATTATAAAAAAAACTACGGGCCCAAATTCCTAAGCCTTGATAGTTTTTATCTAAACAATTTCAATAAGGAGCTCAATGTGTTTTCCATCCAATCTCCAAGAGAATATTTTTGAACAAAAAAGATCACAAGCTTCAACTTTAGAATAGAAATACAATGCAATAGTGGGTTCGAGGAAAGAGTTTCAAACAAAAAGCAGGATAAGGAATTTCCTATGAAGATGAAGAGAAACTGTGTGACACAGGGTAGGGGAACCGAACCTCTGTGTTGCCTTGCTGCCCTCAAAGCTCTCCACATTCTATTGCGACCAAAGCATGCAAGAATGACATATGTGTGGTGCAATTCTCTCAAGTGTTTCCATAGTGACCAACATATGAAAACAGCACACATGAAAAAAGGACAACCAAACTGTTTTTCTCACGTCATAAATTGGTTCTGATTCCTCATAGTTGCTCACCTGCAATGACCTTATTTGTGCCTTCACGCTGCTCATATTCTTCATTAAATGGAATCTTGTTAAAACAAATCCTCACAAAAATGTTTGGAAGTGATGCCCAAATCCATTGAATAGTACCCAATTCCGCTCAATTTTCTACTACACTCAATTGGGGATGAAACAGGGTTTTGAAGGTCAAATTAGGATGTAAAGACAAGGTGACTTTAGGATAACTTAAAAAGGAAAGGATTCCCAGGACCCTAGCACAACATTCGCATCACAAACCATAACCAGGTTTGGTGTCCAATTCAGGCACCATTTTAGGTTTTTTCCTAGGTGGGAAAAGCGTGTCATCTGCTGGTTCCACTTTCCGTTTTGACAGTTTTTTGCTTGTACATAAAGTGAATCAACAGAGCGGAACACAGGTTACATCTGGAGCAGGCCGGGTGCAACCCATTACCACCTAATGGAACAGTTGCTTACCCTACAAGGTCAGAACAGTTGCTTACCCTACCAAGTCATTGGTTGTGACGCTCCTGGGTGGAACTGACAACAGAACATAGTAACATAAAAGAACACGAGGTCTACATTGAACTTGTCATGGAACATATTTTGAATCATAATTTTGCAACTCATGTTGGCTTCTAGAATCTGGAACCCCCAGTTAGTTCCATGATGATAAAATCTTTCTTTCCATGGGTTCAGCTCCCTAGGCAATCAAGAAATACTTTCTTGAAAATTGAATAGGTAGATCCGGATGTGCTATTTAGTCATGTGACAAATATTAGTGTAACGTAATTTGTAATGTTAGGGTTGTGTGTAGAATATGTGTGAACCCTAAACCAAACCAAAACATGGGACGTTTCATAATTTAAAGAACTTGCTTCAGAACCACACCCACAGTTCCATCAGATTAAAAAAAAAATTAGATGAAGTAGAACCCAAGGCTTCTTTCAGAACTAAAACCAAGAACCAAGTGACATTCGGTTACAAGATGTCAGGACTTGGATGGTAGAATTTAGAACCAGCAACCAAAAGCAGCTTCGGTCTCAACATGTCAAGACTGGGATTGTAGAATTTAAAACCCCCAACCAAACAGCATCGGTTGCAGCATGTCAAGACTACGATTGTAGAATTTTTGAGGGAGCAAAGCACAGTACAAAATGTAGAAGTTCAGGCACATTCATATCACAGATGAAAATCTCTATCACGAAAACCAGTTTTGATAGATCTAATCCATCAAATTCTTCACTTTTTGAGATGTATCAGAAGCTCAACAATAACAGAAATGGCATACGAAAATGAACTCAATTTGATTAAACATATATACCCATGTTAATGCAGTTTCACACTCTTGCTTCAAATATTCTGCCTAAACAAAAGTTGGTGAACTTCACATCCCAAAACAAATAAATTCAAAAGAGAAAGAAACTTCTATCAAGTGCAGAAAATTCACACAATACAGATAGCAGCAGGGCACCTACTTTCTTCACAGCACTGGAGTCCTAGAGAACAGATGCTATCTGCATCAACCCACTTGGTGATCACTCCATTGTGGTGATTCCACTGTATGAGCACCCTGGCCTTCTACAGCATCTTCTTCACATGATTATGTACCAATCTTCAATCTCCTTCAGAAACCTAGACCAATAAAAACTCCAAATTGAAGCACAACTCTGTTATCACACAATGAACTCACTCTGCCAGGACAGACATTTGTGTGGCCAATGGTCAAAAAGTCGCCAAGGTGGGAAAAAACTTCTCCAATTAGTTAGGCTGAATATATGGAGCATCAGCTCCTCCAATTACAACCTTCATCAGGCCTATTAAAGCTACAAGCTCTCCCTTTCCTCTTCACATAATAGAAAAAAAACCTTGTGGAAACTAGACAGTGTGAGCTTAATAAATACCCTTTGGATAAACAGACTGCCACTTTTGGTTTTCAAGAATCTCATTCAAATTTCAAGTCTGAGAAGTTTATCAGGCTGCCTTCCATACAAAAAGATGCAACAAGGAAGAGCATACAAGACTGATGGAGCAGCAACCAGTCAATGGACATATGAAGGCAAATATATGAAAAGCCATGAGTGCAACTTCCAGTCTCTTGACAATTGACCACCAACCATGAGTCATTTCACAGCTTCAACCTGACAGTCTCTTCTAGATATGCATCCATTACTGACATCCACCATGGTTGGGGTAGCATTTGGGCTCTTGAGTCATAGATGGGAACTCCCACAGGCCTGCAAGTAAACCATGCTGAGGTCTTTGAACCAAGAGGAACAAATGGGGTTCAGACCCCTTTCAACTACACGAACCATGAATTACTGAGTTGCCTTCACAACTTATGTAGTATAGTTACTGAGGAGATTTTGTTCTCAAGCTGTCGAACAAGTTCTAATGCTTTGCAATGGCATGCAATACGACAAGATGCACAAGAAGGGCTGGTTCAGGTGCAAACTGTGGCACCCAGGTCCATTAAGGCTCAATTGAGATGTCCAGGCCTGATTGCATCAACCAACTGTTGTGTTAGCATCCTGCCATGAGCCCACCAAGGAGAGAAGTTAACATAGAAATTGATTGAACCAGACGTGTTTCACAATAAATCATGGATTTCTCCTGCCTTGTGCTCTATAAAATAAGCTGATGCAAGAGAAAAACAAAACGATAAATAAAATCATGCCTCCTTAAATGCTATTGATCCAATAGCACCG
>Ga0116229_10008242_pt1 | contig 16233 bp, 8 predicted proteins | sample S1TSphgellanicum_3_FD_87313 | JGI IMG/M metagenome (GOLD analysis project Ga0116229, IMG submission 87313) | Host-associated microbial communities from peat moss isolated from Minnesota, USA - S1T2_Fc - Sphagnum magellanicum MG | ecosystem: Host-associated > Plants > Peat moss > Unclassified...
CCAAATTGTGAATTATAATCAACAAAAATGGCTAGTTGACTCAAAGACTAACATTTGACACCAATGCAATGACCAAATTGTGAATTATAATCAACAAAAATGGCTAGTTGACTCAAAGACTAAGTGTTTGAAGTCATCTGAAATAGCCATTGTTTCAATGCTTGGATTCATATTTTTTTAAAAATCACTCATGCAGTCATGAAGGACAAATTGCACAATTGGTTGGGCCAACACTTCGAAACAATTTTGCATGTTTTCATATGAATTTTTTTATTCAAGAAACATTTTCTTATTAAGATGTCATTACAAGTTGGAAAGGTCAAAAGGTGTAAATTGGTATTATCACCTAAGACTTCATGTTCACTCATTTTTCTATTTTGGACCTTGGTGTTTCTATCTCCACAATCAATACAAGCATGGTCATTAGAAAATAGTGATTATTTCATTATGAGTTTTACTAACATTTGGGTGGGTGGAACTTTGAGTTGCATTGGGCAAAGTCTAATATCATACTAAGGTTCAACTCCCTTTCAAAATGTTGTAATTTTGGCATGTTTTGATTTTTTTCATTTGTTGTATGAATTTATGTTTACCTTTTTTTTTTCATTTACCATCTAGATTTGGTTACTTTCTATGTTTTAGTGGAGCCAAATTAAGTTTGCTGAATATACTATACTTGATAATCAACATTTCTTTGTCAATGTTTCTTTAATTTTAGAAAACAAGATTTCGCAATTTCAAATTTAATTTCTAGAATTTCAACAGTTGAGAAATAGGTATGCAAAGTAGATGTGTGTATTTTAATAGTGATGCAATGGAGTTTGATTTTCAACAAGCTTGAAAAATATCAAAGAAAAAATATTCTTTCAGCTAAAAATATTTTTTTGTTGAAGGTACCATATCCAATGTAACCACATTCTGCACTAGTTTTTGTTGTGCATGCCAATTGTACTTAGTTCATCCAAAATAGGGTTTCCACTCATGCATATTTTTAAAGTGACAAAAAAAAAAACACCTTGATGTGTGTACAGTGTCGACATGTTTTATTGGTCAACCTCATCAAAGAAAGCCATTATGCATGTAGTTTTTCATAGTTGTAAAGAGTTGTCACATTTTTTGCCAAATTAGTGCAGCGCGGTCACCACTGGCAATATTGAAATGTACAAATTTTTGGGTAAGAAAACCTTGCCATGAAGAGTCAAGACTCATAACCGATTGATTGTAATTGGGTGGTCTTATTTCATATAGAGATCACTGTAGTTAAAATTAATGCTAAGTTCATCACTCATTATCATGAATTAATTCTTGGATGCCTAAGGTATGAATGAAAGGAGATATCTATCTATCTCGCTCTCTCAATGGGTTATTTTTTGTTGTACCACCACCATCATCATCATCATCATCTCCTCGTTGCTTTTATGTTGTGTATTGATAAAGGGTGAAGGATCTCCTCTCAACTGGGTTTTGTTTTTCTCTCCATAACACCTTCATCACCATTTATCTGCTTTTTATGTTATGAAAATGAGTGAAAGGAGGGCTTAAAAAGTAATTAAAAAACAAAACAAGGAAAGTGCATTTCCTTGTTTTTTGTAATTACTTTTTCTGTCTAAGTACATTACCATGATTGCTTTTTTTTTTATGGGTATTGAAAAGAGGATGATCATTAAACTTCATCACATTGTAGGTGTAGGGTAATGACTAGGGCTGTGGGCATTCTTGGAATAAGGGTGCACACACACACACACAAAAAAAAAACTAACTAACCCCTTGAATGTAAATGCCAGACTATCTATGTACCAGTGTTGGGTGGCGTTGGGCAAGCATTTGATTAAATAGGTGCAACAAATTAAATACCCTTTCCATGTGAACGCACAAAACTACCAGTGTTGGGTGGGTATTTGATATTGCAAATTATGGATGGTTTCAGTTTTTCTGAGTAATTCAGAACTAGAAAACTATCAGTTCTAGTTTCTTTTTTAATAAAAAAATCAGAATCCAAGAATCATCAGTTCATGTTACTTCAACACCCTCAAACAACCTGCGGTTATTTGATTTTTTCAAAAAATTGAGAACCATGATTTTTAGATCAGAATGATTCTTTCTCTGATTTTTTTGAGGATTGGGATTACTAACCTTAAGAATCACCCTCATAACCACGAGGGTCTGTTGTATGTTCTTGCTTTTGATAACTAGCTACCCACATTCATAGCAAATAGTGATAGAAGAGGGAAGTGGGTGTGAGTGTACTTTGATCAGGCACATTGCATGCATTATTATTATTATTATTGTGGTTGCATTTTAACAGATTTTGAATAGATACGAAGTTAAGTTTGGAACATAAAAAATTGCAAAAACTGAGAAAAATACATTTCCTTCTTGGGTTTGCTTGCTTCATATATAGGGAGGAAGGACATGCATGATTCAAGTTATATTCTTTGAGAAGATCACAGCACCCACCCGGGGAGTGACTTGATTCTGATATCACCACTGCACGGGCTCCATCCTCATCAACCACATCTGATGAGATCAGAGGGGTGTGGTGTGCAAATTCTGCAGAAGGATTTCATGATGAAGATGCCCACATTCTTTTTGGGGAAGAAAGTAAATGCAAAATTGAATCCTTTTTTAGATGGTCAAGTGATAGAGTACATTTCAATCACTGTGTTGCAGAACCCAAACAGATGTTGCCTCCCTTTGCTCATTATAGAATTGCCTAGGTAAGGGACAACATCTGGTATCAAAGAGCATATTTCATGACATGCCAGTAGCATCACCACATATATAATGCATCATATTTGCAGAACCCAAGTACATTTCCAAATGCTCGGGGTTTCAGCTTTTTTTTTGGGTGCAAAACTTGACCAAAACGCAAAATTTTAAAACAAAATAATCTGTCACAATATTATTCCTTTTGTCTGAGAAATATCATCAAAATTTCATCAACAAAATAAAATTTGGCATATTTTTTTTCACATTTGAACTATGATTTAACATTGCTACAAAATGTGGGTGCAATTTCATTAGTCCTTGTTCACTTGACCAGGGAATTCACTGCATGCCATTAGGTTCGGTTTCATTGCAACTAGTGAATTCATTCAAAATCCAATGAAATCACTTGACGTACAAGGACACCTTTTATTCTAGTTTGGTAGCATTTTAAAAATTAATTTCAAAATAAATTAGACAACTTTTAAGAACACTTTGCAATTTAATGATTCCTCGTACGATGCAAGCCAATGATGCAACATCAGAAAATTGAAAAAGAGAAAAACATTGTTGGATTCTATAAAGATTGGACATTATATATCTTTATATTGCATATGTGTGTACATGTCTGTGTATACTATGGAATGGTCAAGCACGTGTCTGTTAAGTTTGGGTAAGGTGTGTGGGGGAGACCATTACAAAAGAGCTCGTTGATGATGCACCCAACATAATATGAGGCAAGGGTGAGGCCATTTGATTGCATCAAGGTCTAAGGTGACAGATTCAATTATTCACTCTTAAAAAAAAAGAAAAAAAAAAGCATGTTCAAAAGACATTATGGTCACTATTATTTATGAGTGTATGTATGATTATCACTAGGAGATTATTATGTCATATAATGTGGTCAAGACATATGACATAATCTGCCACACCAGACCTTAATGTACCTATGTAATTATTATGTTGTTCCTGTGATACCTAATGGTGGGTATGCAGAGAATGACTGTCACCAGATGTATAAAATTAGAGCTTCTTCTTCTCCTCATTGCTGGTAATGGCCCCCTCATGAGAGAGATGGGCTCTATTCACACACACACACACACACACACACACATATGTGGGCAACTGGGTTAGTGGGTGTCAAGGGAAATTGGGTATCCATCCCTTGGCTGCTTAGCTTATATGTACCTACCTATTCAGCCACATGAACCATACCTAGTGGCTGGGTGGCTCTCTCTCCAAGGGAAAAGAAAGAGGGGAAAAAAAGGGCTTTAATGTTGTCCCATCCTCTTTGAGCTTCTCTTATATGTCTTTTCTTTGAAAAACATGAAATCTTTAAGTCAGATGAGAAAAGTGAACTGGTCAGTGCCATCCCACATAGTCCAAAATGCTTTATTTCAGTTTTGAATCTTGGCTACATAAAGTATTGGCAACAAAAATAGAGAATCCAAATGATATCCTTCATTCTGCAAAGACCCATCATAATAATAATAATAATAATAATAATTGAGCAAGGCAATAATGTAAAATGAAATGTATATATACTATAGAGCCCACCCTTGACAAGTGCACAAAGTAGTAGCCATAAGGTGAGGAGGCTTTACAATGGTATATATGAACAACTTCTTGTGCACCTAAGTTAGCTACATGAAAGACTTTTAAGAAACCACTAACATGGATCACCAAGGTTTATGGAAAATTAAAAAGCTAAAGACGCATCATGTATTTAGCTTAAAAGTTTCTCCAATTTCAAAAGCCTTTGTAGTTTTGAATTTTAAGATGGGAAATTGAAATTTGGCTTATTGAACAACCTACCCTTTCTACAATCTCAAATGCCTTCAAAATAGTAGATCTCAATGATTGACATTTGGCAAAAATTTACCTTAAACCTCAAAAAAACTATCATACACTCTTCAATCTCAAGGGCCTTCAAATGTGAAACTCTATATTGGAAATTGATGTTTCAAGACCTAATAAACCTACACTTTATAGAATCTCAAATGCCCTCAAATGCACTATGTGAAGTTATGAATTGGAAATTAATGCTTGGTGTGTGGAACCATAATAGGGAAAAAAATTAAAAAACATTTTGTTTCACCAACTGAATGTGATCTAATGGCTTGTCACCCTATACAATGTTATAAGGCACTAATTTCTTTTGAAGGTCACTACTTTGTAATTGTCATAATATGGGTGCAAGGTTAAATCCCTAGGTACCCACCTGGCTTTTTGGTGACCCTATCTCTAAGTAAAATTGGCTTCACTTGTAACATCTAATATGGCTAAAATAGTGATTTGAGGTCACTAAAACCACATCACATAGGGATAAAATTATATATGGTGTAAAATTATGTGGCAAATGTGGATCTAATGGGTGATCCATTATTTGGAAATGTAAAACTAGGGGCATTTTTATGTAAAATTTCCCTTGGATTTTTTTCTTCACAAAGAGGGAAGAAGTAATGTTTCATGAAAGTGTAAAAAGGAAAGACCAAGAAGGAAGTTTTCACTACTTCTAACATTGTCATCTTGGGGAGGCCCAAACATTAATAAGGTCATTGTGAATTTGTAGGATATGGTGGGTCTTGTTTGGTAGAACAGATAATGTGTACATACAATGTTAGGGCATGTCACATTACATTCAAGTCTAACATAAATTTTCAAATGCACGTGGTTGTTATTTTCAAAGACTTTAATATTGCAATCTTTCTCAATTGAATGTGGGTGCCACCCTTTTTTTCTTTCCAATCCTATTTCAAATCCTAAATTTAAAAAAAAGACTATGGTGTCATCTTTTACAATGCATATAATTCACAAATCCTTGAATAAAACCAATAGAGTCATATGGATGACAACCTAATAAAGATTTTAAAAGATGGGCTTATGAAAAATATAATTTAAAAAAACATATAAAATTTTGCAACTCAAAATGAGTTATAGACACAAATTGCAATTTTGATAAATTTATAAGTGCAAAAAAGGTCATTAGGTCATTTGTTTTGGAGCCAAGAGTATGTTGTTGTTTTCCACTAGGAGAATAGTGACTACATTAGTAATGAATATGGACACATGCTTAGCCTTGTTCTTATTTCTCCTAACCACCTAAACTTGCAGTAGGAACCATGGCTTATTTATGTTCCCGGCTGCCTACGTATAAGAATGTTTTCAAATAACACATGATTTTAGTGTTGTGCATGCATATGTTTGAAGAAGCCAACATCTCAAATCTCGCAAAATCGAATTGAAAACTTATTAGAGCTTGTTTGATTTTTTTTGCATTTTATGACGCCTTTGCTTGATGCCTATGCATGGATTTTTATCAAGTTTTGCATGTGTCCATAATGTGATTTCACCATGACCATGAAACGAACCCAATTGGAACTTTGCAAGTTGTATTTTTATCCTACGCCAAAATACTAGAATGAATGTCACCTTTTCAAGGATTTTATGCCCATGTGAGTTCAAGTTCCTAAGATTATAAATATTATAACCACTCATTTTTAACCTTAAGGAAGCCACGAAAGCGAAATATCACCATATTAATTTGAAAATGAAAAGGTGGAGCCACATTAAACTAGGGTTCTTTCAATCATGTCACCTACAACTTTATGGCTTTAGCCCCCCAAAGTGGTGAAATAGGTGATCTGAAATGGTCCCAAAGAAAATGAAGTTGCTATTGGAGGATTGTGTTTTTAAAACATATTATGAAATGTTCTTGACATATGGGGTTTTATTGGAGTCTATAAATATGTGCATTTTCTGATAACCTACCCATCACCCAAAAATTTGATATTGATAACCGGTGTGTTTGCCAAAAACAAATTCCAAAAGAAAAAACTACCTTGTGGTTATTAACAAAAAAGAAATAACCAGTCAACACTGGTTTAATTTTAACCCATAAATCTCAATATGATATTTTGCTATTGCAAATCCCACTAGCACAAAATTTATTTTTACTAAACTGAAACATGCAACCTAATAATGTATGTCTAGGAGTCCAACTCTCAAGGAGTGTTTCTTTTTTTTGGGGAAATTTTTGGCACTTTGGGACAAAAAAATCCAGTGCCAAGGATTTTTTTTTGGAAAATATATATATGCCAAAGTTGCCACATTTTTGAGAAAAAATATTTAATTCTGAAGTCGCCGTATTTAGAGAATACATAGCCAAAGCAAAGCAACATTCTAGAACATTTTTACTTTCCTCTATGACCTCGTTTAGCCAAATTTGGCACCTTCCTCTCAAGGATGATCACCAATCCACCTAACCTCATGCACAAAATTTGAAGGAAAGAAACCCTTCTCCCCAATATGATGCTTGGAATCAAGAATTATCAATTTCCTAAAATAGCCATGATTTTTAACTCTTGGGAAAGTCACATTTAATAAATACTACATAAGATGTATGTTGAAGAATCATTACATCAACTTATCATATGAACCAAAAAACTACATCTTATTACAAAATGTTTATCATTTCACCCCAAAAAAAATTTCATCTTCTTGAAACAAATTATGCTTGGCTATCATTATATAATTGGTTACTAGAAACTTCCTTAAACTTTAAAGTTTAATGACTCAACAAATTTCTTAAACAAACCACTTTGTACACCTAATAATTTAACAAATGCTTTTGGGCAAATGTTGTGGTGGTGAGAAGGGTTCTTCTCATTAACATTCTTTTCTAAGTATGTGAGAGTTACCATCAACCTTCATAATCACTAATTTACATATATTAATCATGTTAGTATCTCAACACAAAGTCTCTTTGTTCAATGGGTGAAATGACTCGACCAAATTATGTTTTCCCCCATTTTTTCTTATAGCAAAAAGTGGCAAAAATTTTTTTGTGAAAAATACACATTTTACACCAAAAAGAAAGTCTTTGCAAGTTTTTTGGAGTCCAATTGTTTTTTTTTTTTAAATAGCAAAAGTTTACCAACAACAATTTTTTCTTAATCATTTGGACCAAATTGCCCTCCATTTTATACCCAAGTTCAGAAAAACCAAGTATTATTCAACTAATTGCTATTTATTTATTGAGAGCCATGCAAGTTTTTAAATCTTTTGTGTGAGAAGAAGTTTGCCTGGTTACAATTCCCACCCATGATTATATTGCCAAGGCCTCTAGGTCTAACTCAAGGTACTGAAAGTGGTTCACCCCTACCTATACAAACTAACTCAGTTGGTAACTCATGAGTGAGGATCATGTCACTCGATGAAAGGAAAGAGAGGATTCCTTAGTTAAATAAATGCTAACTTAAAAGAGACCTGAAGTGACTAGTGAAAATATCAGTGAGGTTCTAGAGTAAATTGGAACCCTAATGAATAAGGGAGGCTCATCCGGAGGATGAAAGATCCAAAAATAGATGGCAACTAAACCTAATGGATGAATGGCAAGATTTTAAAAAAAAGTCCTAATTACTATTTCTCACCCAACATTAATTGATTAATGTGGAAATGAACCACCAAAGCTATGGCATATTTTATTTTGCCTAGACTATGCCTTCAAAATCTCATGCAAAAAATGCCCAATTTGGAGTTAATCGATGATTGAACTCCAAACCACTCTTTATTATCCAATCCAAAACCTTAGTTTGCCTTAACCAACTAAATTTCAAGCGCATGTTTTATGTGATTGAGAATTGTATTTTATTTACTCCCTTTTCCAAAGGGAAAGCTTTGACAATCACCTTGGTGATGATGCTTAAAGAAACCCAAAAGCAAGAAAGAATTAAATTTTCCCCATGGGGATAAGTTGAGAAAATCACAAAGGCCATAGATATAAAAAAAACTTAGTTCATTATCCTAATGAGGAGGTTCTTATAGGGGATTTTTGCATTCTAATTTGTTTTGGGAAATGTAAAAGGGGACATAAAAAAAAATGACTAGTGCCATGGTGTGCTACAAAGAAACATCTAGTCAAATCTCATTTTGTGCATTACTTGTGTGTCAAGTTTCATTATGTACAAGTTTCACTAGGTCCTTATACATTGTGGTGGCCATTTTTGCTATTGAATCCTAGGAAGCTTGAAGAGTTTAGTTGGTTTGGTTTGCATTGGAAGCTCATGAAAGGATCTTTCTCTTCACCTTGGGCCCATTGTTCATTGTGGCAAGTTGCACTTTCATTTGAACTCTAATCCATACGATGTTTTCATTGAATTGTCTCATCTTTTATATCTAGTCAATCTCGTGATTGTTAGGTTACTTCCTTAATTGTGTGTGATTAACCACTATTCAAATGGTTAGGCAATGGCTCTATTCATGGGAAAATATGTATGTTTCATTGTGCTACAAAAAAGCACCAATCACTTTGATCAAATTAACCACCGTTTTGTTGAAATAAAAATAGTTTTATTTCTTGGAGTAAACATGTTGCCACCAATTGTAGTGAAGTTATTGAATGAGCTTGAAATGGCCAAAAATTATTACAATTTTGGTTTGCATATGTATTTTGATTGAATTAATTGTGGTTTGAAATTTTTTGAATCACTTCATTCAAAGTTGCAGCCAACATTATTTTGAAACAAAATGATATTTATATTTTGTAGAAATGTGATTAAATGAATAAAGTCGTTGAGATCACAATATGACACTATTGATAACCCTTAGTGACATTTTCAACTTTTGGATCAAACAATTTTTCTTAGTTTATTATTTGGGTCCACCTTCTAAATTTAAATATGTCATTAACATGGTTAATTCTGGTTATGTTGATTATTAAGAGATTATTTTAAACAACTAAAAACGGTGCTAAAATACGCAAGAATAGGTGTTCATTTTAGAAAGCTAACATTTTAAGGTTCTATTACCTTAGGGTTGTAAGGTCATTTGGCTTGCATGTTAAAACCAATGTTGGTTGGATCTTGATTTTTTACAAGTGTTGGGTTTGGGTTTACCAAAATAAAATAAAATTTGGAAGACTTGTTGGATTAAAGTTTAGTATTCCTAAGTTTTAAAAGTGTTGCATGGGCCTTGGTCCTTTCATTGGAACTTTGATTGGCATGTCTTACACAAAAATTTGAAAACTTTAGGCACCCCCCAAATAGAAGTTTTCACTTCAAGATAGAAGCTCAATTTTTAGCCTTTATGAAGGGATAGGGGGAGGAAGGGAAAGTGGGATAGCTCATTGCCAAAAAAAATTTTAAACTTTAAGTGGTTTTCAATCTCCTTCCCATCTTACAAAATTCATTCAAGTGTTGTTGGCCCAATTCTAAACTCATTACCCAACCAATTGAATTTGAAATTTGAGTTTTTGTTGGATTTTCAATGAAAGTATTGTTCAACATTCAATAACTCCTACAACATGAATATGATTCAATGATATGGATGACATTCACTAAGTGATGAATTTTCACAACAAACGTCCTTTGAAACGAATATACATAATAAAAATAATGATGTATGCATGTGACCAATGTGTCAACCTCCTTCCACTTCTATATACTTACATGGACATTAAAAAAACCATTTGAAAATATGCCCTATCATACCCGAGTTATCTATGCTAGATGAATAATAGTTTGGGCAAATAATATGTGATATAAAAGAGTGATATTCAAAACTAAATGGGAACATAAAAGGGCCACTTGTGGGAGGGGATATGGAGAAATTTTTGGCAAGGGAAACTAATCAAGAGGGAAAGGGCAAAAGGGCAAAGAAGAGAGTCGAACAAAAGAAAACTAATTGTTGAAAAAAATGAAAAAATCAGGTTCAAGGATGAAACAAAACCTAAATGATAATTTCAATATGAAATTATGCCAAATGGATGAGATATATAGTTCCTAACTAAAAATCAACCATAAAGATAAAATTCTCACAAATGAACAAAATGTGACCACATCAAAAGATATTAATTGTTTGGATGGAATTTCCATTATAAAATGAGTTATATCATGCATGAATGACATTATGTTCATACACGAGATTTACCACACATGAGATGGTCATGGTGATAAATATTAATGAAGGATGAAAATTGTTGTTCATGGGTTGAAATTGATTGTAAATGTAATTGGCCATCTACTAAAGTGGGGTTTGGAGTGTGGATGAGGATGGATGTTTAAAATTCTTGTGTTCCCATCATGTTCTCAATGATATGATGATTCTCTTCACCTTCATCCGGGTTCAATTACACAGTCAATCAATTTTAAGGGTAATCCCTAAAGAATAATTAGACCCAACTTGTTTCCCACTAATTTCTGCATTAATGTTTATTGGGCTGGCTGATTGAAAATATGTAAATTAATTAACTAAGCCATTGAATGGACAAATTCTTAACACATTCTTTTTTTTAAAAAAAATTAATAAGGAAATAATTGGGGAATTTTTGGAAATTTCCATTTTTCTAGTGTAAATTCAACTAATTTTGTCAATGTTTTGGAAAAAAATTCCTAAATTGAAAAAAAGGAAATAACAATCACCATGCTTATGACAATGTTTTGATTTTCACCTATTGGGCAACAATCTAATGAAATGTTTTTTAAAAATAAAAGGCACAAAAAATGAGCTATTCTTGAGGGTTAATAAATGAACGAATGACCCAAATAAATAAATAAATTTAAATAAAAATTGAAAATTTCAAGCTGTTGCAAATTTTCTAAAAAACAATGTTTTGTGACAATAGTCCTTGATATTTTGAAAAAAGGAGATAATTTTGGGTCAGTTTTGCTAGACGTTTATTCATATTTGTTGCAGGTATGAAGACAATAAAAAGTGGTGAATTTTTTTTCAAAACCCAAAATTTCTCTTAATTTTTTTGATGATTTTAAAAAAAAAGAAAAAAAAGGCATCTGGAGCAGAATATTCCAGGATTTTGTTTTTGGTTGCCTCAATGCAATAATAATAATAATAAATAAATAAATAAATAAATAAATAAATAAATAAATAATAAATAATAATTTTTATTTATTTTAAACAAACACTGATACATACTAGTCTTTTAATTGTCAGATTTTACTGGAGAATGTTATCAGTTTAAGCCAGTAAGGCATGAATGTGTGTATAGATTGGGGTCGGCCTTGGCGAGTATAGTATGATACAGGTCTGCACACGATGGTGTAAGTAAGTACACCCATATATTTTAGAAATGATGATTATGTATGAGAGGAGACAAAACACCTTCCACACACACACACACACACACACACACACACTTACTTCGTGTACAACAGAATTTTTCATTTCATTTCATTTCACGGGTGATTTATTGCCAAGTCCATCATCCCCATGTATGTCATATATGATGTACTTTGCAAATATGAACAAGGTTTTCTAAACTTGTTTGTTTTCTTGTGACTTTGTTAACGGGTCAATAAGTCGCTCGCTACTGCTGCTTGGCTTGCTCCTCTGCAAGCAAAGCACATTTTATGAATGTGTTCAAATGAGTGCTCACCATTCCTTTTGTCCCAACAAATCCATTGCTACATTTCGTTACTAGATGATATGTTTTCAGGGTTCAAGATTTGATTCCTAGACCCACCCAAAAAAATGGCCTTGTGGTCAAGTGAAGGACAAGGTTGTTGCACTCTCTAGCAAGCTTAACTAACAATCGTGAATATATCATAGTACCTTTATCATTCTGTCAGCAATTGAATTCTTTTTTGAATAATCTTCGACTTTAGGTATCATTCTCGAATTATTTTTTAATAATTGTTGATTCTTTTTTTTCTTTTTTTTTTAATTAGTTGTTTTGCAATGTCGAAAGTTCAAGAAATTGTGATGGAACCCTAACAAACAAACAAACTCCATTAAACAAAGCACTTAGCAAAGGCCAATTATTTAGTAAATGTAAAAAGCCCATTTGATATTCCATTCTGTATTATTGGAATTGAAGGCCCTCATGCCTGACTCACAGGGTTTTTTTCAAATTTTTTTATACTCAAAAATTGGCCAATATTTCCCCCCAAAAAAATCAAAATTACTCCAATGTAACTAGGAAAACCTCAAATTTTTTTTGTCAGAAAAAACAAAAATCGAAACTATCTAAATGTCACCACCTGACCCAATCATTATGACTGGCCAATCAAAAACATTCATTCCTTTTACTGGAGGTCACTGTGCATGTTTACAGGCGTATAGCTCATGAAAAATAGTGTATCCATGCCATTTTTCACTCATTTAGGTTGCAGAGGCTCTTACTTCTAGAGCATCACCGGCGGTGGTGCTTTGTATGTGGCCTTGCAGAAATGTTTCTCACTCACGTCCAAGTTCAGTTAATTACTTTTTCCCAACCTCACCCATAAAACTAAAACTCGGACTGCGAATAGGCGGGAGACTACTAATAGCAAAACCACCTGAACCAATCATTATGATCAGCCAATCAGAAATAGGGAGCAGCAGTCAGATCACATTTGTTACACTCTTTTCTGGCACCCTTTTCTGGCAAGTGTTAGACTTTGCTGTGCCTTTTACCAGCCTCAGCAAAATGTGGAAAGCAAAACTGCTGTGCCAAAACCACTTTGCTGAGCCAAGCCAGTAATGTTTTAACTTTTGTTAATCCAGTTTAAATTTGCTGGGTCACATACTGAGCACACACACACTGGTGGAGTTGCTTTTATCCCCTTGTTGAAAAGAGGTCAGACCTTACACCTATTATTCATTGGTGTAAAGTTCTTCTCCCCCAGTGGTAGTGCTCTGAGATCCCTACCACTCCTCCTGCCTTTTGCATATGATTTGGTTTATGGTAAGGTTTGCCTTGTGCAGTATGCTGGGTAAATGCTCATTGGTGAGGGACATTCCCAAGGTTCATTTTGGGAATGCCCACAGCCTGATGCAGTGGTATGCCACACATAACTTGGATCAGACCACAAGAAAGAACTGTGCATAATGTGAAGAGCAAAGGGCTGGCAAGGCCGAACAAGCTTGCATGGAAAGTTTTCGAAAGGCAAATACAAGGTGCCCTCCACCTACACTAAGAAATTTATATGAGTGCCTTATTATATGAATAATTTGAGGAATGTTTTCCATTTTTTTTCATCCATTTTCATTTTCTTCTTATTTTAACAACTAGGTGTTCCCTTCTTCTTAAAGTCCCAACAATTGTAACATGGAAATAACAAAATACATAGAGCTATATCTTTCACAATTTCTTAAAAAAACATGTAGCTCATCAATCCAAGTCATCCAATCCAAGTCATCCAGATGAATGATAATACCCCAAGTATTTCCCTTCCAAGTCCCACCACCCTAAAGCTATCTCATTGTGATAAAATTGGGTGTGTATAGGGTGAAAATGTATGAGAAACTCCCACTCATATGCAATGTGATGAGTTTTTTTTATAAAAATCATGCGACACATTTTCATTCCATGAAAATATCTCCAATCATATTCCTCTTGCTCCTTTGTCTATTTCAAGGGAAAAGTCAATCAATTATTTGAAAATCATTTTCCCTAAGATTTAATTAAGTTTATGACTAACTCAAAATAGTTAAACTAAATTATTTATGAATCCAGCTTATGTCCTTAATCAAAGATTTTTTAAATAAGGCCCATAGGTTGAATTATTTATTTTCATATTTACCCATCCTTCTACCCACTAATCTATGTCCATGGGTCAAGGACCTTCCCAAACTTACAAAAACCTAAGGTGCATTCACACTTAATGTTAAGTCAGTGTTAAGTGAAAATCTAGGTAGCATCTTGGGTGGCACCCAATGTTAAATGGGTGATTGTTTAATATTAAATGAATGTTAACTTAAAAGAAAATCTTCATGGTAAATAGGTTTAGGTCCTAAATGACTAGCTTGGTGTTAGGGTACTTAATACAAGAGTCCTTAACACCAAGTGCAAATCCACCTTTAAAATATTGGTATGAGTATTGGTATTGAAGAACATACCAGTTGGGTCATGACATGAGGCCAATTATAACACAACTGCCCAAGAATATTGGGCAGATAGGAATTTTTATTCAATGTGAATCACCCATGTGAACTCCCCATGACTAGAGACCCCCATTGGAGACATGGGGTTCCATTTTGGAACATGCTTTGAGACTTTGGTGATTTCATTCTGTTGGGAAATGAGTACACAATAAAGTTATCCGTAGTAAAGTAAGAAAAACACAGCACCAGAACCCTGAGTTTGATCATACACAGGGTGAGATTCATAAAACACCTGCAAAAAAAAGTACATTAGCATTCAATGGGGGGATGAAAGTCAGAAAACCATCAATTTTGGTGGTAAACTGAGTTTCATCCTGTCTTTCCTTTTTCATGGGCGCCTCCACTCTTGCTACATATATCTTCAACGCTCCTAACTAGTAGGACTTGAAACAAAAATCCAATAAAAAGATTGATGGCCGAAACCATCCCATGGGAGACAAAAAGAGAAGGCCAAAGAAATTCATACTACACTGAATTCATGTACAACTACTATAATTTGTCTCGAAACCTCGTGCATTAAATGCTGAGTTTCATCATTTCATACTGAGATTTGATAAAATGTCTTTACTTTGCAGATATCACTGAAAGAGAGAGGATAGGGGATGAAAGGAGGCCCAAAGACAGGGTGAAGACAGAGTTACTGTACGGATAAAAGTTATCCCTAAAGTCATCCGTAGTTTCAACCTCTGTTTGATCCTATACTTGTCATCTCAAGCCCCAATCTAAAGCTATCCTCAAAGACATTCATACTGGGGACCAAATTTTAAATATATTTGGTGTTTTTTAAGTGACAAGCTCACTAAAAAAGCTTGTCAAGCTTCTTGTGGACTGGAAGTTAGAGAAGATCCTCACCCAGAGATGCTACTACACTGCTAGTTAGGTAGGAAGGACAAATGGGTGTTGCTTACTTGACTTGCTAATGCTATTTTTTTGGGGGCGGGGTAGGCCTGAGAACTAATAACTTACAATATTTTTCATCATCTCTTTTCAGAACATCAGTGTTTTGCACGTGATGGCCTTGCTCTCTCGGCTTGTAAATTTGATCCACTTGATGAGCCAACTGTTGTTTTTTGGAGTTATATAGCCAACCAACCAAGCCACTCCCCTTTCTTCCATTGATAACCCACATGATAAAAAATTTGAAAATTTTCTTATTCACTAAGAAAAAGAAAGAAATAAGCATCAGAACTGTGGACCATATAAAAAACTCTGACAAATGGGCCACATGAGAAAAAAAATTTTAAATTAAATTAAATTTTATACATATATATATATATATATATATATATATGCATGCCACCAACTAGCAAAACAATACTTGCTTATGCACCGTGGAAGAGAAAGATAATGATGTTTATGAGAAAATATATATTAATGATGTTTTCGAGGAAAAAAAAAATCGGTAGGAAGGTTTGGGTTACAAAACAAGAGGATGTAACTTTCTTTATTTCCTTTTTTTTGTGTCGAGTATGTTGCAGAAAGGATCCTTCTTCCCATTCGCTTGAAGTGCTATGTCCACTTGTGAAAATAAGTATGTCGAGTAGGTTTGCTTCAAGTGCTAAGTCGACTTGGGAAAATAACTATGTTGAGTAGGATTGGGAAGGGCAACAAGACTCTCATCCGTCATGGGCAACAATGAAAACAATC
>Ga0116229_10008245_pt1 | contig 16230 bp, 9 predicted proteins | sample S1TSphgellanicum_3_FD_87313 | JGI IMG/M metagenome (GOLD analysis project Ga0116229, IMG submission 87313) | Host-associated microbial communities from peat moss isolated from Minnesota, USA - S1T2_Fc - Sphagnum magellanicum MG | ecosystem: Host-associated > Plants > Peat moss > Unclassified...
CACACATCCAAGGTGGCTGGTGGCCATTGCAAGCATCTTTCAGGGAGCTTGACTTGAAATTTTACAAATCAAATGCAGAATCAAATGTGTATGAAATAGTGACAAGTTGCACTTATGGACATCTAGGGTGAGTTAAAAAGTCCATTGCCATAAACCAAACACCACTCCTACTTACTAAAGTCCCTATACCCCATGGGTGAGAAAGTGTTCATAAGAATGAGTTTTGAATCATCAAGGATTCAATAGGCAATCAATCCACTCATATGTAGCAAAACGGACATTTGAGATAATCGCATATTGCTCAATATTTGCTTATTGTGCAAGGATAATAAAATGAGAATCAACATTTGAATCCCCTAATTGTGATGCAAATCCTGTGTTATGGAAAATGCTGGGTACAAGTCATTGTGCCCGCTGAGTTGCTTGTGAGGAATTTGGGTGAGCCCAGTACAGCAAGCCAAAATTTCCATATGGGGTGTGAACTGGCACAATGGCCTGCATGCAACATGCTCCACACCATTATGGTTTTTGTGGATTTGAACAATGGGCATGTGGATTTTGCAGAGACTGGAGTCTGCAGTTTTTCTCTTGGCCCCTTCTCCTGTGTGTGGGCACAATGCTATAGCAAGCCATATCTTATAAGAATAGTCTCTCCTCTCCACATCAAGCATGGAAGATTTTGTGTGAGGCCTATGCTGCAACAGTACATCAAGCTAGAGACTTGGTAAATTTTTTCTGCTAAAATTCTTTAGCATTTACTCAGAGCTTCATAGATGCAGGAGAGAGGGTTCTATTGCTTAACCCTCAAGCAGTCATTATATCTGTGCAACAAAACCATCTGGAAGAAACCTACCTTAGAGTTATGGAAATGGGATTGAAACCTCTCATTGACACTTCCAGCAGCAATTCATTCCAGTTTTGGGTTCTCAGACTGCATCCATATAACAATATCAATGTGATTGCAGAGAAAACTCCACAAAAAGCATTGCAGGTAACCAAACAGATGTATTGGTTCTGGTGAAAACAAAACAGACACAAGAAGAATGGGTGTGGTCATAACCTCATCATAGATAGATGGCAGTGACTAGCCATCCTGACTCCCCACAAGCTCCTGACAGTGGCTGTAGAATACTATACAACAATCTGCTCAAAACTTAGGGCAAACAGTCATAAAAAAACCTATATGATGAGTTTCTGTCACATCTTTTGAAGCAATGGCAAGACTTGGTCATGCTACCAGCTATCACTCAAGAGGCAGAGCTGATCAGAAAAAGTCAACAGTATCCTTAGTCCAGCTGCAAAAGCTTGTAAGCATAAGCTTTCAATTCATTTTAGCTTTGCCCTTGTACAAACAAGTATCTAAGTGAAAGCATAGAGAGGCCTACCGTGCATTGTAGGGATTGGGGCTTCCCACACCCTGAACATATCCTTTTAAGCATACCACTGGTGACAACTTGGATGCAGAAAAAAACCTCCATAAAATCCTCTTTGGAAGTAACACCATTCACATCTATCCTAAATGCATGTAATGAACCATAGCAAACAGAAATTCTGAAATGTTGCAGAAAGACTTCTGAGACCATCCAGGAGCTTTGACTTTGCAAAACACAACTAAATAAATCAGAAACAGACCTGGGGACGAGTCACAACACTGCATTCAGATAAAACAGTTGTCTGCTTGGCTGAGCATAAGAATTCATTGGGAAAGATCTAAAATTGTGAAAGTTGAGAGAAATTCCACAAGGATTGTGTGAAGTAGGTAGCAGGCTCATACCCATGATATATGATGGTCCTTATTGAAACCACAATTTGTGAACAGCATTCGAATAGGCAGACTAGACAGCTGGTGACAGTAAGCAAGGAGCATGGGATAATAATCCTCATAACATTCTTGTATGTGAAGCTCATACAAAGAGCCAATTTTTGCAACTGTCAAATTATGCTGCTGCCAAATGCATTTGACTCCTTTCTGTAGTACATGAGTTGCTTCAGATAAGCTATACCAAACTTATCTCACAGACATCTTGGATGCATCTCAACAGGTCTGGCAATTGAATTTTTTCAACAAGAGACATGAGGAAGTATATCTTGGGCAACAACCCTTAGCAGCCAGCCCACTTATGATTTGCATCAGTGAAACCTCACACTTCCCCACACCAGTTCCACAACCACATTCACCTCTTTGGATTCTTCTACCCATTCAGAATCATCACTGTGGTCAAGACTGAGTAGACCCACAAAATAGTATATTACCCACATCCTTTTCATGCAGTGAGTAACAACAGGCCTGAGAGCGAGGACACCATTAGTTAGGTTCACAGCATTTAGGGTTTAGGAAACCCTAGACCCACTTCTTCATCATGGTAATGAGGACAGACTGAAGACTGCCTGTTCGCCATTGCAGCCATTTTTCCACCAAACTGTAACCCTAACCCTAACTTTTAGTAGGGCTACTAGCATCTCTAAAAGGTTCTGCCGGGATTTGAACCCAGGTCGCTGGATTCAAAGTCCAGAGTGCTAACCACTACACCACAAAACCACAAGCAACATAAGTTGTCTTCAACAGTGGTATATATAGTTTATTTATTTATAGCCAAATGGCCACTGGATCGATTCCAGAGTGGAATTTGTGGAATCCCCATTGGATTAGACCATTGTTTATGATACTGTCGACATTCTTTGCTGCATTCCTGTTGCTTGGATTCATAAGGGAAGGCCAGTATTTGATCTACATGCCAAATTGCAAGAGTTGCAACTTCCCAGTATGACCTCCGGTTTTGGAAGTGCAAAGAGCCTTGCAGAATAATCTGACATTGTGTCCCAGTGAGAGAGATGGATTCCACTTCTGATCGTAAGTAACTATTGAAGAGCTAACCTGTAGTACAAAGCACAATTGGCCAAGAAGTTGGTAACTTGGGAAAGAGCAAAGAACCCAAAGTGCAATGAATACCAAGACATGTCTTTTCCCAACCCAGAATTGCCTAGTCCTTATGATATTTCATCCATTGTCACAGTATTGACCTTGTCCTGGTCTTATTTGACCGGTGGGAAACCCTCAAAAGTGTTGACTTTTCTTCATCCAATTTTGATTTGCAAGGTCACATACTGGATACCGGTGGTGTTGCTCTTAGAGCATCTGCAGCAGCCCCCAGAACATGACTCTAAAAAAGTATTTCTCACATCCAAGTTTTAGTTACTTTGTTTCTTTTTTTCCAACCCCACCCATAAAACTGATGGTGATTGGCTTAAGTGATGAGATTCAAGATCTCACTTTAGACTGTCCAGTTTTTCATGTTTATGGGTGAGGTTTGAGGAAATAATTAACACTGTATGTTGGATTTGGTAAACATTCATAATGGTTCAAATAAGGGGTATGGCTGGACAATACCTTGACAACACTAGGGTAGATCGGCTGGTGATCGAACATTTAAGCAGTCAGGGCAGGCCGGATCTAAGGGAAGGGCTCCCTTGTTTTTAGTGTCCTAACAAAACTTGAACCCCTCCTCTTGGCACATCTGACACATTAACAATTGTTGAAAATGGATTAGAAATGAGAAAGTTATGGCCCCCCAGAGTAAAGGGGGTTAAGAACACAAAAAAACAAACCACCGAACACTACAAAGGCTGATTCCCAAACAACTAAATATTTCTTTATATGTTGCTATGTTGTTATTAGAGTTTCAAGATGATTTGTAAAACTTCAGGTGACACTCTAAATCGTTTTAAATGAATAAGAAATAAGAAAATTATGAGGTTTGAAAGCAGGAGAGGTACAAAGAGAAGATTAAAAAGAAAGACAAGCATTTTGTAAGTTGGAAAGCTTTTTTTTTGTCTTTGTTACTTTTTTGTTATTCATTTTCCTTTGTACTTCAAAAATGATTTCTAGACCTTAAGGTAGCACTCCCATAACATTTTAAATCACTCAAAATGAATCACATATGATGAAAATATAAATAAATGTTTGATCACAGGCAGGTGATCGATGATGGGCCGGTCTACCCTATACATTTATGATATTTTGAAAAAACCCAAAAAGCTTTGGGGTCTTTAGTTTTCACCATGGTACAGTTGTAGTTGGCCAAAGACATTTTCTGACTGAGTATCTCACTATGCATAGTAGTACTGCCTACCATGTACTTTTGGATTTCTGGAAGGAATGATTAGTGGCACCTGATTTGTACTACAGTCAAAACCAGTGGTGGCTGGGTACCCGGATGAGCGGTAGGAACTGGTAGTTTCGGTTCTGCGTACCTGGAACCAGGCCCCTCTTTTTAGAACCAGCCGGAACCAGAACCCAGGGCAAGCAAGCGGGGTCTAGTTCTAGAATCGTTTCGAAACCAACCCCTGGTTTCGAAAACAATTTTACCTGGAACCAGACAGGACCCGGTCCGGTTCCTAAGTGAGAACCTACTGGAACCGGACAGGATTTTTTTTTAAAACCCAGTTTCAGTTCCCTAGTAGGGTTTTCCTTCTTTGTCAAATTTTTAGGGTTTCGACTTCGTCGGATTAGGGTTTTGATTCATGGTCTGTGTTCTTGGTGTTCCTACTCTAGTGTTTAGCTCTTGGCCATCATGTTCTTGGTGGTCTTGCTCTCTCACTCAGCTCTTGATTGTTGTGTTCTTGGCAGTCCTGCAATGGCACTCGAACCCGTAGTCATTGTGTTTTTCATGGTCATGCTCTTGTGCTTCAGCTCTTAGTCATCATGTTCTTGATGGTCTTACTCTGGTGCTCAGCTCTTGGTTGTTGTGTTCTTGATGTTCCTATTTTGGCACTCAATTTTTGGTCATGTTCTTATGCTCCTACTTTGGAGGGATTCCTCACTATTTATTCATGTTCGTCATTTTTTTTTAGGTTTAAGGTTCATGGAAAGTTCATGAGAAATTACAATAGAGGTGGTTTTTCCCAACCAACCTGGATTGGAAGCAAAATGTTTAGGATCTACTATTAAATCTAAAGCTCATACATCAACAATTGGCAATTCTTCAACCATTCCATTGTTGGCAAAACAAAAAGAATATTGGAAAACAAAAAGTCACAATGCTACATCTTGAGCTTTCTATGCACCGATGGAGTCATTTTCTCTTGATGTGAGTTCAAGTTCTAATTCAATTTCACAAAGATGTGTCATTTGTTATTATGTTATTCCACTTGCAAGTCAAAAAAAAGTTTGATAACATACTGAAGTATTAATGGGATCTAAACCATTTGATAATATTTGGAGTCTACTCATTGAAAAATTTGGTATAAATGGAATAAGCAAGATATAGTCGGGGCAACAAATGTTGGGCTTGAAGAAGAAAGGTGGACTGACATTTTTGGAACGCAAGAAAGTGTGAAGGAATGAACTCACACACCCCCTAGTGGAATCTCACTTTGGGAGTTAGAGTCATGATAAAGTTTCAAATTTTCAGAGAATGATTTCAAAGGTCAAAACTCATTCAACTAAGGACTTCTTTATACTATTAAAAACCCTTATCATTGTTTATACATTTCTTGCACTATCAGAAAATATGTGGTTAGACCATTGTGCAAACCACTCAATTTGTGATTATACCACTATAGTGGGTTTTGAATAAGCTTAGTGGTTTAAAGTAATGGTTGGTCCTTGGTTGGATAATAAAACCATTAAATAGATGCTTGGGTGGTTTGGTTCAAATTTTTTTGTATGGTTTTTTTAGGGTGCCTTGGCAACAAATGTATTCATTAGTGGTTCTTTGGGTGGTTTTAAGTGGTGTTCATTAGGATGATTGGTCAAGCCCTGATTGATTAATCAAACAGAGTTTTGACTTGTCAAATGCCACATGGCATTTAAACATCGACCATCCAAGCTAGGCCACATGGCATTTAGACATTGGCCATTTAGGCTTGGCCATGTGGCATTTAAACATTGGCCACCTAGGCTATGCCATTTAGCTAAAATCTAAATGACCTAGGTTAAACCTAAGTTAGGCTTAAAATTAAGTACTTAAGTTTAGGTCTTAGAACTTAAAGTTTAAGCTTAAACATTTAAACCTAGGTCTAAGAACCTAAAACCTAAAGCTTAAACAATTGCGCCTAGGTCTAGGAACCTAAAGTAGGTTTAGGCAACCTAGGCTTACCCTGGGAGCCTATGCTATGTCTTTTCCTAGGTTGCACCTAAAGTTAGGCCATTAGATTTAGGCCGCCTTGATTAAGCCTACACCAACGTAAAAAAATCTTATTTTATTATAAATTTGGCTTTTAAAGTTGAACCATTTGAATTGGCATATCCCAAATGGCCCTCCTTTTTAATATTTTTTATGTATTGGATATTTGGAATGCTTCCATTTATATTTTTCATAACTTGGAAAGGATGATAAACAATATAGGGGAAACTTTTGAGAAGGAGAAACATTAACATATCCATACAAAACTAGAATATTTTAGTTCATACAACATAATCCTTAAATAATTATGTGATGCACATTAATGAAGTAAAATAAATAAATAAGGAGGTAAGTAAATAATATGTTAATTAATAATAATTAATATCTAATTATATAGTTGTAATTAATAATTACAACTATATAATAAATCTTTTAAATTATATAAAATATCAATATAATTATAATGAATTATATTGTTGATTGATAATTACAAGCATATTGTAATTAATTCTTTACAAATTTGACCTCATTCATTTTATATTATTAAAAATTTATTTGCAATAATTAATATTTAATTATTTAGTTACACACTAGATTATTCATGTATTTTAGGTAAATAATTAAGTAACCAACTAATAATGTATTACATAGGTATGATTATAGGTATCTAACTTAACTTAGGTGTTGTTAGTTAATTATATTGAAGTAAATAATGGGAGTTATAAGTTACAATAAGTAGTACATATATGTTTGTAAAGTAGGGTACTTAGGGTAAAGTAGGGTAGGTATATAGGACACAATTTATTTAAGTTAACATAAGGTATGTAAAATTAAGTAAAGTATACATATGGTATGTAATTTAGGATATTTAGGGTAAGGTATAAGTAAATTAGATGAGGGTAGAATAATATATTTAAGTATTTAGAGTATTCACTTCTAGCTTACATATGTTAGGCAGTATTTAAATAATGTAATTTGGCTAGGGTATAAAAAACAATTATTGAAATATTTGACTCTTTTAATTGTCAAAAACCATCTTCCTTTACAATTTGTAGAAAGTAATTGGTTAAAAAGATTTAATATGCATTTGTGTCCTAAAATTTTTTTCCCTTTAGAAAAACAATTTCTAATGAATTATTGCTTGGATTAGTGGAAAAAACGAAACAATTATATGTTTTACCAGCTTTAGTAAAATTTCATTTTACAACTACAAGCTTTGATCTATGGATGTAAAAACCTAGCCATGATATTTTTGCATAGGTGATTAATTTTTTAGGAGACGATTGACAACCAAAGCACATTACCTTTGGTCTTTTTGAGCTAATAAACACTATTGGACAAACTTTGGTTAAAAAGTTGATAGAATTGTTGGATAGTTATGCATTGAGGAGAAAAATAATTGTTTATGTTAAGGATGAGGGATCTAATGTAAATATAATGACTACAACTTTAAAATCAATTGTAAGTTGTGATATGTTGGGTTTAGAGGAAAGTTTTTAGGGCACTTGTTTTGGGCATCCATTTTCCAAGGCTTACCAATATGCTACAACAAAGGAAAAAGTTTGCAAAGATTTATGATATGTGTCAATCAAATATGCTAAAGGAAATTTGCAAAAATGCATAACTTGGCCAAAATAATCTGGAAAGGTTAGGCAAGAATGGGAAAAGGCAAGTGTAAATTCAAGGTTTCCCCCTTGAAAATTGAATACTCTAGTGCAGATAAGGTAATTTTTTAATTTTTTAGACTTTTTTATATGCACAATTTTTGTCAATTTTTTACTTTGCATAAAATTGTTTTCATTTTTTCAATTGCTATTGTGCATAATTTAAATTTTTCTTTTGTTGTTGCAGATTTGCTACCAAAGTTATCCTATTCTAAGAGGCTTTGTAGGTCAAAGAAGCAATTATATTATGTTACAGTAGGTAGAATTCTGTGAGAATGAGTGCAAGAGTACCACTTCCTTTGACATGGCACATTTGTCACATCATTGTTGATTCTCTTGGCCCTATTGTGTTTGCTTGTATTTTGAACCAATCTAAGGGTCATTGGTTGTTAAATGATGCACTAAATTTTGCCATATCCATGAGTCTAAAATTTAGAGATGAAATTGATTTTGTAACCTTTGACAACTTAATGGAAGAAGAAGGAAATGTTGCTTATGAGTTGTCATGTTTGGCCTCCAACATAAAGAAGGAAGTTTTTAGGTTTTGGATTCTTTTTTTTCCTTCTTAGACAATATGAGGAAAGGAAGGCCTGTAATATGTTTTCCTTAATGTTGGATCCTAGATTTAAAACTCTTCATCTTGTGTCTTCATTTATTGGTCGTGAACAAGGGAAGGCAATTGTTGAAAAATATGACAAAAAATATTTATTTCCTATGCTTCTTGAATGTTATTATCATTTACATCCATTGGTTGAATCTAAAGGGAATGTTGTTGATGAAAGGGTTAAAGAGGATAGGAGTTTAGATATCTTTGAAATGACAACCAACACAAGTGAACCAACAACAAAATTGATCAATAAAGAGCTTCTGATTTTGAGGCATTATCAAGTGGATGTTAAAGACATCAAATGTCTACTGCAATGGTGAGAAAAACAAGAAAACATGTTTTCTACAATTGGTTTTTGTGCTAGACAAATCTTAGGAATAGTTAGATCTCAAATTGAGATAGAAATAATATTTTCAATAGCTGGAATTCTTGCTAGTCTTAGGAGATGTTGTTTATAATAAGAAAATTTAAATAAATTGATTTTTGTGAGCAAAAATTGGCCCAATGATTCTAGGATAGGTTGTAAATCCCCTTTTAGTTTCGCAGATTCTATTGAGAGTGATCTTAATTTAGCAGGAGTTAGAGGAATTTGGTAGAGCTTTTGAAAGGGACAAAGTTGTGGAGTTGTAAGTTTTGAATAAATTTTTCCCCCAAATTTCCATGTATTTTTAAGTAATTTTTTTAGTTAAAAAATATTTTAATTATCAAAGGGATTAAATAATTATTAAATTAAATATCTATTTCCAAAAATAGAGAACCAGTCAAGAGAATGACTGTTACCATATATGCAAAAACTGCCCTATTTGAGAACCGGGTGAATTTGGAAAAAATAAAAATCCTGAGAACATGGTCGGTTCTCATGAGCCCAAAAAAACACACACACACACACACACACACACACATATATATATATGAGAACCGATCAGGTTCTTATAACATAATGTAAGAACTGGAATCAATCGGTTCTCACAAAAAAGTGAGAACCGCCCAACACTGGCCTCACCCTCAGGCATTCCCTATTATGCCCTCAACCTCAGACATTACCTTACACCAAACCTCATTACCACCCTTAAAATAGTAAGGGTAAGATCCTTCCTCCTACTACCACCTTGTGATCAACAAATATTTTGACATTGGACTTATGAGAAGGTTTGCCTTGTACTGTGGATAAGGCCCGTGGGTGAAGACATTCCCAAAGTGTGGGCCCCAACTCAATTACTACCTTGTCCTAAGCCCCTTGTGCCCCCACCCTAGAGCTCTTGCCCTATACTAATTATACATGTTCCCAGAGTATTAGCTTCAAACAATTGCCACATGTTGGTTCTTTGTCTTTTTATATCAGGAGCAGAGAGACAATTCACCTATTGAATATCACACATGAAAAAACAAGGGGTGTGTCACACTGTGGCCTTGCCATTTACATTAAAAAGTATCTTAAGGCAAAAATAAAATTAATGACACCCAAATATTTCACCATGCAAAGATATAATCTTTAAAAAATCCTCTAAAAGAAAACAAAATCCTTCAAGATATTATAACTGTATAACCAATCTCAAGCTTCAACACAAGCCAAAATATCATCTTTCAAAAATCCTCATACGAAAATAGATCTATTACTTTGGGGTCAAAATCCCTTAAGCTAGTATACTCTATAATGAATCTAAACACAATGTCCTTGCCTTCGTAGGCAAGGCCAACAAAACATCTTTCATTATGTTAGGTAACACCTTCAAAGTAAGACATCCCTCAATTCCCCATCAGGTGGGCCCTTATTTCAGGAATACCTGGCTCCTTGGGTGTTAGTTACCCTACACGAAAAGAATGGCTAGGTCTTTTAAGTGTAGGGTAAGGCAGACCCTAGAAAGTGGGTCTTACCAGAGTAAGGGCCGCATGAGATGATATCCACAAAAGGACTAAGGACCCAATTTTGATAATGCTCTCTTCTGAGGGCCTTCCCCACCATTTCTGAAATTAGGTCAACAGACAAGATCAAAAGAGAGAGATGTAGAATTAGTGGATAAGATAAATTTGTATGGCTTTATGGACGCCTTGTAAACAACAGGAACTTGAGAGAGAGAGAGAGGACAAATGCCTTGTTGACATTCATAAATAAGAGCCTTTTCACCAAAAGGCTATTGCCCTTAGTCAGGGGTGAACTCTATGCCAGTCATTTCCATGAAATATGAAGCCAATGCATTGCAATTGTAATGTGTGGATTGGGTAATGGGGAAGGAAAAATACAGAAACGTTTTGGGAGGGGGAGGGGGATCAATACCCATGTGAATGGGTGTTATGGCCAGACTAAGATTCAAGTTTATGTTTATTTAGGATGATGGTAAATAATGATCTAATTGAGTTTAGCCATAATTGGATTTGTAAATTTTTTATGTGGGCAGGTTGGATTTGGAGTTGTGCTTTGTATAGAGGAAGATGTGTGCAAGTGCACATCTCCTCTTTCACAAGTAGTGAGGGCTAGGAGAGGGTCAACTAGTCATCCTTGTTGGGAATGGATTGTTTTTAAGAGAAGGTTATATTCGTTGTATTTTCAAGTGATAACAGTTTTAAAAAATTGATCATGACAAATATGAGAATTCAATGAATTGGATGCGAATTGAAAGGGTAGGGCTAGTAGGGATGGGGGAATGTGTGGGAGAGGAGGCCATCTCATAAGAGGGTAAAAGTGTTAAAAAAAGAGGTGATGACTTGTAGAAAAATGGTAGAACAATGAACTCCATTGATCAAGATTGCAGAAAAGATTTCCAAAGCCTTTGCATTGTCCTTATTCAACCCCTAAAAGTGTTATATCGCCACAGGAATGACAATATGAACAAAACTAGACTTGGCCACCAGACAATTGTGATCCAAGGATATCTGGGCATAATCTAGCAAGGCAAGAACATTTCGAGTGAGAACATTTAGAGTGTGCTACACCAAAAACTAAATGGAGGTTGGGTTATAAGCTATCCAGGTACATATGCTCTCTCCCATCATTTCTGCAAATCATTTCTAGATACCCAAATTCTTGGCAATCTTGAGCTCATTTTAGTTTCATGTTGTTGTATCATGGACCTCAGGCTCCACAAGTGTGCTACCATAAACATTACCTGGGTTTTGTTGCAATCTTGAGCGCATTTTAGTATCATGCTGTTTAATCATGGACCTTTGGGTGCTTTTGCCACAATAAGCCACTCACTCACTATTTGAGAGGTGATCATCAGTGTTGTTGTCTGATCCTGGGTTTTGAATGGCATGTTTTCAAAATTCTAAGGGTTTAATGTGAACTATTTTGGTGGGTCTAACAAAACTGATAATAAATTCTAGAGTTCTACAATTTTAATTTTGGGGTTATTAGTAGTAGTTCCAAACTGGACCAGGTTTGAAATACTTTGAACAAACTACAGGTTTAGCAATTTGAAGAATCATGTTTTGAATTGCACCCAAGGTTCCATTAAATTTAGGAAATTAGCTACAATCAAAACTTGAGCTTCCCATCACATTTAAAAACTAGATAGAACCAGACCGAGCATTCCATTCAAAACCATATGGGACTATTGATACAAGTAACCATGCAAAATAGGACTTATGTGGGTGTGACTTCAAATCTTGATGTATAATTTTTTCAAGAAGGATTTCAAGAGATATGATTGCTCCATTGAGTTTATTGCTTTCAAGTCCCACGAATGAGTTAAGGAGGATTGTAGCCTTCAAAATAGGCTCAATTTCTGATGCTTGAGTCCTTACAATCCCAGTCCTATTAAGAGGAGGATCGAAAAGGTAGTGTTTATATATAATGAGGCTAATTAGGGTCATGTCACGTTTGGAAGTACTAGACAAGGGAGGTGCATTTGAGGTCAAGTTGGATGGAGTTTTTCATGGCTGTCATCTCAAAGAAATGGTGAAAGGATAGGTTTGTGCATTGGTTGTATTTTTCAAGATCTGGACCATAGCATTATTAAAGGGAAGCGGAGCTTCTCATCTTTGATTTATGCCATTGCCCTAAATGTCAATTTGATTCCACAAGCATGCATGCTGGAAATACATCACATGCAAGTTATATACAGTCACCAAAAGCAGCCCCTCTGGTATAGAGATGTGTCCATCTTCAGTTCATGCCTGGAGCTAACCAGTTTCCACTAAGTGGTATGAAAGTTTAATGAGTTGACATGTCACTGGAGTCATTGATTTCCGGTAAAGAACCAGTTGAATTTTCCTAGTGTATGTGGAGGGTGCCTTACCCTCATTATAAATTCTGAATCAAGAGAGGACGGCACCTTACGCATAAGGTTCCTCAAAGGAATCCGATTCTAGAAACAAATCCAAAATCAAAATTCTACTGGTTCTTCATGCCAAGTTCCAGAACATAGTGGATGACCATAACCTCCAATAATGTAACCCTACTGCAGATGGCAGTTTCAAAATCCAATGTAAAGGTCTGTACCTGCACATTCTGCAGGTTTTCAGGCAGTCATGGTAGAATTAGCCACCATGGCCGATTTAGCCATTTCCAACCTCCCTGTGCTACTTTTACAACCTATCTACACACCCTAGGTGGGCACATTCTGCCTCCTAGTTTTATCAATAGAGCTTGGGGTACAAACCTCATCTTCGTGACTCACCTAAGAGGCAGAATTGTGGCCCCTGGGATTCTGTCTTGTAGGGTGCGGGTGCATTCTCTAGTATGTGAACCTTAGATGGATGCAAAAGCAAAATATTGGTGAACATTCACACCATAAAATGTGTCTCGTTACTATAAAGCAAGCAATGTCCAAATAAGAAGCCAATCTATTGTCCTATATAGGAGCCCAATGAAAAGGGAATTGTTATTAAGTCTTTGCATGTGCGTCTCCATCTCCAGCTACCTGAAACAATTTGATCATCAATGAAACAACTAAGCCAATCTGATGTTCTCTTACTACCAATAACAATCTCCCGCACAAGCTTGCAAGTAGCAAATTGAAGCCTTTCACCAATAAATTACATGTGACTTCATAGTACCAACAAGGCTGCATGATGTTCTTAAACAATATTTTCTAAGAATGGAAATTGCTGCCACAAAGTGAGTCTTTGTGAACATAATCTAATCCATCTTCAGTAACAACCTTGACAGAGCATACTTACATGTCATTGTTGTTCTTGTCTCCATGTTCTGAAGGCACAGGGTAATGGTCACAACACTACCTCCATTGGCATGCCATACATAGTCCCATCATTGTGTCTCTCTAGGCCTGTCATTCAGCAGAAATCCCTCCTGAGATACACAATGCAGTAGAGCCCAGGGATTTCCAAGTGGTTCACAATCCACCTCCAGCAAGGCCATCAGCTCATATAAGCACAATTTTGTGCATTGTTCAGGATTTTTGAAATACATATAAGGCCTTTACAATCCTCATTGTCACTGTGCGACAACTTGATGTGTTTCACTTGAAAGTGAGCTCATTCAAGTCTTACACCAGTTTTTCAAAGTGGATCTCCTGATAAAACCAGAAATACATGTGGGCAAGGCCTTTAACATTTCTTGACAGTCACCACAGGCTTTCAGCCAAATGGGGCATGGGGCCAGCTGTATCATTAAAAGGTATGAAATGTGACACCTGCTTGAGGATATCCTTTATCCAAACACAGCTTCCTACATTACTGGCACAAAAGCCAAAAGCATCCCTTGCAGAAACTCTGAGGCCTCAATGCCACACCTTCAGCCGTTTTGGAGCACTAATCTCCTCAAAAGTGTCCAGCAACTGGGCAGCAAGAGAAACTGGGTCATCAAGCATGTTTTCCATAACAATGTGAACTACTTTTCTTTCAACCTCTGTGGCACACAAGCTTAACCAAGTGAAGAAACTCTTACGAAATTCTGCCTTCAAGTGACCCTCTCGCTCCAGCCACCTTATTGCCTGTACACACTGCTCAAACATTCTCTCTGATCCATTGAGGGACCCTCCCATGTGCTGATTCTCTGGAAAAGCAATCTCCAGCTCCCCAGAATTTTCTTTTTTTTTCTCCACCAATGTTCTGTCCAACAATGCTGTTTCTAGTTGACCATCTGAGTCATCCTGTGTTGCAGCCACACCAACTGTAGCAATCTGGACTTTGTTTCTCATATGGTTAATGTCCACTGCTGTGGTCCCAATGACATTTTCTTCTGAAGTAGCCTTACTGCTGCAAATCTCAACTCTGTTACACAATGATTGCAGACCAGTAGCAACCTCCATACCTGCACCTAAACATTTGAATGGCACTATTTCCTTACCTAGTCCACTTGTTGATCCTGAGGAATCTCCACAATTGTTCACCCTCCCTGCTGGCAAAAACTTCTCAAAACCTTGGATGTCACTTTTCAGTCCTATCTGAGGGTTGCCATCTGTACCTTTGGATCCTTGGACATTATCTAGATTCTCTGCAACAGTTGGTTGCCCTATCTTCTGGCTCTCCTGGAACTGGTGAATATTGCTGAGTGCCACTTCCACACCAGTTCTTTTCATCCCTTTGACATGCCTTGCATTTTCTTGAGAAATCCTGTCTCCTGTACTTGTTGGCTTTATCAGTTGAGCCCCTTGCACATGTGAGATATGATCACTGCTGTCCCAGTCTCCCAAGGGCATTGGAGATATTTTAGCTGGTGGCAAGGAAAGCTGTGCTCCTGCTAGTAAGTCTGCTTGGTCCTCCATCACCAAACTGATGAGTTGCTTGTTATCTTCTAACCTAGTTCTTTGATGAAAGAGATGACGAAGGCTTAGGTCAGCTGATCTACCAGATGCACCATTAGCAGCCCCATCACCATGCCTTTGGCTCACTTCTTTAGTGATAGAACTCAGATTAGCCTCTGTTGGTGTCCTGGTTCCTCCTATCCTTCCATTTGCCTGAGATGGACCTGCTTCTGCTTGTCTAGCCTCAGAGTCTGGCTTACCGTCTGCTCCAACTAATGTTCTTGTAACAGTACCCTTTTTTGTCCCAGGCATCAACTCTCCTTTCCTTGCCCATGCTGCGCATACAATTTTGCCTAAATCATGTACCTAAGACAGCATTCAGATCCACATCAGCTATCCAAACTCTCTAGCAAAACTTGCAGCAGACCTCTTGACTCTGAACAAATCCTCCACTGCACAGTAGCTTAGTCAGGCTAGAACAGACTCAGGTCCAAACTGGTTTCTAACTGACTGGAACCCCATGTCCACAAAGTATTACCTTGGCAAAACCAGATACAGAGGCTGCAGCACAGGTCACAAGGCATTCAAATGCTCAAAAATCTGGAAGACACAACTCATAGCAGCTATTTGCAAAATAGCAATCTGTATTTCTGAGGAAGAGAAGTGTACCTTGAAGGTTGTGTGTATTGAATTGCTGACCTCTTGCTTCGCACATACATTTTTACTCAGTAGTCCTTGAAGATTCCCACCCAGTCCTATTGCTGCATTTTCAGGTGTGCCCAAAAATCATGCCTCCCGCTCAACTTCCAGGTGTGTTTCAAAAGGGATCTTGAGTGGCTTTGTCAAACAATGAGCCTCATAATTCTTGATTCCACCAGTAGCATCAAATGCAACAACCTGCCATGAAATTCAAGACATCACATCTAATAGATCATGGGATCGAATGGAGCAATGCTGATCTGTAACAAAGCTATATGGTGCTTGAAGAGCTGAAAGGAACCATGAATCCAAATCAGAATCAACTAGAATCAGGCTGACAAAGATTTTATTGACTTGCTATAGGCTGTCCAGGTACATTCATGGTGAATAATTCCTGATTCTAAACTTGTCACAACCTCAAGAAACATACGCCAGATGAGGTCATGGGCAGTAGTACCATCATAGTCAAAAGTAGTGGATCATAGAAACAG
>Ga0116229_10008246_pt1 | contig 16230 bp, 15 predicted proteins | sample S1TSphgellanicum_3_FD_87313 | JGI IMG/M metagenome (GOLD analysis project Ga0116229, IMG submission 87313) | Host-associated microbial communities from peat moss isolated from Minnesota, USA - S1T2_Fc - Sphagnum magellanicum MG | ecosystem: Host-associated > Plants > Peat moss > Unclassified...
CACGAGTTTTGAACCCATCGCGACGCCGGCTTGCGCGTTGTAGCCTTGGATAAAGCCGTCGGCCTGATACCGTCAGATGTTTGCGCTTGGACGCTCCTTGGACGCACGCACGCTAAGCTAACCATCATCGCCCGCTCGTAAAGAAGGCTAATCCGTGCGCAAACTCCTTTTGGCATCCGTCTGCGTCGCCTGCGTCGGGCCTTTCTTGGCTCTGGGGCCCTTGGCGGCGTCGGATCAGTCGAACGCGCGTGCGCCGCGCGCGGGCGCCCCGGCAGCGCGCGCTCACGCAAGTCCTACGAAGCTGTTTCGCGGACGACGTCCAGCAAGCACACCGCCAAGTTGTACCGGTACCGGAACCAGCTCCTTCGTCGGCGGCGACGAAGGTAATGTTGCAGCTGGGACTTATAGCGCCGTGCTGGGCGGCTTCGATAACGACGCGTGCTCATTCTACGACGCCATTGGAGCCGGCTACGACAACGGTGCCGCAGGGGCGTATAACTTCATCGGCGGCGGAGGAAACAACGGCAGCACCGGCACCTATGGGTTTATCGGCGCCGGTGAATACAATTCCGTGGTCGGCGCGGAGTCGTTTGTCGGCGCCGGCTCGTTCAATGCCGCGACGAAGAACGGCGCGTTTGTCGGAGCGGGTGACGGCATGTATGTTACCGCGCAAGGAAATGCTCCACAGGGACCCGGTAACGTCGCCTCCGGCGAGGACTCGTTCGTCGGCGCCGGCGATCTCAATCAAGTATCGGGACCAGGCTCCTTCATCGGTGCGGGCGGTTCGACGTATGCGGCGACCGGTGCGGCGGCCGCTTCCAATCAAGTATCCGGTGCGGACTCATTCGTCGGGGCGGGCGATCAAAACAACGTGAGTAGTGCATTGGCGTTCGTCGGCGCGGGCCAACAAAATACGATCACCGGCGTGGGTTCGTTTATCGGCGCCGGCGGATATCTGACTTCCGACGGCGAAGGAATCGCGAATGATATCAGCGGCACCGATGCGTTCATTGGCGCGGGCGATGCAAACGATATCAGCGGCACCGATGCGTTCATCGGCGCGGGCGATGCGAACTTGGTTGAGGCCGAGGGCGCCTTCATCGGCGGTGGACTCGGCAACACCATCACCTCAGGCACAGACGCTGCGATCGCCGGCGGCGACCAAAATGCCGCCGCGGGGGCGTACGGAGCCGTAGCCGGCGGCTATCACAACTCGGCGACTGGGAGCGCCGCGGCCGTCGGCGGTGGATCGAGCAGTTCCGCGACGGGGAAATTCGCGACAATTCCCGGCGGCTATCTCAACGCCGCCAACGGCGTCGGCAGCTTCGCTGCCGGCACCCAGGCGAAGGCGCGGCACAACGGCACCTTCGTGTGGAGCGATAATAACGGCAGCGCCGTCGTCCAGTCTACGGCAGCCTACCAGTTCGTGGCCCGCGCGTCGGGCGGATTCTTCATGCTCAGCAACGCCGCGGGAACGTCGGGCGTGAAGCTCAGCCCGGGTTCGGGCGCGTGGAGCAGCCTCAGCGATCGGTCGATGAAGACCGGCGTCGTAGCGCTCGACGACGCAACGGTGCTCGCGAAGGTCGCGGCCTTGCCCGTGAGCGAGTGGAGCTACACATCTGAGCACGGCGTGCGGCACGTCGGGCCGATGGCACAAGATTTCTACGCGGCCTTCCACGTCGGTGAAGACGATCGCCATATCACGAGCATCGACGAAGACGGCGTGGCGCTCGCGGCGATCAAAGCGCTGCATCTCGAAAACCGCCGTTTGCGCGAGCGGCTGACACGCGATGACGCTCGCCTCGCCGCGCTCGAGCGCAAAGTCGAAGCGCTCGCTGCCCGCTCGAACTAAGTTTAAGGCCTCCTCGATCGTCGCGAAGCCCTTGACTTCAAGGTGGGCTATGTGGCAGTATCACCTAAAGCTTTAGGTGAGGTCGTGGAATGCCGGAATCGAAGCAACAGGACTTGACCCCGGGGGAACAGCGCATCATGGAAGTTTTGTGGTCGCGCGGGAATTCGACGGTCGGTGAGGTGCGCGACGTGCTCGCTGCGTCGTCGAAGCCGCTGGCCTTCAACACGGTGCAGACGATGCTGCGCATTCTCGAAAACAAGGGCTTCGTGCGCCATCGCGAGGAGGGGCGCGCCTTCCGCTATTCGGCCGTCGTCGATCGCTCGAAGGCTTCGCGCCGCGCCGTGAAATCGCTCGTGAACCGGTTCTTCGGATCGCCGGGTGCGCTTGCCGTGAACCTGCTGCGGACGGAATCCCTCACGCCGGGCGAGATCGCCGAGATCGAAGCGCTGATCGCACGGGAGAAAGCGCGATGAGCGCCGGAGCCCTCTTCGGCACCGCGCTCGATGCGATTTGGCAAGGAATACTCGTTTGCACGTTGGTCGCGGCCGGGTTGCGCTTCGCCCCGCGTTCCAGTGCGGCGACGCGCTCGGCCATTTGGTCGGCGGCGCTCGTCGCATGTCTCGCTGCGGCGTTCGTGGACGTGGCAGTTCGGCATCCGTCGACGGTCGTGGTCCCGATGGCTGCTTCTCGACACGGGTCTGCCGATGCCGCGCGTCCGCACGGCGGTTCGGTTTCGCGAGAAGTGCGAATCGGGCCGAGCGTGAGCGGACCGCCGAAAATCTCGCCGGCCGAGCGGATCGCAGCGCTCGCGTCTCGCGCCGTGCGTCCGATTCTGCTTTTCGTGCTGCTGATCGCCGTCGCGCGCTGCGGCATGTTGACGTTCGAGGTTCTCGCGGTATTGCGCGCGCGGCGTCTGGTGACGCACATCGAAACACCGTTCGACGATCTGCCGCCCGTTCGGCGACGGTACGCGTTCGCGTCGTCCGCCACGGCGGCCACGCCCCACGTACTCGGGTTCGGACCGCCGCTCGTCGTCTTGCCTTCGGCGCTACTCGACCAGCCCCGCGAGCGTGTGCGCAGCGTCGTGCTCCACGAACTCGCGCACGTGCGTCGCTACGACGACGTGCGCGGGGCACTCGAAGCGCTGCTCGCCGCCGTCGTGTGGTGGGATCCGGGCGTCCGCTTCGCGCTCGGGCGCATCGCCCGCTTACGTGAACGCATTTGCGACGATGCGGCGATCGAGGCCACGCGCGACAGGCTCGGATACGCGACGGTGCTGGCCGACATCGCACGTAGCGCCGTCGCAACGGTCGGTGCCGTCCCGTGCTTTTCGCGACGCGACATGGTGCTCGAACGCGTCCGCGCCATTCTCGATGCGTCCGTCGATCGTGCGTCGCGTCCCGATCGCAAACTCGTCGCCGGTGCCGTCCTGGTGACGGCCTTGCTCGTGACGACGACTGCACGCTTCCACGTGCCGGTCTTGGCGGATCCGGTCTCCGTATCGTCTTCGATGTCTCAAGCGGGCGATCGCGACAGTGACATCGACATGCACTTCAACTCATCGGGAACCCCCGAGGCGCCCGCCGTTATCCGTGGAACCTGGAAGCTCGCGAGCTGCGCGAGCGTCGGGAAGCTCCGTCTTGGGGTCGCGTTCGCGGCCCAGAGCGCCGCAGGCTCCGAGAGTTGGAACGAGACTGCCTGCGTTCCGGATGCCGAGTTTCGCGGGATATCGGCGGCCGCGCTCGCGAGCGCGGCGGGCGAAGCGTCGTTCTCAGTCGTCCGCTCGGCCGGCACGTTTGATGCGACCGGTCATTTCGGAGACGGCAGGGGAGCGGGCACATATACGTTCTCGCCGTCGGCTGGGTTTCTCGCCCGCATCCGTGCGCTCGGAATAGGCACGCTGACGAACGATCAACTGTTCGCGCTAACGATCGCGGACTTCCAGGATAGCGAACTCGACGCACTCGCGGCGCACGGATATGCCAAGCCGACTCCGGACGAACTCGTGCGACTTGCCTATGTCGACGCGAATCAGACCTTCGTGTTGAAGGCGATCGAATTGCCGGCCAAGACGAAGACCGTTTCTCAACTCTTGATGCTGGCCGAACGCGGCATCCGTGCCGATGACATCACCGCGATCGAAACCTACGGCTATCATCCGACCCTCGAGCAGTTTATCCGGCTCGCCGACTTCGGCGTTCGACCACCGTACATCGCGCGTTTACGGGCGAGCGGTTATACGGATACGAACGTCGACGATCTCATCAAACTGCGCGAATTGGGCGGCTAACCGCGATCGCACCCGACGCAGCGCCGTGGGCGATGCGACGCGTCGGGTTCTTATACGGGTGAAAAGCGAGGGCCGGAACGGCAACGCGCTACAGCGAACGACGGTCGGCAAATGACAGCGGATGCTATGCGCGCCTTTCGGCGCGACTTCTCGACCGTGCCTTCCGAGACGTTGAACGCTGGGGGCGTTTCGGCCGCATCAGCCGTTCTGAGAGCCTCGACTTGAGTTCGCGTCTGGATCAAACGCTCGAGGCGCTCCCGCAGCGCTATCAGGGGCCTGGCGGCGCGGTTGCTGTCGTGCGGGATGGCGAATTGTCGGATTGGCGCGTTTGGGGATGGGCGAACGCGGAGCGCCGCATTCCCTTCACGCGGGAAACGTTGTTCCGGATGTGCTCGATCACCAAGCAGTTCACGTGCGGTCTCGTCTTGGATGCTTTTCCCGATCCGTCGGTGCTGGACGATGACGTGCGATCGCGCCTGCCGCACCTCGAACAGACTCCGCCGATCACGCGGCACCTGTGCCATAACCAGTCGGGATTGCGCGATTACTGGGCGGTAGCGATGCTCCAAGGTGCTCTCGCCGAGCAGCCGTTCGGGAACGAGGACGCCTTCCGTATCATCCGTAGCACGCGTACGCTGCAGTTCACTCCCGGAACCCGGTATTCGTATGCCAATCAGAACTTCGTGATTCTGTCGGACATTCTCGAGCAGCGCACCGGTCTCGGGTTTGCCGAATTGCTGCGGACGCGGATATTCGACAAGGTGGGCATGGAAAGCGCGCTGCTTGCCGCCGACACCCGCGCCATGCCGGATGGCACGGAGGGTTACGAGGGGACGCAAACCAACGGTTATCGTGTCGCGAAGAATCGCATCCTTTGGACCGGCGACGCCGGAATCGCCGGTTGCCTCGACGACATGATCGCTTGGGAGCGTTATATCGACGCGACCCGCGACGATCCGGGCGCGCTCTATTCCCGCTTGTCCACGCCCGTTACCTTCGACGATGGTTGTCCGGCCGGGTATGGCTTCGGGCTTGGCCGGCGCCGGGTTATGGGCCGTCAGATCACGGGTCATGGCGGCGCGCTGCGCGGTTGGAGTTGCTACCGGTTCTATTCGCCGGCGGACCGCGTGTCGGTCGTGGTCGCGTTCAATCATATGGCGGACGCACGCGGAGCCGCGATGGATCTCTTCGCCGCGGCTATAAACGAGGATCAACCGGCACGACCCCCCGTCGGCGCGTCGCCGGCCTGGCTCGGTGCCTACCTTGACCCGGAAACGGAACTAGCCGCCCGCGTCGATGTTGCGCCCGACGGATTGCGACTGCGGTTCGCTCAGGCGCCCGAAGTGCTGGACTATCAAGAGTCGGGAGCCGGGCACGACAACGATGTCCGCCTTCGCGTCGACGGCGGGCGCCTCTCGATGGAACGCCCCTACGACAACCAAACTTCTTTACTCGATCCCTGCGTGGCGGGGCCGACGACGGATCTCTCCGGCCGCTACCGTTGTGAGGAGTTCGACGCCGAAATAACTGTGATCGGCGACACTGGAATCTTCTATGGCGGTTTTTCGGGATTTCTCGGCAACGGACGGATGGAGTTGCTCGAGCCGATCGGAGTCGACGTCATGGCGCTCCCGTGTCCGCGCGCGCTTGACCATTCGGCCCCCGGTGATTGGACGCTGATCGCACGACGGAACGATAAAGATGATATCGTCGGTCTGACGGTCGGTTGTTGGCTCGCCCGTCGCCTGCCGTATGAGCGGATCGCGAAATGATCGAAAGCGGAGCCATGTGTTAAGATAATGCGACGATAGTGCAATCCGACGAGCCGTTCAGGCTCGTTTGTAGGTCAGGAGCACGACATCGAGCTCTCGCTTGAAAGCTCTCATTCAATGACCTGCGGTGGACGACAATTGAAGGTGAGGTTCGGCTTCACTAGACTACGTAAGGATTGCTCGCTTGACCGCCACTATCTGCTCCGCGAAGACTCGGGAAACGCCCGCTTCGAATCTCGTGAACGGTCATTGACGCGCGCCCGACGTGCGGCCGAGCGAGGCTCGATTATCGTTGAAAGCGCGATCGTCGTTTCCGCGGTCCTGGTGTTCGTACTCTGCATGGTCGAGTTCGGTGTACTCGGTTTCCTGCAGACGACGGCCGACGCAGGCGCCTTCTTGAACGCGCATCAAAACGCGATCGGCGTTACCGATACGCTTGGTCCGGCCGACGCCACGCATCAGGTCTTCGGCCAGATCCAGACGGCTTCGATCACCAACGCCGTCCAAACAGCTCCCTCGCCGACCGTCCCGGTCGACTATGGCTATAACGGCACGTCGAGCGAGCAAAGCGCTGCGGGTGTGAGCCGTCACGGCGGAGCCTCGATGCTGCAACCGTATCTGTCTCAAACGACGATCTCGCAGAGCGTGTTCAGCGCCTTCAAGTGGATATTTAACGTGTATAGTCAAGCGAGCGAGCCGGAGTGGTTGGAATCGGCTCCCTTGTGGGACGCAGCCGACATAAACTACGGATCGGCCTACAGCGCCACCAACAGCGAAATCAATAGCAGCATTTTTGCCAACGGTGAGAATTCGCCGCTCTATTACATGAGTATGAACAAGATAAACCACTGCGCGACGCCGGGCGCTTGGGGCCTGCCGGGCGCCTCTCGAGGAATTTGCCCGGCGGAGGACATTCTCACCTTGAGCACCGGAGAGTATCTCGACTACTACAATTGGTCGAACGGGACGGCCGGCATCGGGGGGTATTCAACCTCGACCGGTCCGGGCGGCACGACGGGTACGTTCGAGGCGGCAGCATGCCACCAACGCATGCTGTCGACGATGGTTTTTTTCTTTCAATACCTCAAAGGAAACGACTACGGCAACAGCGCCGGATTCGCTGCAGATCCGTTCAACTGGCTCGAGACCACGTACAACCCGTACTACTACAATCGCGCGGCCGCGGGAATCACCAATTTTTCAACCGCGAACTTTTTCGCCAATAAGCCCAATGGCGGGGGGTCTGAGAACGGCATCGACACCCTGGCCAACAATGCGATCAAGGAAATCTACGGCTGGGACGTGGAGACGTACCTCGGGTATGGGCTCGGCGTCAATCCACTCTACCCGACACGCGGCTGCACGTGAGCCGGTTACACGCCGCGCGCGGGCAAATCTTACCGCTGTGGATCGTCGCAGCAGTTACGACCTTGGCGTTTACGTATTTGGTCATCAATTACGGCAACACGCTGCGCTGGGAGATGCGCGCGCAGAATGCCGCCGATGCCGCGGCGCAGGCCGTCATGGCGATTCAGACACAGCACTTCAACGAAATCACCGCGCTGCTATACGCGAGCAACGTCGAGGAAGTTCGCGCGCGGTTGCTACTCGACGCCATGCTCAATACCCTCGACGGCGCAGGCGGCTGCAGCGGTCAACCGGGAACGCAGAAGGCGGCCGGGCAGGCGCTTTTCACAACGGGCACCGGCACTTGCGATCAGGTGTTCGCAAATCTCCTGCCATATTACGAAGAATCGGTTCAACGCTATACGAACGATCTTTACCAACTCAACGACGTCGCGACCCTCACAACCTATGCGAATTGGCAGAGCGATGCCGCGGCCATGGTGACCCACCTCGACTCGTCGACTAACTGCAATACGACGACTACGACGACCGTCGTGAGCGATGGAGGCGACTGTGCGTTCAAGTACACGCTCAACGGCATCGCCTATCGCTCGGGTCTCTCGACGGACGCTGCGGACGCCTACAAGTTTTCCGTACATGCGTCCTACCCGGAGACGGAGAACGCGCAATTCTTCGACCCTGGGATGGTCGATATCGTCACGTGCGCGAAAATTCCCCCGATTATTGGGATCTTCGGCGCACTCAACGCAAAGACGCACTACGCGATCGGCCGGGCGGGCGCGACGGGCGTGATCACCGAGGAAGATTGGTTACAGCCCGGTACGCTGGTCGACCCGGCGCGCGGTACCTCGATCGTTTTTCAGCCTTATGAAAACTATACGCCGGCCGATTCGACCCTCGCCTACGATTGGTACGGCGTCTCGTTCGGTGGAACGACCTGGAGCGTCGTCACCGCCCCCGATCCGTATCATCCGGGTGTGACCGACTACAGTTACGCCGAGAATTCCGCGGGGAACGGGTTGGACGTTTTCGCCTCTTGGTGGGGGGCAATGCCGTACGACCCGCGTCTCGTCATTCCCGCTGCGGCCGCACCCACGACCGCCGCGGTCTGCCCGGCATGAGGCTCTGGGCGCGAAGTCGCGGACAGGCCGTCTTCGAAACCGCGATCATGATGCCGCTTTTCCTGCTAGCGTTCTTCGGTCTCATTTGGGCGATGAAGGACTCTTCGCTCTCCGCGCGATCGGCGCTCGCCGTGCGCTATGGCGGCATGGTCGATGCGATGCAACAACCGTACGTCGCCTATTCGCTGTACAATGTATACGCGACGATCGACAACGTCGTACCCGCGGCGAACGCGACGTGTTACCCCGGCAACGTCACGCAGCTTACGACGGGCTACCGCCCATTCTGGCTTCCCTTTAGCTCCGCCGCGCTCGTTACACCCTGCGCGAGCAAGATCGTCATCATCTCGAGTCCGGAAACCTATACGCAGCCGGTGATCTTGCGGAACGATTATTCGTCGATCACGGCGACGGCGCCCGTGAGCGGGTACATCTCCTCTACGCTGCACGGAACGACGACGACCGTGAGGTCGGCTGAGAACTTCTTTCGCGGGCCTGACGTCGGCACGATCCTGACGTGCACGACGCTCGGCGCGGTGATCAAGGCCTCGCTCGAGGGGAGATCCGACACGGCCGTTCCCACCGGGCTGATGAACTCGATTCCCTATGCGCCGGCAACGGCAGCGGTCGTCACCGGCACGACCGGCTCATGCTACCCTACGACGACGAGCTTCGCCGCTCCAGCCGCGCCTTACTGAGGTATTGGACCATTACCGCCGTCGCGGGTTGCGGACCCTCGTTTGCGCGGACCACGGACATCGCTCGCCTGACCTGAGGGTTAGACGCGGCGATCATCGAGTTTATCCGCGCGGCCCGGTCGCAGTCCGGCACCGAAGCCGCACTCCCAGCGTCGCGGATGTAAGCACGTGCCAAGATGGATCGCACTCGGCGTAGAATTGCGGAACGATGACCGCTCCCACGCCTGCCCCGTCGCCGGATCCACGCGCGGAAGACATCTTCGCGCGCACGCGGGTCGCCTTTGCCGCGCGCGCATATCCTTCGACGATCAAGTATGGGATCCGCATCAGCGGGCTTCGGAACGGTGCGTGGACCGGCCGCACGTACGACGCGTTCGAGCACTGGCCTGAGGGCACGGTCGTCGCGCGGTCCATCAGCGAAGAGGAAGCGGCGAATCCATACAAGCCGCCGTTTTTTGCAAAATCGATCCTCCAAAACTTTGGTCCGCCAACAGCGCAAAACGGAGGCCCGCAAGGCCCGCATATCCTTGGATATCCCAAACTGGCCGTCTCGTACACCTTCGGTCTCACGCCGCGGACGACGTTCGAAACGGCTCCGGACGCGACCGGTACGGGGCTACGCACGATCGGCTCCGTGCGAGCGGTGTCGCGTACGTATGACGTCCGGCTCGCCGGCGAAGAGAGCGTCGACGGCAGCGCGTGCTGGCATCTCACGTTGCGGCCGGTTGGCAATCCCGGCACATATCGCGTGCGCGATCTGTGGGTCGACGAGCAATCTTACCAGACGCGCAAGCTCGTGACCGACGGAAACTTCACGCGCAAAGAAACCGGCTCGGGATTGTGGACGGTCACCTACTCGCAATCGGGCGACGCCTGGTATCTCGCAAGCGAAATCTCGCAAGCTCCGTTCAGCGACGAGACGGGCCGCTACGACCAGATCGCCGTGCAGTTCATCGGCGTCAGCGCCGATCCGCACGAAAATCTCGATTTCGGGCTCTCCGGTTCGATCGAAGACGACGTGATCGTCGAGCCCGCCGATTCGGCCCCAGGACGCTAGCGGCGGCGGGGGTTTTATATGCTGACGGTTCAGCCGAACGCCGGCTGCGGGCGGCAGAGTTTGACGTTCTACGGAGCGCCGAAACTCAGCCTCGAAATTCCGAATGCGAGGCGCGGAACGATCTACTCCATCGATCTCATTTTGCAGAACGGAACTGAACGGCGAGGTCGTCGCCAAGGTTGTAGCCTGGGAAGGACATAAACGCGAAATTCGAAACGCGTTGAAGCAAATCGGCTTCTTGTAGGCGTTCGAAAGAAATACAAGAAGCGCTCGATTCCTCGACGCCTCCGGCCCCGCGCTCACCAAGAAATACGTTTCGGAAGGTCACAACGACGTTCTCGTCCCCATCTTCCTGACGGCGGGCGTGACTTACGCCGTGCTCATCGGCTGCATGGTCGTGGCGGTGTGGGAGAGTTACGACGAGGCGCACGCGAACGTCGCGGAAGAAGCCGCGATGCTGGTGCCGCTGTACCGCCAAACGACCGTCATGGCCCCACAATTCGGGTGAATGACGGCGGACCGTTTCGCCTCGCGGCGCGAATTCGAAGCGAGCGAGCGGCGTAAAGCCCTCTATGACGGGGGCCACATACGTTGCAGGTGGGCTCTGTGACGCGCGTACTCCTGGGCCCAATTCCCGACACATTAATTACAATGAACGCTCAAATTCACCACCGGCTCAGAATCTTGTTCGTGGTCCTCTGCGTGGCGGGCAGCTTCTCCGGGCTGTTGGTCGTCAACCACGTTCAGGGCATGCTGACCAAGATCTCCTCCCCGGCCAGCGCGGTCGCCGTCGGCGGTCAAGCGTCCGGGATCGCCTCCGTAGTCACGGAAATGAACGCCACGCGAAGCACGAATCACGTGGGTGCGCTCGTGGTCAGCGTCGCGCTCAGCGCGATCGCTCAAGCCCACGCCGCGGACATGCTCGCTCGCAGCTACCTCGGCCACAACGATCCGAGCGGCTTGGACCCGTTCCAGCGCATGTCGGCCGCGCATTACACCTATAACTACGCTGCCGAGAACATCGCGATGGACGATAGTCTCGCCTCGGCCAATCACGACCTTTACGGCTCGCCCGAACATCTCGCGAACATCGTCGACGGGCATTACACACGCGTCGGCGTGGGTTTCGTCCGCGGGAACGACGGCGAACTGCTGGTCGAGGACTTCAGCGACTGATCGACGTCGCGCGCGGGCGCGGCGTTTTCGGAACCAGGCGGCCGCTCGCGATTCGTGCAGGTAGTTTGTGGGAAGCACTAAGCGTTACACAATTACTGCTCTCTCATTTGAGAACATTGGAAAATCTATGCTCAAACGCGTGATTCTACCGGCAATCGCCGCGATCGCTCTAACCTCCGCAAGCCTGCCTGCGCTGGCCGCGCACCATACCACGGGCGACATTCAGTCGCTCGTCGGCGCCTTTCCGTCCGGACCCGACCATGGCATGCCGATTGGCATTGCCGGTGGCGACGGCGCCCTCTACGCGGGCGCACCGGACTTGCAGCTTGCCAGTTCGCTCGTCGCGGCCGGCGGGGCGCCCGGAGCCTTTTCCATCGTCGCGGCGCTGACCGCCATGGCCGGTCCCGCGGTGGCCACCGCTGAAGTCCAAAAACTCGGCCAGCAATATGGACCGCGCCGCGTCGCGTCGTACGTCATCGTTCAGAATTTCGCCGTCGACGATGCGGTGCGCGTGGCAACGGCGGCCGGCGTGACGTTCCCCACTGCGACGCTCACGGGAGCGACACTCGCGAAAGGCGTCGTTACGGCCGGTCTCATCGACGGCGCGTATTATGAAGGCTACATGCTCGATCACGTCGTTTCGAATAAGGTTCACGACGTCGTTATGTCGGACATCGATGCGAAGTTTGGAACGGTCGCGGACGCCAACTATCACCTGATCTCCAACCAGGCTCACTACGACCTCGCACAGGCGCTGGGCGCGACCACCGTCAAGCTCGCCGTTTACCACTAAGCCCCATCCCGGATCGGCCCCGAACGTGCCCTCGCCCGCCAGGTTTAGCCCGCGCTAAACCTGGCTACATAAGAGGGAACACGGACGTAGCAGAAGACATTAGGTGGTATGTATTACGCTTGATTATTCTGATAGGGGTTCGATGCCCGGAGGAACCATGTTCCACGTTTACGAGCAGGGCGGGGTCAACGTCATCGAGGTCGCTGCCGATCTGGACATCGCGTCGAGCGGCGCGCTCGCGTCCGCCATCGAGCTGGCCGCGCACATGCCCCACCGGCGCACGGTCGTCAATCTCGTCGATTGCCAATATTGTGACTCGACGGGATTGAGCGTGCTGGTGCGGGCCAAGCGGCGTTTGGGCGAGCGGCTCGTGATCGTAGGGCCCTCGCGGAGCGCCGGGCGCCGCGCCTTCGAGATCACGGAATTAACCGAAGCGCTCGCGCTGTGCACGACGCTCGAAGAGGCGCTCACGATCCCGGAAAGACCGATAGGCGGCTCGACCCAGGCGGACCAGCGCATCGCCTGACGACGCTCTTACCGTGGGCTGACGCGCCCGAGCTTTGCATTTTCGGTGAGCCACAGGGCGCCGTCGGAACCGGCCACGATCAATCAGATCGCGCCGCCGGGACCGGCTGCGATGCCAATCGGGCCCGATTCCGCCGCCGGCAAGAAAAATCTCTGATCGTGGTCCTCGCGACGTCGGCGGCGACGCTCGTCCGCCGACCGCAACTGCCAACAGATAGCACATGGACGCAGCTGCCCAGCTGCTGTATCGAATCGATAACATCGCTTGGCTCTTTTCGCTAGTAAACGACCAGCCGTCGGCGTTCAATCGCGGCGAAAACGATGCCTTGGCGCTCCGCAAGCCCTCCCCGCGACATCCACCGGCTCCGGCCAACGTCCCATGGCCGTTGTCGGCGGGCGGCTGCCGTGCTATAGTACAGAGCCTGATTTGGCCGAAAGGCCCGCAATTTGGAGGCGTGCCGTGTCGACGTGGCAGCCCTTCGCACCCGATGCGGTTCGCATCCTCAAGAAAGCGCTCGTGATCGCGGCGAACGATAGCGCTCCCCGGCTCGGCGTCGAGCATCTGTATTGTGCGGTGGTCGAAGAGCTCGGCGTCGCGCGAGTGAAATTCGTACGCGTGCCCGATGCCGTGTCGTCCTTGTCGGCGGCGGCGAGGACCGGATCTACCGCGGAGGTTCGATCGTCGCGGCTTTCGCGCGACGTGCGCCGCATTGTCGATCGGGCGGTAAAGATCGCCGCGACTCGCGTGGAGACGCGACGTCATATTACCGGCGACGATCTCGTGCGCGCCATGTCGTCGCTCACCCGGCGCCGAGCGCGACGCTGAAGGTCACCAGCTTTAACGCGAACGGCATTCGCGCGGCGGCCAGGAAGGGGTTCTTCACGTGGCTACGTCACGAGTCGCCCGACGTGCTGTGTCTCCAAGAGACCAAAGCGCAGGAGCATCAGCTTCCGCCGGAAGCCCTCGATCTCGTCGACTATAATTACGCTTTCGTGGACGCGGAGAAGAAGGGCTACAGCGGCGTTGCGATCTACGCGAAGCGCGAGCCCGACGCGATTCGGCGCGGCTTCGGCATGCCCGACATCGACGCCGAAGGCCGCTTCGTGCGCTTCGATTGGGGCGATCTCTCGATCGCCTCGCTGTACGTCCCCTCCGGCACCTCCGGTGCCGTGCGTCAAGCCGTCAAGAACGGCTTCCTCGAGCGCTTCGCCGGCTTCTTAGCCGAATTGCGCGACGACGGCCGCCGTTACATTCTCTGCGGAGATTTCAATATCGCGCACAAAGCAATCGATACGTTCGACCCCGTCCGCAACGCCAATGTGACCGGCTTCTTGCCCCACGAGCGCGCCTGGATGGACACGGTCGTCGAGCAAATCGGCTGGGTCGACGCGTTCCGCGAAGTCGATTCCGAAGCCAAGCGCTATACGTGGTGGTCGAATTGGCCGGCCGCCTTCGAGCGAAACCTCGGCTGGCGTATCGACTATCAGCTAGTGACGCCCGATCTCGCGTCGTTCGTGCGCTCCGCCTCGATCTACCGCGAGGAGCGATTCTCCGACCACGCGCCGCTCACGATCAGGTACGATCTAGAATTTCCGAATTGACCGGCCGGTCAAACTCCCGGTCTCAGCAGCCGTTTCCGAACTGAATCAAGATCAGGCGATCGTTTCGGAAGAAGAAGTTCTGGAACTGTCCGCACGGCATGTGCACGGAGGTCACGGATTTTCTCGGCGGCCACGTCGTGTACGATAAGACGCTGACGCCGTTGTGCCCCGCGACCAGCTGGGGAGTCGACTTGCCGTAGGTTGCCATGACATCCGCCTCTGTCTCCCATAAGCGGACTCCGCGCACGGTAGAGAGGCTCCCAAGATCACGCGACGGCAAAGGCTTTGGTGGCGCAGGCGCGGCGGCGGCAGCGACGACGTCGTTCCATCCGCAGCATCCTTGCTGGTAAAAGGCGATGCGATGAATCCGGTCGTAAACGGCGCGTCCCTTGGGTGGCCCGGCGGTGCCGTAAACGAAGCGCGAGCCGTCGTCGGGGCCTTGAACCCCGAGGAACCAGGGCGACGGTGGACGTTCGTTGCCGTAGACGAATCCATCGCGTTTGTCGATGTGCGTCGCGTGATCCCACCACTCATTGCTAGGACCGAAGGTCGGCAACCATCTCCCCATGGCTTCGCTGCAGGCGCCATGGAAGTACGGACTGCACCGCGCTTCAACCGCGGCATCGGAGACGTCTAGCGTGCCCGCGGAGGGTGCGGGTCGGCACGTCGCGGAGACGGCTACGACAAGCATCAGAGCAGGCCACAGATATCGCTTCACGTTCACGACCGATATTCGTGTCGAGGCCGATCAGCGTCCTTTGCGGCGCGGCGAGCGGCTCGCCGCACTGGTTGCCGCGGCCTCGTACGGGCGCGGTTGACCGCCGTGCGCGGCGGGGAAGTATGCAATGAGTTCGAGCGCGCTTTCAAGAGCGAATAGGAGACGAATGAGCGCACCCTTTACCCTAGGCAAGGTCGGTCACTTCGTGCTGGCGGTGGCCGATCCGCGGGCGAGCGCCGACTGGTACATCGGCAATCTTGGCATGCGCCACGCGTTCGACTTCGAGAACGGCGTTGGCGTCGGCAGCGACGACGTGACGATCGTGTTTTCGAAGGGTACGCCGTCGCCCGCGACGCTCCGCCACATCGCGTTCCATCTTCCGACCCGCGCGACGCTCGAAGCGGCGCTCGCGCACCTCAAGGCCGGCGGTGTTCTCGTCGAAGATCCCGGCGACGAGATCGGGCCGGAGGCGCCCGGCTCGCCCAACATTGGGATCTGGTTCAACGATCCCGACGGCTACCGCATCGAACTCAACGTGCAAGGCGGTGCGGCTTAGGGCGGGCTGGAATCGCCGAGCGCGACCGCCATCGCGCGATAGACGTTGAGCCGGCCGCAGCCTTCCTTCGCATCGCCGATGTCGTCGGCCGTGGTGCAAAGCAGCGATTTCATCCGCGCGGGCGATTGATAGCCGGACGCGACGGCGATGATCAGCGCCGCTGCGCCCGCCACCGTCGGCGACGCCATCGAGGTGCCGGCGATCTCCGTTTGGCAATCGACGACTTGCGAACCGGTCCCGGGGTAGTCGGGGCCGCAGTATTCGGCGAAATTGGAATCGAGCGGCGTCGAGGTCCAGATATCGGTGATCCAGTGCAGGTCGTCGGCGTCGCTATTGTTTATTGGGTCGCCGCCGGGCGCCACGATGCCCCAAGCCGCCGCATTTTTCGCCGAAGCGCCCGGGCTGCCGTAATCGGAATATGAGGCGACGTACTCGACCGGCGACGCAGCGGAGCCCTTCGAATTGCCCGAGCCGTCGGGCTGCCCGTCGGCGAGCGACGTGGCGCCCGCGGCGATGACCCCGGGGTCGCAGGCGGGCGCCTCGACGCCTTGCGACTTGTCGTTTCCAGCCGCCGCCACGACGATGATGTTGGCCGCGATCGCGTCGGCGATCGCGTTTCCTTCGGTGGGATCGGGATCGTGGCCGTTGGAGCACGTGCCGCCGCCGACGCTGAGGTTGATAACGTTCACCTTATTCGCGACG
>Ga0116229_10008248_pt1 | contig 16227 bp, 13 predicted proteins | sample S1TSphgellanicum_3_FD_87313 | JGI IMG/M metagenome (GOLD analysis project Ga0116229, IMG submission 87313) | Host-associated microbial communities from peat moss isolated from Minnesota, USA - S1T2_Fc - Sphagnum magellanicum MG | ecosystem: Host-associated > Plants > Peat moss > Unclassified...
AGTGGTCGGGAGTCAAACTGCCAGTTTGACTCCCGGCCTTTCTTTTGCCCATAACTTGGGCTGCAGATGTCCGAATGGCCAATGCGAGGCCATTTTCGATATCTACGTTTCAAGACCTTTCCAATGAAACCAAGAACACCCCAATGCGAGGTGTTTTGGGTCTTGCTGTCGAGCTCCAAACATTCGGGAGTCCCGGAAGACTCCCAACCTCTAACTTTTCCAAGTGTTGGGCTTCACCCCCACACTTGGCCAAAGTGGGGTTGCGACACCAAGGAACACACATGAAAGGTGTGTTCCTCTACAAAACGTTACCTTAATTATTTTAGCCTCCTCAAAAGAATGCAACCAAAGGAGCTTAGGCCTCTCTATCGCAGGCAAACATTTGTCATACTAACAATATGCCATAAAGGATTCTAATCCCACTTTATAACCTCATTTTTTTTTACATTGGCCATATCAACTCCTTGAGGCATTCAACAACAAAGCCGAGCTTTTGATGTCTTAATAAATCCTTGTGTTCGTTCTCCGCCTCATTGAACCATGCAAGGAATTGGCCAATGATTATGTGTCACCAACTTCCATGAGGTCCATTGTTTGGGAGACTATAGTAGCAACCTCATCTCCATGTTTAGCTTGCATTCGATTCAACAATGCAAAGTGTATTAACATACACATAGCCTACATAAGAAACATACAAAAAATGAATAAGAAATAACGATTAACTTGTTACTTAAATCAACATTCTATGTTACTTAACCAACTCCATTTAAACATGTTATAGGCATGTTTCAAGGTATTGGTGGGGTGATAGAAACATGTCAATGCCATGTTTTGAAATACATGGAATGGTTATGTTTTGGGGAATATCTACAATGGCACCTACTAAAATCTTAATATTGGAAAAGAATAAAAGAAATCTAGGAAGAATGTGAATGTGAAACAAAACCTAAATGAATATATTAGACATGAATCTTTAACCTTAAGTGATGTTGAAACACTAATTATGGAAATTTTTAAACAAGCATATGTATCCGAAACATAGATGTGGAATGAAGGCTGAAGTAAATGATTAATGTGACTACGAATGCATATGTTAACAATCAAATGTATTGCAATGGATCAATATGGTAAGAGTGATTGAATACCATTTTTTTGCCTTGCATGAATTTTTTGAATGCGCTATAGGAAATAGTGTTGAAGTTTGGATCCCAAACAAAGGTACCCAAATTTTTTGCAAATTCTTCTTTATTTTGCACTTTCCAATCCCAATCAAAAAAATTACACTGCAATAGATGCCAAATACCCGGTGCTTTTATGATTTTCCCAACAAACATTAATTTTTGTTTCAAAAGTTCTTGGAAACACTATATTAGCCTCTTGCCAGGCCTTGTTTTCACATAACACCCTATCAAACTCAAATTTCTTCTTCCTATTCCCACCATTTCCTTTTGGTTTTTTGGAAATTGATTTTGGGGTATGTAACTCCTTTAGATTGGTACCCAAATTTCCTGATGGCAAGGCTCTATCCAAAACATCCATCGATTTTGACTCCTCACTCTTCAGATTGTGATTTAAATTTAGATATCATGGAAGGTAAATGCATTGAAAGATGAGACATATTATACCACAAGAACATGCCAATCAAAACCTACCAAAACATGGTTATCAACAATCTCCAAATTTATCTTTAGGGGTGCCAACTATGAAAGTCAAAACATGATCGTGTCCATGAAGGAGAGATGAAATTTCTATAGATGTGTTTTGAAACATGGTAGTTGTTGAAGAATTTTGTAATTTGTCACCGAAACATAAACTTACCTATTGGTATCATAACATGTTTCTTTGGAATTGATATAATGTTGAAACATGACTAAAACATGGAATTGATATCATGACTAAAACATGATTTTTTGTTGGAGAGGTTTGAAATTTCTATAATTTTGGGGATGGAAAGCTATATATCGAAACATGTTCCACATGAACTGATATGGGCTGATTTTCATTTAAACATTATAAATTAAACTAATACTAATGAATAGTTTACAATTGTTAATTGAATCTTGTTGAAACTTAAGGAAACATTACAATGTTGCAAATTCAAATAAAAAAGGTGTGATCCAATATCATTATGTTGTGATAATTCTTGAGTGATAGGTTTTAGCAAAGTGGTGCGTTCGAGAATTTTCTTTGGCTTTGAAACTTGTTTGACTACTTGGCCTCCACGCTTTGTGAGGCATTTCTTATGGACAAGAATGAAATCCTCTTGAACTTTGTTATGAATCTCCAAGGGCAAGGTTTTTTCCTTCTTGCGCTTGTGTTCAAACTTTTGTACTAATTGTAAAGCTAATGTAGTTGAAGGGGGACAACTCCTTGGCTTCGACAATGCATTTGCCTTCGCTTTATATTCAAAAATGTTTTCACCTTTTACAAGATACACACCTTTTGTTGCATTTCTTAATGGTAGGTATAACTTCAACTTGAGAGGATTCCCTTCGGAATCCATAACTTTGTCACACCCTTTCTTTCAATGTTCATTGATCCGCATCTTCAAGTTTTTCTTGTAGTGACAATAAACACAAATAAACTCCTTCTTGTCCTTTCGACAATGACTGTGACATTCCTATAGTAATTGCAACCATTCCTCATGAATGTAGGTTTCCATGAAAATTATTTTGTTTATTTTCACATTTTCTACTATCATGTCCATTGCTTCACTTTCCATGTTTCCTCTCTTCTATCATGATTAATTTGGCTTATGTGCTAAGAATAATGGAAAACCTAGACCGGCTTATGCTTAAGTTGGAAGAAGAAACAAAGTTTGTAGTTGTAAAAATTCTACAATGAAATTAAACCTTAACTAAACTGAAACCTAGGTGTGCTTGTTTGTTCATTGTGACAATTGACATGTGATGCATTCCGGTTGTAATCAATTCCTACCTAAATTTTGAAACATATTCCATTACTTTCATTAATTGTCCTAACAAAGTAGTCTAACGAAAGTTAAACGAAGTGTGAGAAAGTTGAAAAAGGTCTAAAACGTCATGGATGAGTCATGGGGCATGGATGGGGATCAAATGGGGGAACATGGAAGATGGGCGGATGGGGCTGAACCATGACTCTTGAAATGTTACATGTTTCGGTGGGATATGTTTTGGGGGCTCAAGTTGCCCAAGCATTGAGACGTGCACCGGGCCGCTCGTTGAAACTTGACATGTTTTGGTGGGTGGTAGGTCTCAAGGTTCTTGTTTCAAGGTTCATGTATCATGACACATGGTTTTCGATTGGTGGAAATGAATGTCGAGCCGCTATTGAAACATGACATGTTTTTGTGTCGGTTTGCTCCAAAGCCCCCATTGCTTGTGCGTGGAAACCTACGTTGGGTCACCTTGAAGCAAACTATGCATTTACAACTTGTCGCTGAAATATTGTCGAGTTTGAGCACTAGTGGAAATGCTTTTAGTCATTGGATACTGTCCAAATTGCCTTTATATTTCTAGTTGAGTTATTTTTTTATTTATAAAATTGATCGCTCTTGATTGTGTCAACTTGTTGAATAAATAGATAATACCAATAATTGCATTGAGTAAGGAATTTTTTTTTCCATTATTTCAATTTTGCCAAACACAAATTGCCAAAGGATGCCTACATTGTTACAAGTTGATATTAGGTATTGATATTCCCCTTGTGTACCTTTAGACCATAGGTTAAGGCCTTTTGGGGTGAGAGGGGAGGAGAATTGGGACCCTAAACACTTGTATAGGGTAACGCTAGGAGTGGGGAGGTCCCAAAATAACTACCCTCGAGGTGGGAGCTGAGGGAAGGTAATTTAGGAACTCGCTACTCTGAGGGAGTTACCCACTGTAAAGCACACATCAAATTTATTGGCCTTGCCTTTGTAGGCAAGGATATTGTGTTTAGATTCATTATAGAGTATAGTAGCTTAAGCGATTTTGGCCTCTATGTAGTAGGTCTATTTTGATATGGGGATTTTTGAAAGTTGATATTTTCACTTGTGTTGAAACTTGAGATTAGTTATAGACTTATGATATCTTAAGGATTTTGGTTTCTTTTACAGGAGTTTTTTGACGATTATATTTTTGCATGGTGAAATACTTGAATTTTCATAATTCTTCTTTCACATTATGATACTTTTTAATGTAAATGGCAAGGCCACGGTGTGACACCCCCCTTGTTATTTTATTTTTATTTTATTTTCCTATACTCTCCAGGTACCAAGTGGAACAAATTATATAAAATAATAATAATAAATGCCAAGTTTTATGAATAAAGAGCGAGGATTACATTAAACTATTACCTATGCTCCCTACCATGAGGTTACATAATAAGCCCCAAACAAGATTAAGTTGCCCACATGGCTAATATGGTCATCAACATAATGGACAGGGGCTTGACCATTCCATAGTACATAAATCAAGCAACATGGCCTAATTTATGAAAACACTAGGAGGAATTGCCAAGGCTAATCCAGATTCCAGTAGATTGTAAAGCATAGCTATAGCTCGCTGAATTATGGCTTGCACTCTTCCTCTGGGAAGTTCTAACAATGCATAATCGGCTTTTGGGAGCACCTCGCTTATGTGGCAGCACTTCACTGGCTGCTTGCAAAGGAGTTATATTCCATAACCTGTCTCCCCATAACGCCACTCCTTGTAAAAAAGCCCGACATGCGATTGACCTAGTCTCATAACGTGATTTGCTCCCTCCCATAACCGCACTCTTCCCATACAAAGCCTCACATGTGATTGGCCTAGTCTCATAACCAGCCTCCACTATGTCCAGAAGGTGACCACATAATGCACTCTCAGCAATCCCTTAAAGACCACTTATGCCTGGTAACTGGCTTGATCTGCCTGGTTACCAAACATAGTCCCCGCACTCCCGCGCTTCAACTATGTTTTTTATAACTTGAGAGCTCAGCTCGTGCCGATAAACCTAGTCCTTAAATGTCATAGATCTAGTAATCTTTCCAGTGCCTTGCTTCCATTTGAAAACAAAATCTTGTGAAAGTTTGAAGAACCTTGTGAAAGTATTTAAGGTGCATTCACACTTGGTGTCAGGGACTCTTGTGTTAAGTCCCTCAACATCATGCTAGTCATTTAGGACTTAATCATACTGACCATGAAAATTTTATGTTAAGCTAACATTCACTTGGCATTAACCTTAGACCTATTTACCATTGTGTGCCACCTAGGATGCCACCTAGATTTTCATTTAACACTGATTAACATCAAGTGTGAATTACACCATAAGAGTGCCATCCCAGATCAATATCCATTCCAGTGTTGTGCAGGTATGCATTATCCAGGGTCAGACCAGAGTATGAACTATGAACCCTGGTATTAGAAACCACACCATCTAGTATGTTAAAGGTGCATTCACACCTAATGTTAAGTCAGTGTTAAGTGAAAATCTAGGTGGCGTCTTAGGTGGCACCCACTGTTAAATGGGTGATTGTTTAATATTAAAACAATGTAAACTTAATAGAAAATCTTCATGGTAAATAGGTTTAGGTCCTAAATGACTAGCTTGGTGTTAGGGGCCTTGATACTAGAGTCCTTAACACCAAGCGTGAATGCACCTTAAGGTTCAGGATATACAGTTTTAGGTTTTTTCCAATTTTGTGTACCCCACTCCATAACAAATTGGCCTTGTTGTGGGGAAGGATTCTCCTCTCTCCTATTCATTAGATGGGCTGCCTCCCAAGTTCTTGTTTTTTTGGGAATTTTTTTACAATGGGTCATTTTGATTGATCAATCACCTATCCTCACCCTCCCCCCCAAGGGAAGAAGCTGAACCCTCTTGGGTGTATGTTTAGTCATCTAATTGGTTGCATGCATAATCTATTCCTAGACATGGTTGCCACCATCTTTTGCCTCAACTAATACCCCTTTTACAAAGCACACCATACCTATTGTGCTTGCTATTCATACCTTGCCAAGTTATAGTTCTCCACCTAGGTCCTAGGTATTGTTACACATGCATGAATTTTTAAAAATTAAGGTAATGAGTAATGAATAAAGGAGAGGGAAGGCTCTTGTTGTGAGTACTGAGAAAAGAGAGGTGCAGGGAACTACGAAGTGCACATCTTTGTTGTGCAGTTCATATGAAAAACTAGTCTTTGTTTGCATGTTTGGGATTTTTGTAAATGCCATGAAGACATATGAAACTAGGGTTCATAGGTATATCACTAGTATCATATATATTAATTCATTTCGTCAGTCAGTCAGTCAGTGATAGGGCTTGGGAAGGGGGTTTTGTGTTCCCACAAGCTCAACGTTGTAGGCAGGACGGTGGCAACGGATTCTGAATGAAGGTGGGCCAGCACGGGCAGGCTGGGCACGGGAGAGTGGCAGGCCGGGGAGATCCGGACGGACAGTGGCCACGGACAGTTAAGGTAGTCTTGGTACATAGTTATGGGCCTCAAAATAATGACAAAGTCAAAGAACTGAAACCGAAAGGTTAAAAGACCGAGGCGGCGGGGGTCGACGGGGTAAAGAACCAGAGTGGGAAATGCGAAGGACCGGGGCGAGGGGGGGGGGACCAACGGTTGTTTGAAAAGAAAAGTTTTTTTAAACAACTAAAAACATCAACCAAACATTGTTGAAATAACACACCTGTGCATTATGCACGGGGTTCACACTAATTAGTTTTGAAGAAAGCAATATCATATTAAAGTCATATTCATCCTAAAATTTATCTTGATCATACCATATTTATGTTGGATGAAAAGGCTTGATTGTTCATTCTTGTACATCCTCTTAATGACTTAATTAGGAAATTAAGCATAGTCAAATTAGAATTTTTTAGATTAGTGTAGGATTGATACATATTTAACCCCTCCCTCCTCTCCATTTGATCATACTTCATAGTTTCCCATCTCACAATTAATAATTAGTCTTTCAAAAAACCATTCTTCTTGTAGTTCAATTTCTCTTTTGTTCTCCTTTGTTAACAACAATTAATTAGCTATGGCAATAATCAATTACATTTGAAGGATTTAGATCTCATTTGTAATCACATTGATAAAAGATTCAATAGGCCCAACACAATATTAAAGTTTTAAAGGCACCCTAGGAGATTAAGCGAGCAAATACATTAGGAGAAAGTTGAGGAAGCAAAGGATAATGGGTTGAAGAGATGGAGGAGAAGGTACCCAAAGTTTATTCTTTAAGGAATTGCATCCAACACTCAAGAATTTGCACATAACTTTGTCATTAGTCTTGATCTTTCCATGCCAAAGTCTAGCTATGTTGTAGGAGGTCAAAACTATTTTATGTGGTCATTCCACATTGTCAACTTGTTGCAAAAGGAGAATTCGTAGGAACATGTAAAACATCCACCACAAATATCCATAAAAGAATTGGAGATTAAATTAAAATCACTAAATGTTAGCAACTTGTTAGTTAATAATGTTGTTATTCCTTTCATAGGAAAAACACATTTACCCAAATGTGTGGTGAGAATACCTTGAAGAAAAGTATGAGGCAAAGTTTAGGGACTTCAAAAAGCTTGTGCTATTGAAAAAGATTGTGTCTATCAAGAAAGAAGACAATGAGAATTATGGATGAGTTCTTTACAAGGATTAAAGAAATATAGTTCAAGTTGAAGGCATCAAGAATTGGTGATTCTCATAGCTCTCAACTCACTTCCCACTCTATACAACATTTTTATAAAATTGTTGATTATTGAGGACATACAACTAAGCTCGGAAAAGTTAAAATCAAAACTAATGAGTGAAGAATTCCAAATCCAAATTGATGTTAAAGAAAATCAATGGTTTAGTGCAATGTAGGGATTAATGAGACAAAGAAGTCCTTTAGATGTTACATGCCCACACTAAGGAGGTTGATAACTTCAAGGGATGTTGTAGTCAACAAAAATGAGTTCTTGAAAAAGAGGCAATTGAACAAAGATGCATTAACTAAATAATTGAAAAACAACCTATAGACTTAAGAGTCGCAATCAACAATTTTCCTCCAAATTTAAAGGATAAAATATTGGAGATAAAAACAAAGGCCCCAATAGAAGTTTAACATTTTATGGCAAATCAAGGACATTCATTTAGACTCTCATTTATGGAACGTCTATGGCCAAACTACTACCACAAGCTTAGGCCATTGAAACTAGTGTCCAAGGGATGGCTAAAGGAGGTGATAATTTCTCATGTGTGGCATCAACTTATATGGGAGTTCACTCCAAACGGACAAGAGTAGTCACAACAAGCATACGAAGAGTGGCTTGATGAATTCATAGAAGAGGAAAAACACAACCTCAATTGATAATCTCCTTCCTAATTGTCTATTATTATGTCCAGTTTTCTACATGGAATATTGTGAAATCCCATGAATTATCTACATTAAAGGAACTTGCTTTTTCCCCATAACCTTTTTGAGGGCATCAATGAGGATATGCAAAACATTGATTCACCCATTGCTTGTGATTTCTTATACAAATTGCAAATGCATTACAAAATGTTTGATTATGGAATGGTATATTACATCCTTGGAATAATTTTTGTTGTTGTAGAATATTGACTATTGAACAATTTTTTGATATCCCTAATTTGGATAATAGGTCTTGAAATCAAATGGCTTATTTGGTAGCCTTCATGAAAGCTTTATATTTTGATTCAATTGATGATAATGCAACTAGATATAAACGTTGCACCATGTGAGACACCAGTTTTGAAAATGAAACCTCCAATTGATTTTCTTTTCTCCAAGTCACTACCATAGTCAATTTTTGTGAAGTTGGTGAGAACAAGTTTGTTTCATTTTTTTATATTGAAATTTCAAGTTTATTATGTTTTTGGGACACATTTAAATGTGTTTGACTACCTTCAAGGGTGTTTGTCTACTTTCAAGGGTGTTTGTTCTGCTTTGTGAATGAACTAGGTTATTAGATGAACAACTTAGGCAATGTTGGTGTTTGTGGGAGTTAGACAAATCAACTTGCCCATTAGGCTTTTATAATAAATAGGATTAATTTCTAATGTCTAGGTTTTTTCAAGAGATTTTATCCCTTCAAGTAATGGTGTGCATGTGTTGGGTTGTAACTAGTTATCTTGAAATTTGTCAATAACTCCTACATGTAGCTCTTATCATGAATGAATACTATTCTTGGATTTTGTTTGAACTCAAGGCCTAAATATTTTGAAGTACTTGTTGCCAAATTGATCATGTCAAACTAGCTAAACAATTCAGTTTTTATCCATTCAACATGTTGTTTGTTGTTCTTGGTGAATAGGTCATCCACATATCCAATTAAAATATATATGTAATCTTGTTTCTTGACATAGTACAAATTCCAATCTTGGAAGCTTTTGATTAACTCTTATCTTATAAAATAGATATTTGTGTTTTCAACCCATACTTTTGGAACTTGCTTGAAGCCATAGAGAGTTTTGTTTAACTTGCACACCAAATGTTCTTAACTTACTTTGACAAGCCTTAGGGGTTCTTTGAAATACATTTTTAAGACCTTCTTGTTTATAAATGTTGTTTTTACGTTTAGGTGGTGAAGTTTATAACATTTTGATGTAACAATGGCAATGATAGTTCAAATTTTGATTTACTTGGTGACAAGTGAGTATGTTTCCTCATAATTTACTACATTATTTTTTTGAGCCCTTTAATAACCAATCAAGTTTTGTGTCTTTAATAGGCTTTTAACCTTTTGATTAGCTCTAATTTTGATTTTATAATTTTTTTAAAAATGACTTTATGGCCTAGAGGTAGGGGAACTAGTAATCATGTTTAGTTGTTAGATATCAATTTCATATTTTGTTTCATATAACCTCTCTCAACTATGGTTTTATTTTTGACCTTGGAAGAATTTTTAAGGTTTTCTAGTTTTTTATTGTATTTTTTATTTGTATACACTCATTGGTTTGTTGGTTTTTATGGAACTTATGCAAGATGTCTAAATTCATTTAGAGTTTGGCCATATCTTATTACTTTTTCCGCTCATCTTATTTCTCAAGTCCCAACCCATTATAACCAAAAAAGAGTAGGAAAAATAACTATCTTGACATTACATTGCAACCTTTTAATGATGTAAAAAATGTTGTAAGAAAGCAAAATCTATCTAATATCATTGCCATTTAAAAAAAAAATTGACCTAAACTAAGGATCAAGTGGGGTTAGCACACTTCAACTTTTCTTTCAATGAGCCCAGTGGTCCGTACTCAAGCAATTCAACAATTCATTCACATAAACAAGGAACTTCCCCCCCATGATACACAAAAACAACTTTTCCCACAAGTAGCAATTTTGGATGGTAAAACAACACCACGAACATTTCATTTGTCCCCCAACAAAGCAAGCCACCACAATGATTGTATAATTGGGATTTTGAAATTGAAACAATACAAGGATGTGGATCAACAGATATCAACAACAGATTTCCCAAACTGACTCAGATTTGCAGACCCAAATTCCTCTTTGAAGCTTCCACATAAGTGAATATTCTTATTTCCAAAATCACAACAACATGATTGCACATATTCCCAGAACATCCTAGATTTATTACAAATTGAATTACCGTGGAGAACTGTCAAAGTCTTTAGGATCTTTCATCACATCCCTTTATCAAACCTTGCTATTGCTATCTCTACCACCTATTCTCTGAAAAATACAGCACAACAAAAAAAAGATATACATCAAAAGTTAGGTGGTTAGTGATAGTTAGGCCTTCCTCCTTTATTGTTTTCTAATCTCTTAAGGTTCCAACCATGTTTTACCCCAAGATACTAGGAAAAGAAAATATACTTTCACCAACACCATAATGCTTCTATTCTTTATATTCTGAAGTGCCCAACGCCATGATGAACACACTACAAAAAGAAACAATGCATAAGCATCTTGATAACAACTTGAACTTATCTGAAATCAACACCTCAGACATTTCTTCTATGCCAAACATCATCAAAACACACAATCACAATTACAATGTCATCATCCATAACTTGCAACAAATCAAAACACCAAAAACCCACACAAATTGTCTACAAGAAAGCTCCTCCTTTCACCATCAATTGCCACATTTTTGTCTTTTTCCATATTCAACAATTGACAACAATATTACATCCAATTATGGTTTCATTTGCCCTAAATTTGTGCCACACCACAACATTCACTCATGAACAATGTGTAAGAAGCAAGGCACTCAATTGGACCAAACACATTTCTCCTTTAAACTTTAAACTTCACCTTTATTTTTCTCCTTACAATCAACTTTGTACCACTTGCCCTAAAAAAGGAAATAGGTAAGATTTCATCCCCTCCTCATCCATTGAGGCTTGAGGAAGCATGGTGTTGGATGAAAAGGCCTTGCTTGTTCATCCTTGTACATCCCCTTAATGACTTGATTAGGAAGCTAAGCAAGGTCTATCTATAAACCTCTAGACTACTGGGACTATTACTTGATCCCTTCTTCCTTTCCATTTGATCAAACTTCACAATTTCCCATCTCACAATTAGAATTTAATCTTTCAAGACCATCAATAGACTATTTTTCTTAAATTAGATCTCTAGCTCTCTCTCTCTCCTTTTTGAGTACTAATTCATTAGCTGCAGCAACAATGGATTACATTTGGCACAAATATTATCTATAGTCACCTAGATAAAAGATCCAAGAGGTCCAACAATTTACACCCATTTTCTTGAGTCATGTACCTAGTAGTGCACTCTAGTTTCTTACATCCATCATATTGGATATACCAAGACAAGCTTGCAATATGTCAATTGCAATACTCCCCTTAGAAAGGCTTCCCAAAAAAAAAACAAATTAAATGAAACTCGTAAAATGTTTGAAGCTTTTATGTATGTTTCATTTGAAGCATATCCAAGGGGAGTATACTAACAAGATAATAGTTATTAGTAAATTGTTTCTTTATCCAAGTTTTAGAAAAGCAACAAAGTTGTTTTGTGACAAATATGAATGTTCTTAGACATTCAAGTCATTTGAGAATGAACAAACATTTCTCTATTCTATTAGGAATTAGTATAAAATTCATGTCAGACGAATGGTTGATGAAGTTATTCCATAATAATAGATCTAAAGATACAATTAATTTCATTTAATACAAAACTTGCTTTTACATGTAATGTAGATGCACATCAAATTCCAATGATGATGGCACACTAGAGCTGGTTGACCGCGAACATTAGTGGTATTCCTAAGCGGGACTTACACATATTTGAATTTAATTTAGGTCACGTCACATTAAATAAAAAGTTAATGCATTTAAGAAATTCTCTTTGAGATTCATATGGTTTTATGAGTTTCTTGGTGTAATTTATGCACAATCTTTTCTAATGTTTTGAATAGGTGAAGATTGAATTTCATATTATGAAATTAATGAAAATTTGTGATCATGGAATCTTGTTTTGATATTGTAAGATTCAAGGAACAAATGAAAATAGATTAATATTCTGAACCTATGTCAGGTTGGTCATTGCTGACAATGTGGAGCCCGAGTTTGGTATGCGAAGTATAGTCTTGACAACAATAGCACAAACATTTAGCAATGCCTTAGGTTTCCTCCATTCTTAGTTGTTTCAATTTGTGATCCTGAAAGAATTTTGATACCAACCTGCCATCATTGGTTGGACCCAAAATGCATACATACCGGTGCTACCCCAGACAAAACTCCATGCAAATGTCAGCCCCACAAATGTCAAACTGTGAACCCTCAAGCCCTAAAAGTGCCAATGGTAGCATTAATATTCTTACCTTGCACAAGTGCATAAAAGTGTGATTTAATCCTGCAACTGTTACAGAGAAGAATGTGAGATGCTGAATAAGGCATGGCACCAAGTGAGTGCATTTCCAGTGTCTCCAAATCTGGGCTGCCCAAAGGTTTCATCCCTGCATGTGAAACCATCCACTACTCTCTACAACTAATATATTATGAGGAATTAGCTCATGACATCCTCTTTGCACTATGATCATCAAGGTGATAATTGCTGTGGAAGATTATACCAGCAGAATGTAACAAAGGTAGTGTGGCTCCTTTTGCTGACCTCCAAGGCACATGAAAGATATGAATGTATGCAAGATAGATAGTCCACTATGTCCAACAGCATCCTGTAGAAAGTGTCTGGTGGATGGCAGTGGATAACCTACATCTCATGTGTGTCCCATGTGCTTCTCACTTTGGGGCTGTACTTTACCATTGGATCCTGCAGGACAGGACCATGCAATTGGATCTGAAAGCTAGCCAAAAATTGACACCATACTGGGCCAATCACACCATTCTCCAGAGCAAATACCATCACAGTTCTCTTTTAACTGCCTTACAGAGGCGAATGTGTCTCCTCAGATTGTTTCATGCCAGCAATCTGCTGCAAATGAAATTATATTGTTTCATGCCGGCAATCTGCTGCAAATGAAATTATATTGTTTCATGCCAGCAATCTGCTGCAAATGAAATTATATTGTTTCATGCCAGCAATCTGCTGTAAATGAAATTACTCTGGATGCACTTTGTTGCTCCAGAGCAATAAGGCTGTGCTCTATCTTCATAGCATAAGAATCTTCAACCTCCTCATGCAGCAAGCGGTAGTGAGGCTGATGATAAATTCCAAACAGAAACTCTCCACAGCAAACAACTTCCACATGCATTTGTCCTTTAGTAAAGAAATTCCCAATTTAGACAGGAGAGGTATTCATTTCTTTTAAAACTGATCCAGACTGTAAGCTGTGTATATCTTTTGTCCCCCACAATTTGGATCAGTAGAGCTCAATTTTCTATGAAAATCTCAATGCAATGCTAATGCACCCTGTAGTGAATCACAGCACTTGCTGTAGTTGTTTTACAGGTAGACCATGAATCTTGGTAACAGATTTTGGTTATCACCAAAGCAAAGGGATCTGGATCCCAATTGCCAGAGTAAATTAACAAAACCTAAAAAGTCTTCTGCACATTTTCAGAATCACACTAGTTCATGAAAGAAAATGGTAAAGCTCTTAACCCTAACTTGAGGCTGTATATTACGCATGTAGGTAGCTGGTTGCGTGCCACATACAAAATATGTGGATGCTAAGAACAAGCATGGACCCCACTTTCACAAAGCAAAAAATTGATGCCAAACAGCTGCTGAGAAACAACAAAATACACAAAGAAGTTCATACTAGGTTTTGGGGTTTTAGGCAGCCACCATGATCTGTTGTAAGAGAGAAAGATGTGAGCAAGGAAAAAGAAAAAGAAGAATGTCAATGGATCTTCTAAACCTGGACACGGCAAAAAGGAACCCTAATTGATCCCAGGTGCAATTTTCTCTGGCTCACCTTGATTCCTGGCTAATCTATCTGAGCTTCTTGCTCGGCAGTCTCCTCTGGTTCTCCTCCTATTACAAACTCAAATTCAGTGGACGCACCGTATGTTGCATCTAGGTACTCCACAGCAGATTTGGTGAGGATGATCTTGTCTGCCCGCAGCACGTCATAAAGGTTCAAGCTCCTGGGCGTCAGCAGCTTGAAGGTGCCGATATTCCTACTTGACAAGTGCAGAGGCTCCGAGACATTGGTGGCAAAGAGCAAGGTGTGTTGGTTGGGTTGGATTCCCCATCTCTTAAGGGTGGCAATGAACTCCTTCGTCTTGGGAGTGGTGAATTTCTCGTCCAAATCCTCCACCACGATTGTGTTCACGGCTGCAGATTGTAATGCCGTGCTGATAGCCAACCGTTTCTCCTTCTTGTTGATCTTGATGCTCCAGTCCTTAGGCTTAGGACCGAAGATCACCCCTCCCCCAGGACGTAACGGCGTTCTAATGGAACCTTGCCGAGCTTTCCCGGACCCTTTCTGCTTATAGGGCTTCCTTCCACCACCTCGTACCTCCGCCCTGGTGAGCGTGGAAGCGGTTCCGCGCCTCCGATTCTGCATCTCCGTAATAACTCCCCTGTGTACCACCGACTTGGCCGTCTCCGGCCGTGCAGTCCTGAGGTCCAACTCCACTTCTCCCGCTTTCTGGCCCTCGAAGTCCAAAACTGGGAGTGTGACAGCAGACATGGCCACTACAAACCTTCCTGAGGAAGAAGGAGCAGCGACTGCACCCTGCGGCTGCTGTTTTCTCCTGGACCAAACTACCTTACTTGCAGAAAACGAAGGCATAAGCTTGAGACCATTAAAGCTGAGCTTAGGGGTGAAGCTTGGGGAAGCCACAGGCAGCTTCAGCGCCAGAATTGAGCTTGTGGGTGCCATCGCTGCGCAGCTCTCAAACTATCAACCACGCACACACAAAGGAGAGAGAGCGCGCAAGCCCGCGAGCTTGGATAAGGCTCCACCTTCGCCAACGAGGCCAGAATGAACCAACCAGTGTTGCCCGGTTATATAGAAAAATCCGGATATACATCCGCAAAATTTCCGGATATATATACACATAACTATCCGGATTTTCGGTTCAGTTCATATCCGAACCTATACACAACCGCCGGATATCCGACACTATAGTTTCATTATGCATACCTTTACTCAGACTGGCGCATCCAGATAGAATAGATATCCTTGGAGGTCACATTGTAACAATCCGGATATGCATTAGGTTTAGGGATTATGTCATTCAAGGTTTACGTCATGTAGGGTTTAGGTGTTAGGAATTAGGGTTCCATCTCACTTACAGTCTTTTGTTGGAATCACTTCCTCCTGACACAGCTGACATGAAGGACACTGTTGTTGACGTTCACAGTAATGAAAACCACCTTCCAGTACCAACAATACTTCACAACACAAACACACTTGAGAGCTTCCAAGCCATGGACAGACAAACAATTGATGTCAAAAGCAACCCAAGAGATTTATTCTCTTGAGTGTCTTGTTATATTCCTTTTGTTTCAGGAGATACACTTCTTAGCAATCTCACATCTATGGCCATTTTATATAAACTGGACTTTAGTTGTTTGACATAACTCCATTTTTTAAAAAAATTTACAGATTTGGCATGAAATATGTTCAGGAAGAGCTCAAGATAATACAAACCTCTTCAACAGGTTTCTTGTGATCTCATATGTTGAATTGAAGAAGTGGACTTTCACTTACTGGTTTGCATTCCCTGGGTTGGTGATGATTCCACATGCCATAACTACTTCAAGCCAGCCAGCCTCTACAGTTTTCAACTAAAACTAGTGTGAACCCGGTGCATAATGCACCCGTCGAGCAAAAAAAAAAAAAAAAGGTCCGGGCAGTTTAACTGACACAGAAAACAAA
>Ga0116229_10008249_pt1 | contig 16226 bp, 9 predicted proteins | sample S1TSphgellanicum_3_FD_87313 | JGI IMG/M metagenome (GOLD analysis project Ga0116229, IMG submission 87313) | Host-associated microbial communities from peat moss isolated from Minnesota, USA - S1T2_Fc - Sphagnum magellanicum MG | ecosystem: Host-associated > Plants > Peat moss > Unclassified...
AACAAACGAAAGAAAAAAGGAAAATCTCCCAGAAAAAGGAAAACCCTAAACCTGGACACACCCAAGAGGATACCCATTACACTGAGTGATACCCTGACACTGAGGGATACCCATTACACTGAGTGATACCCATTACGGACACACCCAAGAGGATACCCATTACAATTAGTGACACCCTGACACTAAGTGATACCCAATACACTGAGTGATACCGATACCCTGAGTGACTTTTCCTGTCACCGAAAGTTCTCACAACCCACCCAAGAGTTTACCCATTGCACCGAGGGACCCTGTTTTCCTGACACTGAGTGATACCCATCACACTAAGTGATTTTTTCTGACACTGAGTGATACCCATTACCCTGAGTTTTCCAGCCAATAGGATATCGGACGGACGGACACACACTGATTTTTTTATATATAGAGACTAGGGGTTCTTGCCTGCCAAAATGGGTAGCCGCCCAACACTGGCAGGAGCTCTGTGTCTGAAGATCTTGTTTGAGATATGAAATATGGACTTGCAATGTGCCTCACCAGTGTTCAGTATTTTCTGCAGGCGTCATAAGCCTCCTTTAAAATAACCTCATCATTGGGAACAAAAAAAACTCTTGAGAGCAGGCTACTTGAAAGTTCTTTACAGAATCCTGTGTGAAACTCATCAATGATTTACAGATATCAGACAAATTGAGACATAGAAAGCATAGACTTCTGAGAGTCTTCCATTGAGATTTTGTTAAAGATTGTTCACAAGATAGAATGTATGCACCACACATTATACACATGGTTCTCAAAAGAAAGCAGGTGTTGAATCTGCAACAGTTCTATCTCTAGAGAACCATGTGTTGAAGTTGACTCTTTTATTATGCTTTTGCAAGCTCCTCTTTGTGTTGCCTTCATCATCAAGCTACTACTAACTCTGCCTAGTCAGACTTTGTTGTTGTTATTAGCATGTTGAAATTGCTTCTTTTATTATGCTTTTGCAATCTCCTCTTTGTGTTGCCTTCATCATCAAGTGACTTCGAACTCTGCCTAGTCAGACTTTGTTATTGTTATTAGCCTGTCCATATTTTCCTGCACCAGAAGATCCCTGCTCCCCCCACCATGACTTAGTCTGTCAATGGATGATGTGAGTGAAACCCTGAAGATTGACATGGTACTAAATACTAAGACTTTCAACAAGCTGCCTCCACACCAGGCATTGAACCTCCTGGACATGTAACAGAATCTGCATGTGCAATCGGCACTAGTGTGCTATAAATATACATTTCTGAACATTATTAGTACATCACATCAACATTAGTGGACCTGAAATTGGTGCCAGCAATGCTTTCCCTTGCACTACTGATTAAGCACCATGCAAATCTCCTTGTAGGTGTGTCATTGTGATACAAGACATTGGAGCACTATAATAAAAAGGGAAGTACAATGTGTTGATTGCCACCTCCTCTCAGAACAACTTGCAGCCATAGTACATAATTCTCACCACAATTGACAGTTGAAATACAGATTTGGATCCTGCAATATGCCTAAATATTGAGCAGCAGTCATTTAGCCTGATGCGGTTGTGTACTACTAAAATCCAAGCTTGAAGCCATTCACCTGCAAGATGACAAATAGAGTATAGAACTTTGCAAGTCATGTTCTCTTCCATTGCATAAAACATGCCAAGCTAACAATACCATGTGATGGTCAACAACAAAACAGTGCATAAGATGCATACATTGGGTTGCACAACATGTCCCTACTTACAAACAGTTGGTAGGAAAAGAAGCAGTCACCAAGTGGGAGGTGCAAACTTTTTTTCATGCCACAGGCGTTGTGGAGTAACATCAAAAGAAAAATCTTTTGGATTTGCGGTTGGCTTCAAGGCGTAGCTCCCTCTGCAAGATGCACATTGAGTTACATCGAGAGACCTGAACATCAGATAATTTCCATTGCAGGAGAAAAACATCTGCAAATACCTTCCAACAGATAGATGGTGGAGGTAAAGTTATTGAATTTGTAAAACACAAGCTTCGTGAGATAAAAGGCTGAGAAGTTCCTTTGTAGAAGATGTGCAGACCTTTAAAAAAGGGAAAAATGAGACAGATGCTTCATATCCCCCTAAACCAACAAACCCTATTTTTTTTTCATATACCATTTCCTTTCTTAACTAATCCTAATGATGAATTCCCTACAAGATTTTCTCCTCTAACCCTAATCTTTGAAACCTGATCATCAATCATTTCATCTGAGGTATGTGCATGCTTACTTCATGTTTTCTGCATTCCTTATAGGCATCAAAAAACTCCTGGCACTTGCTCTTGTCATAGTTTTCATCATCCAAGCCTACAATCCACAACAATATCCTATCTTAGTAAAGTCTTTTAGAGCCCTTTCAAACAGAAAAGGAAAGGAAGGACAACAAAAGGCGTGTCTGCTAAACAAGCAGAAATGATGGACCTTCTAAAGCCCTTACTCCAACTCCCTCCCCATTTGAGGTGGTCAAATTTTCATCCCTGTAACTGCAGCCACACCATGGTTGCTAAATTCTTCACACAAAGAACCACTTGATCTCGTGACTCCTCTCATTTAAAGCTGAGTGGATTTATTCTAGGGTTACTATCGGGAATGCAAATTCCGGAATACGAGACAAGAAAATACTTGCAAGGCTGCAAAAGAAACGACGGAAACATCACAGAATGGAAAAACACCTTAAGAGTTAAGGAGAAGAAGACAAAGAAAAACCCCCTTGTCAAGAACCAGCGGAAACACATCTCTCATCAATCCCAAAATCCTGAAGTCCGGAAACCAACCAAAAGAACGGGGGAGAAAAAAACAGAACAAAACAAAACAAAAAATGAACGCAAGTCTTTCAGAAAGAACAGTAGCAGCGTGAGGAGCACAAGCTTAGTACTTACATTTGAGAGACGCTGCGTACTGAGGTGCACAAATGGAGTCAGAAAGCTTCTGCAGACTCGCTCCTGCAACAACAGGCTTCGCTGGTGATGGAGCTCGATCCTCCATAACCTGAGCTTGTATCCATAATGAGGAGATGGATGGGTAAACGTAATGGTCGTAACCGTAACGAGGCTATGGATGGGTAAACCCTAATGCTCGTAACCCTAATGAGGTTCGGATGGGCAAACCCTAATGCTCGTAACCCTAATTCATCTTAGTTTCGCTTCGCTTGCCTTGCAGGGCAGTTCTCCGATGCCAATTCGACACTAGTAGAATTTGAAATTGACCGTAAGGGAGTCAGGCAGAAGCAGGAGGGAGAGGAGGAGGAGGAGGAGGAGGAGGAGGGGGGAGGCGTGCGGGAGGTCTGATCACGATGGACGAGTATCAGCATATGGAGCGCTTCAGTATGGAGAACGAGTATCAGGATGGGATGTGGATTGACGGGGAGTTTTTTGCGCGCAAGCGGAAGAGTAGCAGACGGCAAACCAAGGAAGAAGCACTGTATGGTTTTGAGGAGAGTGACTCTGATGATGATGATTCTTCAGCAAACAAGCGACGACGGGATGTGATGAAGAAGGGGGACTTGACGAAGCCGGTAAATTTCGTATCCACTGGAAAGGTGATGCCGTCAGAAGAGATTGATAGAAATGAAGAGGAGGCTAGTGAAGTTCGGGTTGGTGTGGGATTAGGGTTTGGCGCTCCTGGATTAGGGTTAGGTGCAGGAGTGGGTCTGGGTGTAGGAGTGGAATCTGGTGCTCATGGGAAGGCAGGGGAAGAAGAAGAGGAAGAGGAGGAGTTGTTACCTTCGGCATTCGGAAAGAGAATTAAGGAAGGAGCTGAAAAGAAAGAACGGGAGAGGGAGAAGGGTAAGCAAGCTGCCTCTAAGGCAAAGTCATTGGCATCTGGTGGTCCTGGATCAGGACCGGTGTTTGAGATGCACACAAAGGGAATAGGCATGAAATTGCTGGAGAAGATGGGGTATAAAGGGGGAGGGCTAGGGAAGAATCAACAGGGCATTGCAATGCCAATTGAAGCCAAGCTCCGGCCAAAGAATATGGGTATGGGGTTCAACGAATTTAGGGAAACGACAGCAGGTTTGCCACCACCCCCAGGAATGGAAGAGCCTGAGGCCAAGAGCAAGGAGCTTAAACCCAAACCAAAGGAGAAACTGTGGCTGAAAAGAAACAAGGGAAAAAAGAAGCGGGAGCTGCTCACTGCTGCTGACATTTTGGCACAGTCAGAGGCTCAGGGTGTTGAGACAGTGCAAACTGTTCTTGACATGCGAGGCCCTCAGGTATGTTTGCCTTTCTGGTGTTGAATACAGCGAGAATTGAAGTATGACAATCAGCATAGCTTGAAGTCTGATTTTTCCACTTTTCCAGCTTACTGGTTTGTTGACATCTTGCATGTGCTTCTGGCTGGAGCAGGTCCGTGTGCTTACAAATTTGGAGAACCTGAATGCAGAGCAAGCAGCAATTGAAGATAACACCCCAATGCCAGAGCTGCAACACAATTTGAGGTTGATTGTGGACCTGGCAGAGGCAGAAATCAAAACTGTTGATCGAAAGCTACGGCATGAAAGAGATACGGTCATAATTGTCAACAAAGAGAAGGAGCGTTTGCAGAAGGAACTGACTTCCCAGAAACATCAGCTTGACACAATGGAGGACGTTCTGTCTTCAATTGAACAGATTCAACACCGTGTCTCTGAGGGAGGGATGACCCTTGAGACATTAGCTGATGCATTCAAAAGTCTTAAGATGAAATACTGGGAAGAATACAAGCTCTATGACCTCGGTGTGATTGCCCTATCCTATTCGTTGCCACTGATGCTGGGTCTCTTTAGAGGATGGGAGCCTCTCCAGCAGCGACAACATGGAGTGGGAACCATTGCTGCATGGCGAGATTTACTGCAGGGAAATGACCCTCAGGATTTCTCTATGTTTGGGGATTCAGACATGACATACACTTCATCACCCTTCTCTCAGCTAGTTACAGAAGTTCTGTTCCCAGCGATTCGATCAGCAACCACAAACTTTTGGGAACCTCGTGACCCAGAGCCAATGCTGCAGTTTCTTGAGACATGGGAGAAGTTGCTACCTGCTGCAATTCTTCAAAATATCTTGGAGAATTTGGTGATGCCAAAGCTGGTTGTGGCTGTTGATGCATGGGATCCACGTCAAGAGACAGTACCTATCCATGCATGGCTACATCCATGGTTACCACTGTTGGGCGGCCGTATGGAGCCCCTGTATCACCCTATTCGATTTAAGCTTGGAAATGCATTACAGGTGGGTTCTTGAGGTGTGCATAGTAGTTTCCTGGTACTTGATAAGTGAAAGCTTCTGGGTGCCATGTGCAAAATGGTAGATGAGACTTTGTGTGTTTACAAGGTAGGTTCTGGTGAGCTTGTATTTCACAGCACAGATAGTTTACTTTATTGTTACTTTGTTCATCATCTCTTTTAAAATGTTTTGCTCCCTTGAAGATAGAAAGTATGTAACTGAAATTCCTTTTGGTTTGTGTTCTCAGGCATGGCACCCCAGTGATTCATCAGCCTTAGCATTGCTGTCTCCGTGGCACAGTGTGTTCGATCCAAGCAGCTGGGAACATCTGCTGGTGCGGTCCATCTTGCCAAAGCTGATGTATGCAATGCAGGAGTTAACAGTGAACCCTGCACACCAGCAACTTGACCAGTTCAATTGGGTCATGGCATGGGTGTCTGCTGTTCCAATTCACCACATGGTAAATTTGCTGGAGATTGGTTTTTTTCCAAAATGGCAGCAGGTATGTTGTAGTCCACTCAGATTTTCCTCCAAATTAGTTTACTGACTATCTCTGGAGATTTTGAAGCTAGGGCAGATTGACTCACTAATGAAGGAGAAGTGTTGTCTTCATCCCCGCAAGTTTAGGGGAATCTCTTGAATAGCACCTCTTTGTCGTTACACCATTTTTTGTCAGTAATGCATAACCCTTCAAATTGTTTGTGCCTACTTGATTAAGCAGGTGTCTCACAGAAACACATGGGTTAGGGGAATATAGTCAGTGTCATTGGTACTCACTCCCATACTTGCCTAATGCAGGTCTTGTATAACTGGCTGTGTGCCAACCCAAACTATGAGGAGGTGTCTAGGTGGTACTTGGGGTGGAAATCTCTGCTGCCACCAGAGCTTCTAGCAAATGAAAGAATTCGTCATCAACTCAACATTGCATTGGAGATGATGAACCAGGCACTGGAAGGTGCTCCAATTGTACAAGCTGGAACTAGGGAGAATCTGAGCTTTCTCCAGGCCACAGAACACCGCTCGTTCCAAACACCAAGATATAGTGCGGCACATGGACAGCAGCAGCAGCAAGCAGCAGAAATGAGTTTGAAGGAGGTTGTGGAGGCATATGCTCAAGATAATGACGTGCAGTTCTTACCAAAACCAGGGCGCACTCATGAGGGGTTGCAGGTTTATGGGTTTGGAGCAGTTAATGTGATTGTGGATGCTGCAAAGCAAGTCATATTGGCACAGAATGGCAATCACTGGGTTTCCACTGGCCTTGAACAGCTCCTGAAGATGCATCGGAGCCAGGCTGGCAGTAATTGGTAGCCAACCTCTTTCCTTGGCTTCACATTGAGCCACCTCACTATACAGACCATTGATACTTCCACTTGGCAGACAGTGAACAGCAGAAGGCAAGAAAGAGCTTCTGGCCCCATACAGGTGAGAGTTCCCAGTTTCATTTTTCACAATGGCATCTAGGAGCAGGTGGCAACTCATCTTTAGGTTTCCACAGCACTTTGGATCCATGGGTTTGATTGATGGTTTTTGCAACAGGGGAGCACTCTGCCTGCATGGTTCACCTTGTTGGCTGTGCTGGCCATCTACATGAAGCTGGGGATATCATCAATTCGAAATGTACTGGGAACCAGATGCTCCTGTATTATGGATTTCTTGGTACTTGTAGAGTCTTTGGTGATGAGGATATTGGAGAATGCAGCACAAAATGAGTTCTTGAAACTGGATTTGGACATGCTGTGGGCTATGTGCCGCTATTGAACACCCATGCTGCTGCTGGCTAGTGGGATCCCAGGGCCAATGTTCAACCACAGAGCTTGGAAAGGGGTGTGAAGAATGAACTGGGTTGCACATGAATTGGGGTGAATCATGAAGTTCGTTTTTTCACTGTAGATATACAAAACTGTCCTAAACACATTGAAATCCGTGCTGAGCTAAAGAAATTATCTGGGAAGATGAAAGTTACTGGGGTACATTCCAGATACAAATTTTTTGCCATATGATGTAGAGGTTAGAGAAAGGTCACTGTGTGTGACCACAGTGGGAAGATGGCCATTGCATATGGATTCACACCTGTGGGATTCAAAATACATTATTTAGAATCCATCCTGTTTCTTCTCGAAATGTGACAAACTCAGGATGCAGATTTTTGTATAATTGTGCTGGAAATGTTGGGTAGATTATTATGTACTTATCTACACCCACCATCAGGAGCTGATGAAATCTGTGAGGAGTCCTGGCAACAGTCACTGCTTTTCTTGATGGAAGTAATGGTCCAATACTTTGTGACACTCATAAGGTTATTACCACCCTTCATGTTATGACGGTTTTGGTTTTGCTGAAACTGACGCAATTGTTGCATTCAAATTGTTATTGTGGAGATTCCTCTGCAATCACACAGATATAAAAGAAACTGCAAGTACTTGGTAACTGGCCCACTGTTGACTGCCACACTGCCACCAACTTTATTGCAAAGATGATTGTGAGAGCAATCATAGTATCTCAATTGTCAATTGCTTCCATCACATTGAGGATTCTATTTCAGGTTTTACTGGTGATGCCAGCACCCTGTCTTTTCACTCTTCCCTGCATTAGGTTTTGCAATGGACCCTTGTATCAGAATTGGATTATCCAATGGCTGCTCGTGTACCCATGCCAAGACCCTCTACTTTATACAATAGCATCTGAATATAAAAGTCATTGTACAGGTGAAGCTTATATGGTGTTATTCCTCACAATTTCTGGATGTCATTGTTTGACAGAATCTATAATTCCAGAATCAAATACTGGTGCTCAAGTTTGGCAATATTTACAACGAACTCTAAGAGACACATTGGAAGTTCATTTGCTGCAACATCAGTGCTTATTAGAGAGATGGATGGGCACACCTACTTTGAAACTAACAATTAATGTAAATGTAGAACTATGTATTTGTGACTTTATACCTGTGTTTGTATTGTGCACAGAATGAGTAATCTTTGCTCTATAACATCAAAGCTTGTGATTCAACATGTTGGTCTGTTAAGGATATCTATTCAGAGATGTTCCAAAAGTTAAATACTCTTACAGTAGAGGCAGAACCTTCAAGCACACTTTAATGTGGATCTATCTCAAGTTCTAGAAACCTCCCATTGTGATTTGGAAAAAATTGGATCTGCTACAATTGTCAGCTGATACTTGCTTCATTTTGCCATGTTTTTCTACAGTCCTGAAGTTTTGGACAAGCAAACAACAATCCAATTGACAAATCCTGAACATTGCTGTTGACTTGACTGCTCCTGCACGTCTATAGACTTAATGTGCTCTTCCATTGCAGAATGAAATCCTGCATGTCTATAGACTTAGTTTGTCTTGGGCCCACACAATACAATGATGCAACACAGCAGGATGATGGTGGAAAACAAAAGCAAAGCTACCATCACAGCCCAGTAGTATTTTCTCTTCAATCCCTGTGGCTTCTTTTTGGGTTTCTTCAACTGGAAGTCCTTTGCATAAGACTTAGTCTTGAACCAGGAGAATTGGAAATTTTCTCCTTTTGCCTTCAACTCTAAAATCTGCTCAGACAGAACCTGCAATCAAATGCTTGGTTAATAATCAAGCATTCCAACTTCTATAGACTTACTCTGCTCTTCCATCGCAAAATGAAATCCTTTAAAGTAAGTTGCTTTACCACATTTGACCAAGATCAAATTTTAGGTCGAGCTATCTCTATGCTTCTCTCATGGAGGAATTTGGTGTTGTCATTGGAACGTGGGTGATTACTATTGCCATCCTTGATCCATCCTATCTATCAAGTCCTCTAATTTATAATTTCTTGTGGAGTCAACACTGCATCTCTGTTTCCATCTCTAATTGTCTCCCTTCTTCCCACTCTTTCTTGAATGCCCTTAATGATACAAGTCTTTCTCTAGCAAAAGAGATACACACCTTTGACTCTCCTTCCTCTTTATCGAGAGAACACTTGAGCTTGCTGTAGCTCCTGAGCTTGAAGTGCACACTTGCAACGGTGACTAATGAAGCGAGAAGGGACAGCGACGCAGGGCCCCAACGTTGTGCGCAGTGGATGGTAGTAGATTGAGCCACAGCAGTAAGAACCACGCCTTGAAACACACTGTAAAAGCCAATCAACTGGTATAACTCGCTCTTTGCATTGAAGGCTCGAGTGCTCTTTTTCTCTATCCTCTCGCGTGCCAGCTCGAACCCTTTTTCCCACTCCCGTAAAATCAGCCTAAGCTCGGAGTTTTCCTCTATTTGTCGCAGATTCTGAGCATGCACCTTTTCTGGAATGACATCGTTGTCCTCACCCGGGTTCCCGTTCCTGTTGTGAGCCCTGTTCAGCTGGTTCTCCTGTTCTTCTGTTTGGTTGTCCTGAATTGGAAGCAGACAATCAGTCTCTTGCGCCTGTCGATTGACCTCCGCGTTCTCAGTCGAATTGGCAGTGGTAGCAGAAATTTCACCCTCATGAACCTGTATTACAATTTCTCCGACCATTGGCAGGTCAGCCATCCGATTCCAAGCTGATTACAGGATAACTTACAACAAGCTCAGATGTGCAGCCGGTCCGCTCTTTTTTTCTTTCAACACGGAGAGATGGCTGTTTAGGTCGAGAACTTCTTCACGACTACGAGCAGCCCTTTTTGTGAGTGTCGCAACTTCCAAGTTTCGTAGCGGCAGACGGCCTAACTCGAACCCTAGAGCAGCTTGCCGACGCTCCTTAACGATCCCACAGGCAAAACGCAACGATCCGACAGCCGAAAATACTGTGCCTTCTTCTTAAGTCCGAATGTTTAGAAACTCTTGGAACTGTAAGTAATTCGGGCGTGGCTCCCGTCGTCTTCCGTGAAATTGGTTGACTATTACGCAGACTGCTTTGCTGGGGAAAACATTAAACAGGCCAAAGGAAATGAATACAGTCAGTACAAAAGTACTGCTGCTGCTGCCTCACTCTTAGTTAAGAAGGTAAAAAGGTCAAGGCACCAATGTGGGTGTTAGTTCAACTTGCCTAGTGGAACGGGGTGACACGCTTTCCGTGCAAATTCAATTCATGCGTTGGGACCACTGTGGTGATGCAATTGGTTTAGCCAACATGCCAGCTAGTTCGCCATGGACACTAGGCCACTGGGGTTCAAGATTAAAACTCAAGACAAGTAGAGCTTGTTCTGGGGCAAATGTGAGTTTGTTCTTAGGGCGATGTAGAATTGTCTTAAGTTGACATCATTTGATGTTGATTATTATGGTCACTTTTGGCAGATTAAATGTCAAGGATTTTGGTGAAAAACTTATATCCATGTAGTTTGATGGTAATAGTGTGTTTCAAAGTGCAAGATTTGATGTGATCACACAAGTGAAGGACAATGTGGCTCTATTTATGATTAGAATGCACCATTTTGCCCATAGAACTAACCTAGCTATGTTTGTTTGATCAAAGTTGAGTTTGGTTGTTCACTTGGAGGCCCTCCTTCAAGCCTTGTATGGGTTTTTTTTCATTCACTAAACAAGTTTCTTGAATTTCAGAGGTTGTGCGATGTGCTCACAAAAAAAAAACAAACTTTTAAGAAACATGAAAACAAGATGCATTAACATATTGTCTCGTACAAAGCATGTTATGGAACAATATCAAATTTTGATTGCAAAAATGCATGATGTTGCGCAAAGGAGAATGATGATGTTAGTGATAATTTGAATCTCCTTTGTGACTTGGAGTTGATTCTGGGTTTGCATGCCATTCTTCTTGTTTTGGATAGTGTGCATATCTTGATCAAATTTGCTCAATTTCTTAATTTGTTCACGTATGACTTCATAAATGTCATGAAGATTTGCCAATTGAGTTTTGCTAGCTTTGTAATGATCCATATAACAAATTTGGTGACCTTGCTTTTGATGAGTTGAATGCTCTTGAGGCTTTCATCATTAGAAATATGTTGATGAGCTAGGCAATAAACTTAAATGGGGAGGAGGCTAACTACCTTATCATTAAGATTTCTAAGTATATTATGAACTAACGTTGCCTTATGATACGTAATGTTAGACCTATGTTGAAGCTAAATTTCCATAAGGTGTTGGTTCATTTGAAATAATGTTGTGAAAATTCTGCCAAGTTTTTGGTTCATGAGTTTGATGGTAATTGAAATTTTTTGATCGCCAATGATTGATTTTGGAAAAGGGGGGGCATATAATATGTTTTTGGAAAGCTCTCATTGAGCATTACACGTGGCAACCATGGCGACCGAAAATTTTAATTCCCAACGACAAAAACTAATAATTGTTGGTGATTGAAAAATGGTTTTTGGTCACCTTATTGTTGCCTACCAAAAATGGGTTTCAATCACCATCTAAGGAATCTTGATCGTTGAATGGTGATTGAAATTTTTTGGTCAGTAGTAACTAACTTTGGAAAGGGAACATGTAATATGTTTTTGGAAAGCTTTTGTCAAGTTCTACGCATGGCGATTGAAGGTGATCAAAATTTAAAAATTTGGTTGCCAATGATTGAAAATAATAGTTGTTGGCGATGTAAAAAAGGTTTTGGTCACTAAATTATTAGTGACCAAAAATGGGTTTCAATTGAAATTTTGATAATTGGATGGTGACCAAAAGTTGGCAACCAAACTTGATTATGGCAACCAAAAGTTAGTGACTAAAAGTTCATGATTAATAGTGGTGACCAAAAGTTGGCAATCAAATATTTCAATCACCAATCTTATGGTGATTGAATCTATTTTCGATTGCCATATGTGAACCATACCGACACAACCATGTGTGGTAGTCTCAATTTTTAAAAGTTGCATCAGGGTTATTTGAGTGGGGTAAGGTTATTAAGGGCTTTTAGCGACTTCATGGGGAATGATGAATGCGCTTGGTGCGTAGGGGGGTTGTTTTCTTTTTGAAGTGTGTTATTGGTGAATAAGGAGTTGGATTAGTTCTTTTCTTCAACAAAGGCTAATAACCATAGTTTTAAAAACTCTGTTGCGTAATTAGGGGTGAGAAATTTCTAGAGGGTTGGAGGTAGAAGTAGACACCAAAATTTGTAGTGTTCAACACGACATTAATCTTGTTATGGTATCTAGGGAGTAGCAAGGATGTTAAGAATTCTTAAAGCAGTTGAAGGGATGTTAATCAAAGGTCTAATTGAGATATAACAATCTTCAAGCCATTGAACATAAGGTTAATTTGAGGCAATTCAACGATTAAATAGATAGTATGATAGTGTGCCAATGGTAACAAGAGTTTGATGATAATTGAAACATTTATTTAGAATAGGCATAAGTTTAGCAAGGAGCTATAAGTACATGTTAAATCATGGGCTATGCCATAATGATAGTTCACAATTGCAAGGAATTTAAAATGCGTCGGATGGTGCGAACTAGGTAGTCTGCCATGTTATTAAGAGGCAGTCGACGAATCAGACTGCGCAACCAACGATAATGTCTAACGTCGGGAATTGAAAACCATGCGAAGATAGAAGTATTTTCAGTTTCGTAACAACTTTCACAAACGGTCTCGGGTTCATCATCAGAAGCAAGGTCGACTTGTAACACAATCACCAAGGTGCGAAAGTTCGGAGAAATACGATAGTATTAGGCTCAAGGGGGTTCAATTTCAAGACAAGCACGCACCTTTCGAGGTTTGGGTTCTTCATCACGAAGATGATGTGTTAAAATAAGATCTAAAGATGATTCTAGAGGCGATTCTTCATTCGCTTGTGCGCCTTGCGGCCCGTAAGATGTGACCATGCACGACGCCATAATTTCAAGGAAAGGAAAAAGATCAGATCTTCAATCATAATCAAATTGACAATGAAGGTGTGAGGGACTTGTTATAATGAGGTGCGCAGTTGTAATTTATAAATTGAAGAAAAGGAAAGAAAGTTGTGAATAACAGTTTAGAACCATGGTAAAGTAAAACCGTAAGGTCAAAGGAAAAATTGAAGGTTTAAGTAAAGTTTGTTGGGGGGAAAATGAAAAAGGTGAAAAGGTGTTTTTTTTTCACCTTCCATTGGCCACCAAGCTTGAAACATTCCATTGGCCACCAAGCATGGAACCTTCCATTCACCACCAAGCTTGGAACATTCCATTGGCCACCAAACATGGAACCTTCCATTGGCCACCAAACTTAGAACATTCCATTGGCCACCAAACTTTGAATCTACCTTCACATCTCTTTTCTTTCTCTTTAAAAGGCGGACTCAAATCATTAGGGGTTCTCTCTTTTTACCTCGGAGATAATTTTCATTCAATCTTGAGGACTTGTTCCCACAAGCTTCTTGAAGAGGAAAATAATGATTAGTCTTAGTAAAGGGGAGAAGGAAAGAAAGTAGAATGAAAATCTTGTATTACTTTTGAAGGAATGGAGGTGGGTAATGATAGTGTTGGAAGGTTGGAACTTTAGAGGAATCTCACAAACCCTTTCGAGTTTCATGGCGTAACTTCTTACTAATTTAGCTTCAGATCTTGAGATTTGGTAGCAAGTTGCGCCTTATAGTTAGCTTTTTAACGAACTAAGGCAAGCCGGATTTGAATAATGTATGTGTTAGAAATGGTGTTTTAAGTGATTGATGATCTATAGTCAAGTTGTACCAACTGCCTTCATAAAACCCTCTCGGGTTTGGTAGTATAACTCCTTACAGGTTTAGCTACAGATCTTGAGATTTGGTGGCAAGTTGCACCTTGTAGTTAGCTTTATAACGAGCTAAGGTAAGCCATATTTGAATAATGTATGTGTTAGAAATGATGTTTTAAGTGATTGATGGTCTGTAGCCAAGTTGAATTATCACCTTTGTAAAATCCTCTCGGGTTTTATAACATAATTTCTTATTGGTTTAACTGTAGAGCTTAGGATTTGGTAGCAAGATGCGCCTTGTTGTTAGCTTTCTAGTGAGCTATGGCAAGCCAAATTCGAATAACCTATGTGTTAAAAATAATATTTCAAGTGATTAGTGGTTTACAGCTATGTTGGACATGGTGTTGAGTCCTTAAACATTGGTTTAAATGAATGACAATTTGACATTAAATCCTAGAATGTGTAGTGTGTGAACTTGAAAAAAATATATCTATTAGTTCTAATCACAAATGATGCATAGGAGGCATGCTATCTAATTTCAACTACAAACGCAATCTAACATCTAAAATTACACTAACATTTTTCTTTCACCAATAGCATTTGTGCTTTCAAGCATAATCACCTTGTAGAACCGAGAGTAAAGGGACGGAAAGTCGCCTCACATTATACATAATGGGGTAGCTTGGAAGCAATTAATTTTTTTTGTGCATTAGTTTTAGTGAACATGACTGACGCCTTAAAATGGACCCCAACGTGATGCTTGACACAAAATGGTCGCATCATGTTGATTTTAACAACCATGATTCCTAGGTTCCATAAAATGACATTAGATGTGGTTTATTTAAATTTTTGGGAAATCACCCCCAATGATGTTGAAGATCATTTCCACCAACATTTGATTATCATCACAATTGTTTCTTATGTGCTTTGTAAAGTTGGAAAGGATGGGATCTTGATGAAAGGTTTGTTTGATGGCCATGAATTGGATATGTAGTGTTCCTATTTTAAGATGACCATGGTGAAGCATCATAAAATAAGTTTCATTTGTGAATTTTATCATTTGATTATGGGTTAAGTTTAACTCTTTTTCCACCTTCAAGCATAAGCTTTTAGAATTAATAAAACTTGTTGAAATTGGATGTGTTCAAGTACTTGGGTCTATGGAAAATGAATGTTATTTTTTTGCAATGGCTTTCACAAAAAATAAGTTGAACAACCACCTCATTTGCCATCTAGATATGTGCATTCGATTTTATGCACAACAAATTTTACAAAATTGACAATTTTCCTTTTGAAGAAATAATCACCCAATGGAAAAACATAAAGGCATGATATTGCCTTGATCTTTAAATGTAAATGACTTGTTTATGGAAGTATTTAGTTTTTCCTTGTTATGTTGCCTTTTTGATCGGGTTATTTCTTTTTGTACCAAGTTATGTTGCAAATTACACAATGCACATGAATATTTATAGGTATGATTTTTTTCCTTTCTTATGTTAAAGCACACATTGCATAAGTTGGTTATTTGTTCTTATTAATATCAAGTTTGAAAATGCTTTGAAAGTTGAAAGGTTCATGCATATGTTTGGTGTATTTGAAATGGAATGTGGAATAGGGTTTGGGATTTCTATTTGGGGCTTTTGGTGTCTTTTGTGAAATGTTTCAAAGTTTGAAGTTGGTTGTTGCATTGTTAGAGTTAGCTGCTACACTATGTGTCGCAACCCTAGCCTTGGGCTCGCAACCAAGGCAAGGGCTTGCAAAGGTACGAGCCAAGAGTGAACCCGGGAATCACATTTCATGCTCCTGGGAGTGCAAGAAAGTTGAGGGAATGAACCCTCCCACTTTGGGAATTGGAGTCCCAATGGATTCTTGAATTTTCAAAGGGCAATTGTAGGGGTCAAAATTCTTTGGATTGAAAAGTTCCTTATATCATTGAAAATCTCTTGGAATGTAGATGTCTAAAATTGGTTCGCATGACCCATTTTGACACTTCAAACACAAGTTATGGCCAAAAGAAGGGCCGGGAGTCAAATTGACAATTTGATTTTTGACCACTAAAAGTCGGGAATCGCCCTGATTTCTTTGTGTGTAAGTGGCATGTGACATATCGTTGAAAAGTTCTCAACAAGGGCTATAACTTTTTTTCAAACCTCATTTCAATTGGAGGTCTACACACAAAGTTATGGGCCCCCAAAGTTGCGGGAGTCCCAACTTTGGGGATTTCAGGACTCCCATTTGGGAGTCCTAGGACAAAATGACATTTGGGTGCTCCTCTTGTGGCCAAGCACAAAGTATACTATAAGGGGAAGGTGGTGGCTTTCCCTAAGTTCGGGCCGTGCTGAGTTTTGTGAGTTTGTGTTTGCTTGTGGTTTATTCATGCATTAAAATGCTCCAATTACACACTAACCAACTTGTTGTTTGGTTTTATACAGGTCTGTGTGA
>Ga0116229_10008250_pt1 | contig 16225 bp, 12 predicted proteins | sample S1TSphgellanicum_3_FD_87313 | JGI IMG/M metagenome (GOLD analysis project Ga0116229, IMG submission 87313) | Host-associated microbial communities from peat moss isolated from Minnesota, USA - S1T2_Fc - Sphagnum magellanicum MG | ecosystem: Host-associated > Plants > Peat moss > Unclassified...
CGAGGAATTCCGCTCCGGCGAATTCAAGATCGAGCAGGTCAGCTTCGGCGGCGATTTCCACTGGAACAATGTCAAGGCTCGATTCTTGTCGATGTTCGGCGATTTCGCGACGACCACGCCGCGCAACGACGCGAGCGCCGCGGTCGGCGAGTGGGACTTGCAGGGCGCCTACAAGTACTTCTCCGAGGCCAACGCCGGTTATCACTTCGACGTGAGCCACGGCTTGAACGTCGACATCGGTGTGTTCGTCTCGTACATCGGCCTGTTCAGCTATTACAACTTCGACAACTGGACCTACCAGCCCTCGTTCGTATCGTCGAACACGCCGTGGTTCTTCAACGGCATGCGCGTACAGTGGTTCCCGACGCAGACCCTCAAGATCGAGCCCTGGCTCATCAACGGCTGGCAGTCCTATGCCAAGTTCAACAGCAAGCCCGGTTTCGGCGGCCAGATTCTGTGGATCCCGAACGACTCGCTGAAAATGGTCTTCAACACGTATTCGGTCGGCCAGGACAACTTGAACTGCCAGAGTATTGCGAGCAACGGACAAGGCACCCAGAACGTGCCGTGCTACCCGCAGAACGGCGGCCCGCCCAACGCCGTGACCGGATCCTATGTCGGCGGCGGACCGCCGGTGAACTATGCGGACGTCACGCGCGTGCACGAGGACGACAGCATCCTCTACAAGTACTATGACGCGCATGGCGCCGGCGGCGCGGGCATCTCGAAGGCCGCGTTTTCATTCACCGTCGACTTGGGATGCGAGTACGGCGGTGGTGTGTATTGTTCGCACGGACCGAACAAGGAAAACTTCTTCGGCATGATGCTCTACGACCGCACGTGGTTTCACAACGACCTGTATGCAATCACGGTCGGCGGCGGTTTCATGAACAACCCGGGCCGCTATCTCGCCCTCACGCCGCCCATCAATGGCGCCACCGCCGCCACCGGGAGTCCGTACTTCACGCAACAGCCCGGTCAGAAGCTCTACCAGTGGGACACGCAGCTGAACCTGCAGTACATGCCGAGGGACTGGATCACGTGGTGGACGGAAGTCACCTTCCGCCATTCGGACGTGCCGTATTGGACCGGTTCGGGCGGTATGACGCCGCCGCTCTCCGGCGGTACGACCGGCAACAACAGCAGTTACGGCGGACCCGCGGCGTGCGTGGGCGCACCCGCGAGTTCGGCCACCGGGATCTGCCCGGCCGGCGACTGGTTCCCGGACCTGCGGACGCGCGAGATCGTGTATGGCGCCGGCGTGATGGTCAAATTCTGACCCGGCGCGGGGTTTGCGCGCGAACCCTGCTGACCCGGACGGCGCGGCTGTACCTCGCCGTCGCCTGTCTGGCGCTGGCCGGGTCGCGCGCGACGCCGACGGGTCTGCACGCCGATGCGCGAATCGTGCGCGACCGGCTGCATCCCTGGAATAATGCGTATCGCGAGGACGATTCGTTCCTGGACGGCGTCGGCGCCGTCTGGCCCGAAGCGCTGGGCCGTGCTGCGGTACCGTATGACGCTTCGAGCGGCTTTCTCCTGGATCGCTGCCATGTACTGACCAACCTGCATGCGGTCTACACAGAGGACCTCGTCGTGCGTCCGCCGCTCGGCAAACCGGTGTCTTTCGGCGTCGGACAAACCGAGCGGGAGACCAGCCGCGGCGCCGCACGCGGTCTCAAGTTCTTGCTCCCTGGCGTCGTCGTGGCGTACGGCGACACGCGCATCGTCGAGCACCGCGTGCAGCATCCGGATGCCGACTGGGCTCTCGTTCACCTCACCACCAACGTCGATGCCAGCATTCCGGCGCTGCCGATCATCGCACCGACACCGGATGAGCTGCCGCCCGGCACCATGGTCGCGGCAGCGGGCTTTCCCGCCGATCATCGGGCCATTCGCGCGGACGGGTACAATTTCAAAGACCTCTGGGGCTCGGTCGGCCGTCTCGTCGACGTGCAAGCGGCCGGCGCGACCGGCGCGATCGCCGAGACTACCGTGCAGGCGACGCGCGGCATGTCCGGCGGCCCACTGTACGCGGCTCTCGGCGGCGAGGCGCCTGTCGTGATCGGGATGATCCAGAGCATCCGCGGCAATGGTCTCGACGTGTCGGCGCGCGCGCCCAACGTGGAACTCCTGTTCACGCCGCAGCTTCTCCTGCAGATCGGCAGTGCCATCGCCCGCACGCCCTGCCCGTGAACGGCGCCCGCGCGGCGGGCGCTCGCTCGAATCGCCGCGGAGCTCGGCGCCTCCTGGAGGTCGCGCAGTTCGGCTAGTATGCGACCCTGACGCCTCGGACAGGATCCCGCCTCATGAACCCAGTACCGGCCTCGACGGTGACGCTGCCGCCGACCGACTCCCGCAGCGACGATCCCAAAATCGCTGCAGTCCAAGAGGGGATCATCGCCCACTCCGCCTGGGTCACGCCGCTGCGCCAGGAGATTGCGCGCGTCATCGTCGGCCAGCATCACCTGATCGACAGCCTGCTGATCGCACTGCTGACGAACGGCCACGTGCTGCTCGAGGGAGTGCCCGGACTCGCCAAGACGCTCGCTCTGAAAACCTTGGCGAGCTCGATCGCGGTGCAGTTCAAACGTCTGCAGTTCACGCCCGACATGCTGCCGGCCGACATCGTCGGCACCCTGATCTACAGCCCGCAGGAGGGCGTATTTCGCACCAAGCACGGCCCGATCTTCAGCAACCTCGTGCTCGCCGACGAGGTCAATCGCGCGCCCGCGAAGGTGCAAAGTGCGCTGCTCGAGGCCATGCAGGAGCGTCAGGTCACGATCGGTGACGAGACCTATCCGCTGCCCGATCCGTTCCTCGTGCTCGCGACCCAAAATCCGCTGGAACAGGAGGGCACCTATCCGCTGCCCGAGGCGCAGATCGACCGATTCATGCTGAAGGTCATCGTCGGCTATCCGAGCCGCAGCGAGGAGCGCGCGATCCTGGATTCGATGGCGACGACCGAGGTCGGCGTCGCCCCGCGCGCGGTCGTGACGGCCGCGCAGATCGTGGCTGCGCGCCACGTCGTCAATACCCTGTTCGTGGACGACAAGGTGCGCGACTACATCGTCGACATCGTGCTCGCGACGCGGCCGCCGCTCGCGCCGGAATTGAAGCTCGACGGCTTCATCGAGACCGGCGCGTCGCCGCGTGCCACCATCGCGTTGACCTTGGCTGCGCGTGCACTCGCGTTTCTGAAAGGCCGGCATTTCGTCGTTCCTCAGGATGTCAAGACGGTCGCCTTCGACGTGCTGCGACACCGGGTCTCGCTGACCTACGAGGCGGAGGCCGAGAATGTCACGGCCGAAAGCGTCATCGAGAGGATCCTCTCCACCTTGCCCGTGCCTTGAGCCATGGCGAAGGCGGCGGTGGAATCCACCCAGGCGATCATGGGCCGCATGCGGCAGTTGGAAATCCGTACGCGCCTCATGGTCAACGACGGACTCGCGGGCGCCTACCAGTCGGTGTTCAAGGGCCGCGGCATGGATTTCGACGAGGTCCGCGAATACAGTCCCGGCGACGAGGTGCGCACCATCGACTGGAACGTGACGGCGCGCGCCGGACGGCCGTTCGTGAAGAAATACACGGAGGAGCGCGAGCTCACGATCTTCCTGATCGTGGACATCAGCGCCTCGGGCAAATTCGGTTCCGGTCCCGTGTCGAAACGCGATCTCGCCGGCGAGCTTGCGAGCGTGCTGGCGTTCTCCGCGATCCGTAACAGCGACAAGGTCGGCCTGCTGCTCTACACGGATCGCGTGGAGCGCTTCCTCGCGCCCAAGAAGGGCCGGCGGCACGTGCTGCGGGTCGTGCGCGACGCGCTCTATCACATGCCGCAGGCCACGGGGACCGACACGGTCAACGCGCTCGACGTCGCCAACCGGGTGCTCGACCGGCGCGCAATCGTGTTTCTGATCTCCGATTTCGAGTCGCCGGGGGATCCTAAGCAGGTGCGAAGCGCATTGCGCCGGGCGTTGCGTCAAACGCGCAGGCGCCATGATCTGATCGCGATAGAGACTCTGGATCCGCGCGAGCAGGAGCTGCCGGACGTCGGCATCGTCGCGCTCGAGGATGCCGAAACCGGCGAGGTCGTGGAGATCGACACCGGCAGCGTGGCCGTGCGCCGCCGCTTCGCGGCGGCGGCGCTCGAGCGCCGCCAACAGTGGCTGCGCGACTGTCGCGCCGAGGGTGTCGATACGCTGCCGCTGCGCACCGACGAGGCGTACCTGCCGGCCTTGCGGCGGCTCTTTCGGCAGCGCGGTCGCGGGCGCTCGTGACCGACGACATTCACGACATTCGCCTGCCGCGCGCGGGCGCGTCCCTGCCGCTCGGCGGCGCACTGGCCGTGGGCCTCATCGTCGCGGCACTGCTGATCGTGTGGTGGTGGCGTCGGCGGCGGCCTGCCGAGCGGCGGCTCTCGCCGCATGAACTCGCGCTCGAGCAGCTCGATGAGGCCCGGGCGCTGCTGCTCTCCGCGGGCGCCGCGGCGTTTTGCACCGCCGCGTCCGACATCGTGCGGCGCTATATCGAACAGGCGTTTCGCACCGCGGCCAGACACCGGACCACCGAGGAATTCCTGCAGGCCATGCTGCAGTCCCCGGACAGCGTCCTGGTTCGCCATCGCGCGCGGCTCACGGAGTTTCTGCAAGGATGCGACGTCGTCAAATTCAGCGGCACGCGGCTCGCGCCCCAGACGCTGGAGTCGCTGTATCGGAGCGCCACGGCGTTCGTGCGGGAATCCGCCGCGGAGGCGCATGGCGCGGTTCCTACACCCTGAATGGTTCTGGCTGCTCGCGCTGCTGCCCGTCGTGCTGATCTTTCGCGCCCGACGCGGCCCCGTGGCCGCCCTCGAATACCCCGACGTGAGCCTCGCGCGCGAGGTGGCGCGGGCGAGCCGCAGCCGTTTTGGCGGCTGGCGTTGGCTCTATCCGCTGCTCGCGGCGGTGCTCATGATCGTGGGCCTCGCCCGACCCCAACGCGTGCACAGTCACACCGACGTCAGCGCCGAGGGCATCGACATCGTGCTGGGGCTCGATGTGTCGGGCTCGATGCAGGCGCTCGACTTCGAGGTGAACAAACAGCGCGTCAATCGGATCCAAGTCGTCAAGTCGGTGGTCGCGAAATTCATCGACGAACGGCCCGATGATCGCATCGGACTCGTCGCGTTCGCCGGCTCCCCGTACCTCGTGAGTCCGATCACGCTCGATCACGGCTGGCTGCAGCAGAATCTCGAGCGGGTCACGGTGGCCGCGACCGACGACGGCACCGCGATCGGCTCGGCGATTGCCGCCGGCGTGAACCACCTGCGCGAGACGAGCGGCAAATCGAAGGTCCTGATCTTGCTCACCGACGGCATGAACAATTCGGGCAGGATTCCGCCCCTGGCTGCCGCCGAGGCGGCAGCGGCGCTCGGCGTGAAGATTTATACCATCGGAGTCGGTGTGCGCGGCAAAGTCCCGATCCCCGTCCGAAACCAAACGGGTCAGATGCAGATCATCATGGCCGAGGTCGACGTCGATGAACGCACTCTCAAGGCGATTGCCGACCTGACGGGCGGCAAGTTCTACCGGGCGACCGACACGGACTCGCTGCGCGGGATTTACGAGGAGATCAATCGGTTCGAAAAGACGGCGCAAACGGTGCACAAATTCGAGCAGATCGAGGAGTTGTATCGCTGGGCGCTGATTCCCGCACTGATCCTGTTGACCCTCGGCGTGCTGCTGCAGCACACGCTGTGGCGGAGGCTGCCGTGACGTTCACGGATCCCGGCTGGTTGATCGCGGCTCCTGGCCTCTGCGCCGCGCTGCTCATGCTCTGGTGGCGCTACGATGCGCGCAACCGCCGCGCGCTCGAGCGCTTCGTCGCGGCGCGCTGGCGGGTCTCGTTGACGGCTTCGGTGTCGGCGTGGCGACGCCGGCTACAGCGCGGCTTGCTGCTGGGTGCCATCGCCGCGCTGTGCGTGTCGCTCGCGGGTCCGCAATGGGGCTATCGCTGGGAGCTGCTCACGAGCCGCGGCAACGACATCGTGTTCGCACTCGACACGTCGCGCAGCATGCTCACGCCGGATGTAAAGCCCGATCGGTTGGTCCGCGCCAAGCTCGCGATCGACGATCTGACCGGTCACCTGGCCGGCGATGCGGTCGGCATCGTCGCGTTCGCCGGCAGCGCCTTCCTCGTCAATCCCCTCACGCTCGATGACGCAGCGTTTCATGAGTCGCTCGCGGCGATCGACACCGAGACGATCCCGCGCGGCGGCACCGACATTGCCACGGCGATCCGGGAATCGGATCTTGCGCTGCGTCGGCGCAGCGGCGGTGCGCGCATCCTGATTTTGCTGACCGATGGCGAGAATCTCGAAGGCGATGCGGTCGCGGCGGCGCGCGAGGCCGCCGCGGACGGCGTGCGCATCTACACGGTCGGCGTTGGTACGGCGGTCGGTGCGCCGATTCCGCTGCCGGCCGCGCTCGGCGGGGGATTCGTCAAGGACGACACGGGTGCCGTCGTGACGTCCCGGTTGGACGAACCGACGCTGAAGGCCATCGCGGCAGCGGGCGGCGGATTCTATGTACCGCTCGGCGCTCAGGCCGAGGGTCTGGAGACGATCGCGCGTACCGTCATCGATCCGCTCTCCAAGCACAACATCGCCTCGCGCGCGCAGCGAATTGGCATCGAGCGCTATCAATGGCCGCTCGCGGCCGCGACCGCGATGTTGCTGTCGAGTCTTCTGATCGGCACGCGCCGGCGCGCGGGCGTCACCCAGCGCGGGGTCGCCGTGCGTCCGATCGCGGTGCGCGTGGCTGGCCGCGGCGCCGCCGCGCTTGCCGTGGGCGCGCTGGCCATGGCCGCACAGCCGTTGCTGCGGGCCGCAGCGGCGCCCGCGTCGCCCGAGGTGCCGGCTGCCGCGGCGCCGCCGTCGGCGTCCGCGCCGCCCGCCAAGCCGCCCGACGCCGCGCTCGACGCTGCGGCGGCCGCCTATCGGGCCGGCCGATTCTCGCAGGCCGCGCAGGCCTTCAGGGAATCGATCACCGCGGCGCCGTCGGACTCGGCGCGGCGTCTCGCGGCACAGGAAGATGCCTATTACGATCTCGGCAACACGCTGTATCGAACCGGTCAGAAGACCGAAACGTCCTCACCCGACGAGACGCTGAAGCAATGGAAGGCCGCAGTCACGGCCTATGACACGGCCTTGCAACTGCGACCCGACGACGCCGACAGCAAGTTCAACCGCGATTTCGTGCAGCGCAAGATCGATGCGCTGACGCAGCGGCAGAACCAGCAGAAACAGCAAGATCAGAAGAACCAGCAGAAAAATTCACCGAATGACCCTGGCGGTGGACAGGCGCCGCCGCCGGGAGCGGGGTCGCCACCGCCCGGTGCGCCTCCGGGGGCTCGGCCACCGGCTGCCGAAACGACGTCCGGCGAACCGCCCGCACCGGCGCCGATGAGCCCCGAGGAAGCGCGCGAGCTGCTGGATTCCGCGAAGGGCGATGAACGTCGCTCGCTCGGCGCACCCGTCGCGAACCCACCGACGCGTCAAGCACCCGACAAGCCCTACAAGAATTGGTGACATGAGGCATCGGACGGGCTACCCGGATCGGCCGACGGCGGCTCTGCGCCTCTCGGCACGGCTCGCAAGCGCCGCCCTGCTGGCCGTCGCGCTCGCGTTGCCGCAAGGGCGTGTGCTTGCCGCTGCGTCGCTGCAGAGTGCCACGCTCGAGCCCCACGAGATCACGATCGGACAGTCGGCCGAACTCACGATCAAGACGGTGGGCGCCGACCTCGGGGGCCTCACGCTGCCCTCGGTCGGTGGCCTGCAGTTTCGCATCGTCGCCCAGTCGCGCCACGCGGAGGATATCCACGGCGCCACGGTGATCGTGACCACGACCACGATCCGCGTGACGCCGCTGGTGTCCGGCGATTTCGAGGTCCCCGGCCTCGTGCCGAATGCCCCGAGCCTGCAATTGCACGTGGATGTCGACGACTCGGTCGGGAAACTCCCGCATCCCGCGCCGGGGCTCGTCGGCGCACCGCCGCCGCGATCTGCAGCGCTCGACGGCGTTCGCCTGACGCCGGACGGCTCGGCCTTCGTGCGCCTGGTCTTGCCGAAGCGCGAAGTCTTCGTCGGCGAGAGCGTGCCCGTCGACATCGAGGTCGGTCTGCGCCCGGGATTCGTGACATCGCTGAACGGTCTGCCGACCCTGACGAGCAGCGACTTCACTCTCGGCAACCTCTCGCGCCAACCGGAGCGCAGCGAGCGTGCGGTCGGCGGCAACGCGTTTTCCGTGTTGACCTGGCACAGCGTGCTGTCCCCCGTGAAGCCGGGCAGCTACCCGCTCGGCGTCACGGCGCCCATCACGGTCCGAATCCGTCTGCGCCCGGAGCAGGAGGCCAAGCTCGATGACCTGCTCGGGGATCCCTTCTTGCAGAACGTCTACGGGAAGACCGTCAAGAAAGAGCTCAAGATCGAGAGTCCGGACGCGACCCTGACGGTGTTGGCGTTGCCGGCCGAGGGTCGTCCCGCCGATTTCCGGGGAGCGGTGGGCACGTTCAGCGTCTCGAGCGAGCTGTCATCCGCCACGGCCGCCCTCGGCGATCCGCTCACGCTGCGCCTGCATATCCGCGGAGCGGGGAATTTCGACCGCGTCGATACCCCGATGCTGACCAACCTGGCCGACTGGAAAACCTATCCGCCGACCGCCACGTTCAAACCCGGCGATGTGATCGGCCACGCGGGCGAGAAAACCTTCGAACAGCCGCTCGTCGCGCGCGCGACGGGGTCGCACCCACTGCCGCCGCTGAAGTTCAGCTACTTCGATCCCGCGGCCGGCCGCTACGTGACCGCCACCGCAGCGCCGTTGTCCGTCACGATTGCACCGGCCGCGGGCGACGCGGCGCCGCAAGCGTCGGAGGCGTCCTCGCAGGCGGGGGTGCAGGCGGCGGCGCTGACGGCAGTGCAGGCGGCGGTGCCGCCGGGCGAGCTGCGTGCGGATCATCGCGTCGAGGGTGCCCGGGTCCGCAGTCTGGTGCCCTTGTACTTGCAAGTGCGCTTTCTCGGATTGCCCGCGGCGCTGTGCGGCCTGTGTCTCGTGGCCTGGTGGCGGGGACCCCAACCCGGGCCCCGTCGGCAGCACTCATCCGATGCCGCACGCGCCCTCGTGCGTGCGCTCGAGCGCATCGACACGGCGGCGCGCGCCGGCGACGGCGACGCATTCTTCGTCGCGGCCCGGGACGCCGTGCGGGATCAGTTCGCGGCCCGTTGGAATATCGCGCCGGACCGGGTCACCGAGGCCGAGGTCGCTGCGCGCCTGGGGGCGGCCGGCACGACGATCTTGGACCTCTTCAAGATCGTCGATGAAATGCGGTATTCCGGGCGCGATCCTGCCGCCTCGAATCTCGGGCAATGGAACGACATCGTGCGCGCACTATTGCTGCGCGGTGGACCGCCGTGATCGGCCGCGCCGGTCGACTCCTTGTCGTCGCGGCGATGCTCGTCGAGTCGCTCGCGAGCGCCGGCGAAGCGGTGCCCGCGCGGGCCGCGCCGAGCAGCGGTCTCGAGACCGGTGGGGCGGCGCAGTATTCGGCAGCGGAACTCTACAACCGCGGGAACGCCTATGCGCGCTCAGGTCACTGGGGCCTCGCGGTCCTCGACTACGAACGCGCGAGTCTGTTGACCCCGGGCGACCCGGATCTCGCGGCGAATCTGGCGCTGGTGCGCGCACGGGCACACCTCGCCGCCGAGCCTCTTGCGAATTCCGAGCGACTGCTGCGTGCCGTCAGCCCCGATCTTTGCGCCTGGCTCGGCGCGCTCGGCGTCGCAGCGCTCGGCGGCGGCGCACTCATGGTGCGGCGCGCGCGTCGGTGGCGCGCCCTGGGTGTCGGCGTCGTCTTCACGGGCGCATGCCTCGTGCTGCTGCCCGCGCTCGATGGCTTCATGCTCTGGCCGCGCTTGCATGCGGCGGTGGTCGTGACCCGCGTCGCGCCGGTGCGCGCGGCTCCGGTACCGATGGGTGACAGCGTCTTCGAATTGACCGAAGCGCAGACAGTCGAAGTCCTCGCGCAACGCGAGGACTTCGTGCTCGTGCAGACTCGCGAAGGCCGGCGCGGCTGGATCGCGCGAGCCGACGTGGGCTTCGTCGTTCCGCGCTCGACCGCCGGCCGCGGGGATGACACCATGATCGACGTCAGCGGGACATGAGGGCGGCGATGAGGCACTTCTTTACGGTTCGTCACGGCCTGTGCGCCGGCATCGCGGGACTCGTCGTCACGGTGTGCAGCGCAGCGCCGCTAGGCTACTCGGCGCTCGTCCGCCGCGTCGCGCCCAGCGTCGTGACCGTGCTCGTGGCGGAGGAGGGCACGGGCGCCGGTCAGCGGGCTGCCCAGCGCGCGCAGGCGTCGGACACCGACGCGGTCGGCGTCATCATCCGACGGCTCCTGACCGGGGCGGCCGGCGATACCGGAAATGGCGAGGCGACGGCGGCGTTGGGGTCGGGTTTCGTGATCCGGGACGACGGGTTGATCGTCACGAACCGTCACGTGATCGCGGGCGCGCGCGAGGTCCGCGTGCGGCTCGACGATGGCCGCGAACTCGTCGCCCGCATCGTCGGATCGGATGCCACGTCGGACATTGCCCTGCTCAAGATCGACGCCGGCCATCTGCCGGCCTTGTCGCTGGGCTCGTCTGAGGTCGTGTCGGTGGGCGACGCGGTCATTGCCATCGGCAATCCGTTTGGTCTCGGCCAATCCGTCAGCGCGGGCATCGTGTCGGCGCGCGCTCGCACGCTGGAGGATGATCCCTATATCGATTTCCTGCAGACGGATGCGGCAATCAATCGCGGCAACTCCGGCGGGCCGCTGCTCACGGCGGATGGGACGGTCGTCGGTGTCACCTCGGCGATCTTCTCGCCGAGTGGAGGATCCGTCGGTCTGGGGTTCGCGATACCCGCGGAAACGGTCGATGCCGTGATCCGGGAGCTCGAAGCGCATGGCTTCGTCGAACGGGGCTACTTGGGCGTGTCCGCGCAGGCGCTCACGCCCTTGGTCGCACGCACGCTCGGCATCAAGACGACGGGCGGCGCACTGATCACGGCGGTGGATCCCGACGGACCGGCGAGCGGTGCGCTATCGATCGGCGACGTGCTGATCAGCATCGGGTCGACACCAGTGGTGCTTGGGCATTTGAGCAAGATCACGTCGCGATTGAAGCCCGATGCCTTGGTGCCGATCACGGTGTACCGGGGCGGCAGCACGCAGACGGTCGCCGTGAAAGTCGGGCGCCAGCCTGAGCCGCCCGCCGATCCGCTCGCCGGGTCGCAGGACACCTGGGTTGCCGCACTCGGCCTCGGCGTCGCGGAGACGACCGCGGAGATTCGACGCTCCATCAAGGCGGCCGACGAGCCGAGCGGCATCATCGTGACCCAGTTGCGCCACGCCGGTCCCGCCGCGCTGGCGGGTCTCAAGGTGGGGGACCTGATCACACACTTGGGTGAACGGCAAATCACCTCGGTCGGTGATCTCGTCGACGTCTCTCCGCCGACGCTCGAAGCGCCCGTGCTGCTGCGGGTCTTGCGCGAAGGCTCGGCGAGTTTCGTGCCGATCACGGGTCAGACCGAGCCCTGACTGTCGAAAAATTCCCGGACCCGATCGACGTCGGCAGCGCCCTGCGCCGACGCCGCGCGCACGACGTCGGGACGGCGAGCGACATCCATCGCGCGTGAGCCGATCGCGGCGAGACTCGCGGGATCCGGAGACAGCACACAGACGCGGGCGCCGCCGTGCCTGAGCGTTTCGGCTTGTGCACGAACACGGGTCAGGATCCGCTCCCCCGGCTGTCCGGGCGAGTGGAAGCACAGCACCAGAATCGCATCGAAACCTGCGGCAAGATCCGCGTTCGCGGTCGAGCGCATGCCGCCATCCATGTACCGCCGCCCCGCTATCGTGACGGGTGGTGACAGCCCCGGCAGGCAACAGCTCGCGGCGACGGCCGCAGCGATCGTTGCGCCGCTGTCACGGCGCAGAATCGCCGGCGTTCCGTTCGCCGTGTCCACGGCGACCAGGCCGATATCGGCGTCCGGCCATTCTTGCGTGCCGATGACACGCTGCATGCGATCGACGTAGTCCGTCTCGGTTTCGCTGACCGTGGCCGAAAGCGCGTAAGATCCCACGTCGATGCATCCGGCCGTTCCGCCGTGAGACATCGCGAAGAGCTCCGGCAGCCGCAAAAGCGCCGCGCTCGAGTAATCCCGCATCGCGCCGGGCGGCGGCACTCCGCTTGCTTCTGCAAGGATCGCGTCGGCCAGTTCCGAAGGATCGCGACCCGAGGCCAACAGCACACCGACGATCGCACCCGCCGACGTACCGAGGATGAAATCCACCGGATTCAGTGCGACTCCCGCCCGCGCGAGGCCGGCGGCCATGCCACAGGCCCAGGCCACGGCGAGCGGGCCGCCGCCGCTCAAGACCAAGGCTTTACGCATGACTAACTTACCCATCCCTCGATGACCGTCTGCGCGCCGGCAGGATCAAGGTTTCCCCGATGGCGAGGAGCCGGAAAGCATCGTCGGCGACCCCTAAGCCGCCCCGCGCCCCGGCCAGCGTGTGCAGCGGATGGTCGAGCGCCTCGTCGGACAGTTGAAAGGTGCCCCAGTGCACGCCGACGCTGCGCTTCGCGGCGAGATCGAGGTGAATCTGCACCGCCTCGCGGGGATCGACGTGTTGCTGGTGCATGAACCAGCGCGGTTCGCAGGCGCCGACCGCGATCAAGGCAACGTCGAAACCACCGCCGAGTTCGGCGGTTTGCCGCGCCGAGAAGTGTCGGCGCGTGTCGATGAAGTCGCGGCTGTACCCGGTATCGCCGCTGAAGAACCAGTGACAATCGGCGCCGAGAGCGCTCCACGCACCCCACAGTGTTTTGTTGCGGTCGGTCAGCGTGCGTCCGGACCAGTGTTGCGCGGGCGTGAAATGGAACTGCGTGTGCCCGACCGTGTACGCCTCCCACCAATCGAGTTCGATCGCGGCGCCGATGCCGAGCCGCCGCAGCCACGCGGCGATGCCGAGGGGCACCAGGAAGACCGGGCCTCCGCCGGGTTGCCGCGCCAAGCTCTGGATGCTGTCCCGATCGAGGTGATCGTAGTGATTGTGAGAAATCAGCACCGCGTCGATGCGGGGCAGGTCACGCTGCGCGACACCCGGCGGCTGCGCGCGTCGGGGACCGGCAAAACGCACGGGCGAGACGCGCGGCGAGAACACGGGATCCGTGAGCACGTTGAGCCCATCGGCCTGCACCAGGGCGGTGGCATGCCCGATCCAGGTCACGCTCGGCACCATCCGTGCCCCGGCGTTCGCGTTTGCATGGATCCGCTCGAGGTCCGCAGCCACCGTCGGCGTCGGCAGCTCTGCCTTGGCGGGCAGGCCGTTACGAAAGCGCTGCCATTGCCAGCGCAGCACGTCGCGCAGGGACTTGACGGTGGACCCGGTGTAGTTGTTGCGAAACTGCCGTGGTTTGTGCTGCGCGGGGGGCAAATTCGGTTCTCGTCGAGCTACAATGCCCGAATTCGCCGCGTTCTGGAACAGTCGGGGGTGAGACGATGTCGGAGGAAACTGCCAACCTGGCCCATCTGCGTCCGGCCAACTCGCCCAATGCCTTCGATCTGCGTCGCGTCGGTGCGCACCCCGATTATTGGTATGCCGTCGCCTGGAGCGATGAACTCAAGATCGGGAAAACGCTCGGCCGGCGGTTCGCCGGGCAGCCGATCGTCCTCTACCGCGGCAAGAGCGGCCAGGTGTTCGCGCTCGAGGATCGCTGCGCCCACCGCCAGGTGCCGCTGCATCTCGGCGTGGTCAGCGGCGACGACATCAAGTGCCATTACCACGGTTGGGCCTACGACAAGTCGGGCCGTTGCGTGAACGTCCCGTATCTGGGGTCGGTACGCCTGCCGAACGGCGTGAAGAGTTATCCGGTGCGAGAGGTGGATGGATTGATCCTGGTGTTTCCCGGCGACCCCAGTCTTGCCGACGCGCGCCTGCCGGCGGCCTTGGGTTCCGCGCGGCGCCGCGACTACAAGACCCGGCGTCTGAACCGCGAGGTTGCCTGTCATTACACGTTCATGCACGAGAATCTGTTCGACATGAACCATCAGTTTCTGCATCGCAAGCAGATGGGTTCGATTCGCGCCAACTGTCTCGGCCGCAAGCATGGCGAGGATTGGGCTCAGGTCGAATACAGCTTCAGCCGCACCGAGGGTCGCAAGACCGTCGGCGAGAAGGTCATCGTCGACATCATGCGCAAGCGCGGCGAAGTCAAGAAGGACTTCGGCGATCACATGCGCATCCGCACCGAGTATCCGTACCAAAACCTCAAGGTGTGGGTCGGTCGCGATATTCAGGACACCACCGATCCCGTGCTCGACGTCTGGCTTTGCTACACGCCGCTCGATGCCGAACAGCGCAGCAATCGAACCTTCGGGTTTCTGTCCGTCAAGAAGCCCGCGGTCCCGGGCATCATCCACGCCGTCTGGCCGTTCGTCGTGTGGTTCACCGAGAACATCTTCCGCGAGGACAAGGAGATCGTGGAATTCGAGCAGCGCGCCTACGAGGCGCAGGGGGCGGACTTCAACAACGAGCTGTTCCCGGCGATCCGCGATCTGCGCGGCGTGCTCGCGCGTTGCGGCATCGTTCAGGAGCGCGCCTGAACTCCGGGGTACCAGTTGAAGCGCCCGGCGAGAACCATCACGGCCGGCACGATGAAGGCGCGAATCACGGTCGCATCGACCAGCACTGACACGCAGAGCCCGACGCCCATCATCTTGAGCACCGGCAGGTCCGCGCCCACGAAGGCGCCGAACACGACGGCCATGATCAGACCGGCGCCCGTGATGACCGGCGCGACGGCGGCGAGGCCCTCCACCGTGGCCCGATCGTTGTCGCCCGACCGCGAATATTCGCGCTGAATGCGGAACAACAGAAACAGCTCATAGTCCATCGACAGACCGAAACTCAGGCAGAACACCATCATCGGCACCTCGAGCGGGATTGCCGAGAACGGCCTCTCCAGACCCACCAGGCCGTTGAGCCAGCCGTACTGAAACACGGCGACGACCGCGCCGATGCCCGCCGAGACCGCGAGCAGGTTGGTGATGACGGCCTTGAGCGGCAACAGGTAGGACCGGAACGCGAGAAAGATCAGCACCAGCGTCACGCCGACGACGAAGCAGAAAATCCGCGGCAGGCTCTCTATCATGGACTCGTTGAAATCGTTGTGTTCGGCCGGCGCGCCGCCGATCAGCAATCGAAAAGGCCCCGACGGGGCCGTCGTTTTGAGGTTCCGGGTCAGGCGCGAAATCGCCGTGGCGGACAGGCCGTTGGCCGGGGTGATCTCGAACAGCATCGCGCGCCGGTCGCGCGAGAGATAGAGCTCCGCGATCTGCGGCCGCTCGCGGAGCGCCGCCGCGGAGTCCCGATAGAACCCCTGATATTCCGCGAGGCTCATGCCGGCGCGCAGTGACACGGGGGACTCGACCGCGGCGATGCGCGGGTCCTTTTCGAGGCCTGCGGCGTAGGCGACGAGCGGTTCGATGTGGGCGGGCGCCAAGATCGGCTCTGCATCGGTGCTCGTCACGATCGCGTAGATGGGCTGCGAGGCGTTGTCGTTGCGCACGGCGGTGAGCAGATCGGCGCCGAGGCGGGCTTCGGCGGCCGGCGGCAGGAACCAGCGCTCCATCGTGACGCCACCGTGCGCGGACAACACGGGCAGGCCGAGCGCGACCACGAAGCCCCCCGACAGGATCAACGTGATCACGGGATGCGCCACGATGCCGTTGCCGAGACGATGCCAGTAGGCGGTCGACGTCGCGGTGCGCCAGCGGCGCGGAATCACCGGCACGCGGTCGATGGCCGATCCCAACAGGACCAGCACCGACGGCAGCAGGGTCAGGGCGGCGAGCACGGACACACAGACCACCAGCGCACCCCCGAGGCCCGCGCACCGGGTTTCGAGAATCGGGCTGAACAAGAGTCCCAGGAAGCCGATCATCACGGTCATGCCCGACCAGGCGATCGTTTGCCCGGCTCGAGCCACCGTCGCCGCCACCGTGTCGAGCACCGTGCTGCGGCGCGCCTCCTCACGATAATGAGTGACCATGAGCAGGGAATAGTCGATGCCGATCGCGAGACCGACCATGGTCACGACGTTGCCGAGCAGATTCGAGACCGGCGTCAGCGAGGCGAGCAGGAA
>Ga0116229_10008251_pt1 | contig 16224 bp, 11 predicted proteins | sample S1TSphgellanicum_3_FD_87313 | JGI IMG/M metagenome (GOLD analysis project Ga0116229, IMG submission 87313) | Host-associated microbial communities from peat moss isolated from Minnesota, USA - S1T2_Fc - Sphagnum magellanicum MG | ecosystem: Host-associated > Plants > Peat moss > Unclassified...
ATAGACCCCCGTTGGTTATCAGGTCGGTTCTCAGGATTCATAACAGCCGTTCTCCCAAACAAATCAAAGACGGCTGTTATGAATCCCTAAAAAAACAAATTCAGTGTTGGTGAGTAAAAGAGTGCACGTGTATAGGGTCTAGGTCAAGGCCCCAGAGAAATAATTTAATTTTTAAAATTAATTTTAAAAAAAAAACAAATTCAGTGTTGGTGAGTAAAAGAGTGCATCCTCGTTTCAGGACCCTAATGACGGGTTTTCTCTCTGAGGACCTCGTTTTAGGTCCCCAACGACAGGTTTTCTTTCTGGGAACCTCGTTTCAGGTCCGTCTCGAGGTTTGGACCGGGTATTGAGAATCTCGATTCAAGTCCTTTATCGAGGATTTTGGCCACCTCGGTTCAGGTCCTCGAAGCTGTCAGTTGGGTAATAATTGTCACAGAGATCGAAATTCCCAAATCAAGAAATTCCTCAACTTACCCGGGCCCCCCCCCCCTTTCTACAAAGCACACTGTGTCCGGGCAGTGCCTGGAAAATTTTTCCAGGCACTGCCCGGACAGACAGACATATAGACAGACAAACACCATTGTAGCTTTAATATATAAGATATAATTTTGAAAGGAAAAAAACTAATATAATGGCTATTGTCCCCCTTATAGCCCAAAGCTCTTGGGTTTGAATATTTTATTGAATTATATTTTTCATCCACAAAAAAGGGATGAAAAAAATCCCAAAATAAAAAGGTTTAAATTATTCCCTAGGGAACAACCATGTTTGCAAAGGAGCAAGGCTGAAGTTGCCTCAAGGAGCAACCATGTTCTTAGGGGAATTTTTATTTATTTATTTTCAAAGACATGATTGTTCTTTGGGAAAAAAAGGTTTAAGTTGCTACCTAGGGCAACTTAAGCTCTTTCTTTTCAGGGACATGATTATTCTCGAGGGAACAACCAGCTTTCCTGAGGAACAATGAACTTCCTCGGGGAAAGGCCCAAGTTCCCCCCAAAAAAAATGTTTTGAATCTTTTAACAATCACAATCTTCTCATTTTTGTTTTTATATAATCTTGCGACTTCTCATGGAAAGGTCTCAAGGAGAACTACAACTTTGTAGTTGGAAGCACTTCAATTAGAACTCACATGCAAAAGTTGTGTTCACTAAAAGTTTTGGACACATTTGTTCCCCGGGGGAACACGGTTTAAATTGCTCGTTGAAGGAATTGTTCAAATGTATGCATGCTTCCAATTTTGAAGTATTCCACCTACAAAGTTGTAGCTTTCCTTGGGACCTTTCCAATGATAGGTTGTAAGATTATATAAAAACAAAAATAAGAAGATTGTGATTGTAAAAATATTTGAAACATGTTTCTTTGAGAAATATAGGCTTTTCCCTAGGGAAATTACATTGTTCCCCAAGAAAGGTGCCTTTTTCCCCAAAGAACTTGGGCCCTTCCCCCAAGGAAAATTTATTAGTCCCCAAAGAAGTTGTATTTTTCACTAGGGAACTTTTTTTTATTCCATGGGGAACTTGCTTGGGATTGGCACTTAGTATTCTTTTGCTCGGGGAAGTTACTTCCTAAGAGTAACTAACTTTTAAAACTATTTAAATGTTCTATAGAATTTTTCATCCATTTTTTTTGTTGGAAATTTTTTTGGAAAAGGATTAAACCCTTAACTTTTGGGTTGAAGGAGGATTCTAACCAATACATCACATTTTTTTGTTTTGAAATTAATATGTAAGAAAGATATTTACAACATTAGTCATTGTGCAAGCACAATAAAAAAAATTTGAATTTTTTTTCTTCCTATTGGGCATTGTATTGTAGACATGTTGAACTTGGTGCCACATTAATTTGTTACGCATGTTTAATGCTTGACCCCCAAGGGTTGCAAATTGGCCTCCCAAATTTGATGGTATGGTATATTTTTTCTAGCCTTGGGGCTAATATGAAGCCACAATGTTCAACATTTATTGGTACCTTTGGGCATATTGAATTTTTTTTCTAGTTTAGCCTTGACTCCTAGTGTAAAGACCTTTGGGACTAAATTCAACTTTTTCACAAATAGGAATGTTTGATTTGGGTTCAACGTGGGCTTTGATTCTTACTGTAAAGTGGGGCTTATTCAGACTCCACCCTTAGAGCTACAATTGCGATTGCAAATAAGTGGAAGATTATTAATAATAAAGCACTGCGAGCATTGATTATGATTGGCCAATCAAAAACAAGGAGTAGTTATCAAATCATTTATTACATTCTTGTATGGCAGTTGTTAGGCTTTGTTATTCCATTCACCATCATTAGTAAAATGTGCAAAAATGTTGTTCAAAACCATTTTGTTGAACCAAACCAACATTTTTTACTTTTCTTAATTTAATTTTAATTTGCAAGCACACATATTGAGCACTAGTGGAATTGCTTTTACAATGGTGCCTTAACAAGGTGGACTTGACAATTTGACGATGTGTGTTCAATGATTTAACAAAGTGGACTTGACAATTTGATGATGTGTACATGATGATTCAATAAAGTCGACTTCACAAACTGGTGAAGTGGATGTGGATTTGACTACTTGGCGAACAAGTAAAATCAAATAGGCAAATTAACCCAACAAATTATATTCCATAGTGGAAATCTCTTTCTTTTGTTCAAATTGTGGTATTGAAAGATGTGTTGAATAGTGTGACTATGAAAAGTTAGATATGTGAGTACCATAGTACCCAACTTGGTTTAGAAGCAAGGTGCCTACTAATTAATGTTATTTTGTCATTTTGATTTGGTACTAAAAAAACAATATTTATGTAAAAAATCCATTATATTAAAGCTAATGTGTTTAAAAATTTCTTCCAAATTTTTGACATGGTAGGCATGTATTTTTAAAAAGTTTCAACAATTCCAAAGATAATTAATTAGTGCCTAACCATGCTAGGTGCTACAATACTTAAATAGTAAATTTTGTTGATGGGATGAATGAAAGAACTGTGCCATTGGGGTTAATGTCACCATTAGACCAGCAAAGGGGACAATTTGGCTTGGTGAAGGAGTACAATTATTCTAATGGGTTCATGTGATTCTATGAGTAACAATAGTGTAGGTAATGTGAAAGGGCTTGAATGACCTAGCACCCACTAATGCACAATCTAAAAAATCTTGTTATGGGATTTCATGGATGGGGTGAAATTGTTTCCTACTTGGTCAACATCATTTTATTTTTTCCTTTTGGACCTTTTTTATTATTCTCGTTTTTTTTTTCCTCATTTCAAATTTTTTTTCTTCCTAGCCATTTTTCCATGTTTTTCTTTTGTGACAAGTTTTTTTTGGTCGCACCCTGGACCCCAATCTTTTTTGGGAACCTTCTACCTCCCCCTTCGACTGACCTACCACCCTTCCTCCTACCAACCCACCTACATCCCTCATGCCACTGACTTCCTTTCCCACTAACTTCCATCGCTAAAACTCCAGACCCAAGGAGAGCTTCAGTAATTCTGAACTTCGATTAGGGTTTAAGCACTTTCCATTCACCTCCATTACTAGAGTTTGAAAACTAGGGAGAGTTTTAGTAGCTCTAAGCTTCGATTAAGCTTTCAATGCTTTCCACTCACCTCCATTGTTAGAGCTCAAGAACCAAGGATAACTTGAGTAGCTTTGAGTTTCAATTTAGGTTCCAACAATTTCCACTCACTAGCTTGGGGAATGTGGAGAGGTGAGGAGCTTTAGGAATGCAACGACAAGACGAACTCAAATGTGTTAAAAGCAAGAGGTTCAAGTATCAAGTTTTTCTTTTTTTTTTTTCATTAGTTTTTTGGTCTTTAGCTACCTTGTTTTGGAACAACCGCCAAAAGACAACAATGAGTAGCAAAGTTGCTCATTGTTGGCATGTGGTTTTTGTAAGTGTGAAGGAGGATGACGAACCAAACTTGTCGTCGTCTTCATGTTTTGGAACAAGCGCCCAAAGACGACCGTGAACAGTTATTTGTCATTATCTTCGTGATCTGGAGGAGGTGCTGAAAGACAACAACGAGTAGCGCATTTGTTCATCATTGTTTTGTTGGTTTTGCATGTGTGAAGGAAGACGATAAGCTTGGGTTGTCATCCTCTTCATGTTTTGGAGCAAGTGCCCAAAAATGATGACAAGTAGTTGTTCATCATCGTTTGCATGATCTAGAGTGGGCACCCAAAGATGACGACAAGGAGTTGTTTGTCGTCGTCTTCATGGTCTAGAGCAAGCACCCAAAGATACCAACAAACAATTGTGCTTTTCATTGTTGTTGTGTTGTTTTTGCAAGTGTGAAGGAGGATGACAAGCCTTGTTGGTTTTGGAGGTGTGAAGGAGGAGGTGTCCTTTTCATGTTTTAAAGCAAGTGCCAAAAATGACAATAAGCAGTGGAGGTTGCACTATTGGTTGTCATTCTAAGTTTGTGTTTTGGTTTTTTCTTCTACCATTGTGGTGGTCCTTTTTTATTTTCTGTTGTTGGTGGTTTTTGTTTTTTTATTTATGTTATCCTTGTCTGTCGTAAATGGAAACTAATAAGATAAGGATTTTGGCCTCTTATCAATAAGCTTTAGGAGATGTGGAAAAAAGGATAATTAGATAACCAATGTAGGCTTTGAATGAGAATATGGAATAATAAAGAAAAGCCCATGACTACACCAAAATGCGTCTGAATTCAATTTGGGTTTCACTAGATTTTGAGTGAATTTGGATATTTTTACCATGTTGAAACTAGTCAACCCCCTAGTGAACAGGGACCAGTTGCTACGAATAATGAATTAGTTCACTAGTACTTAATGAAATAAGGTTACTTTCAAGTGAAATACAAATTTACTAAGTCATTTCACTTGTTAGTTAATTAATTAGGCAACTATTATAAGTTATTTTTTATTATTTTAATCTATTTCATCTTAGGTTATTTTCAATTATGTGAGGTTATTGTTGGTTACTTTTGGTTATTAAAGGTTATTTCACCTTATGTTATTATTAGTTATTCTAAGTTATATTACCATAGGCAATTTGTGACTATTTTATTAGTAATTATTGTTGGCTATTCTATTAGTGGCTATTGTTGCCTATATATTATATTAATGGTTATTGTTGGTTATTCTACTACTGGCTATTGTTGCCTATATATTATATTAGTGGCTATTGTTGGTTATTCTATTGGTGGCTATTAATGGTCATTTTATTAGTGGGTATTAATGATATTGGTAACTATTCTATTAATGGTTATTGTGGCTATTTTATTGTTGGTGGCTATTGGTGGATATATTTTATTAATGGCTATTAATGGATATTCTACTAGTGAATATTGATGGTTATTCTATTAATGGTTATTGGTGGTTAAATTATCATAAGCTATTAGTGATTATTATTAGTTATTCTATTGTAGGCAATTGGTGGTTATTTTATTGGTGGCTATTGATAGTTATCCTATTGGTGTTTATCAATGGTTATTCTATTGGTGTTATCAATGGTTATTCTATTGGTGGTTATCAATGGTTATTCTATTTGTGGTTATCAATGGTTATTTTATTGGTGACTATTGATGGTTATTCTATTGGTGGTTATTAGTGGCTATTGGTGCTTATTTTATTGGTGCTTATTTTTTGTTATTTTAGGTTATATTACAACTATTGGTGGCTATTTCATTATAAATGATTGTTAGATATTCAAGGTTATATTATCATAGGTTATTAGTAGTTATTTTATTGTAGGCCATTTTAAATTATTTTTATAGGCTATTATTGGTTATTCTATTTATTATTTTACCTTAGGTCATTATATTATATTTTAAATTGTTATACTTAAGATAAAATAACTTATAATAATTTAGGCTATAAGTTAAAATAACTAAAGTAGCCTAAATAATATAGGGTATATCATAAAGTAACGCAGGGTATTTAAAACAACAACATAAAAATAAACTTATTTACCACAATAAATTATAATAGTGAATTATGTCAGCTAGTAGTGAAACACAATGTTTATATAGGGAGATTATAGTGAAATAACTTTAATCAGGGTGAAATCATTAAAGTGTAATGAACTTATTTCATTTTTTAAATCTCATATTAATTTAAGTTAATGAACCACACCCCACTTTTGTACTAGTGCATGTTGATGCTTGCGTAACATTTGTGGCAAATGTTGTCGTTGCAAATGTTAATAGAGTGGAAGTTGAGTTGTAGAAAACAATTAACATGATAGAGGAGCAAACAATTATAACTACTACTACAATGCCAAAGTGAAAGAGTGTGGAACCTCATGTTGAAATGGATATAGATGTTAAACTTATTATAATTAATTGCACACTCATCCTTTCAAATAAAGAGGATGGGGGGGGGGGTTTGTTGCAATACATTTATTAATTGTGGTTTTCAAATGTTTGCCTCACCTTCCTTCTCCATGTGAGAAGGTGGGTGGGGTATTTTTTTTGGGTCTAATTTTATAGGCAATACCTCAAGGCTTCCCAAGTGACTATTTTCTTTTAGGGTTAGCTTTATTTTCTATAAATTTGAATTTCGGGTTCAAGCAATACCTTTATATTGTGTTTTCATTTTTCATCCATCTTTGTAATACCTTCATCATGTGTTTTAATCTTTTGTTTGCCTATGAAATTCCTTCATTTTGTAGGGATAACTTTCATTTTGATTGTTAATTTTGACATTAGGTTTTATGTTTATGTTTTTTTGGTTTCAAATATGGTTGCCCCTCCCATAATTGCCATAAAAGGTGTGCATTGGGCAAAGGATGGGCCTAAATTTGCTTGTAGTGTTGATGGGTGTGATGCATCCTATATGACCAAGTATAACTTGATGCAACATTTACGGGTGCATCACAATGTTATCACGGAATTGGGCAAGTTGAAACATCCATCTATTAAGGAGCAGGGCCGAAAGGTTCAAGATCATGCAACAATGAATGCACGGGTCTTGAATAACCTTTTGGTCCAATTTCGTCACAATGAGCAAAAGGCTATTATTAGAGCTAAAAAACATGCACTTTTGGAATGGGATAAGCTCTAGGTTTATTTGCAATACACACTTGAGGTGTTTAACTTCACACTTGTGAGGTTAACCTCTAGCCACATTCTTTGGCTTCTTGGCATGATTACATGGGGTGTGGGGGCCATACTTTTCAACGTGCAAGCCAAGTTGGAGTGCGATGATGACCTTACACTTGTGATTCAAACGATTTGAACAAGGTATGCAAAGACATTCAAAGGCGCTTAAATGGAGCATGATTGGAAGTTTGCATCAAATAAGACAATGCGGCATAAGGAGATTGGCCTCTTTACGTAATACTATGATTTTAAAATGATTCATGGTCGATAAGTTTCTAACAATGCCATACTTAATTTTATTTGAATTCCAGGTTTTATAATTCATATGCAATACTTATTTATCGTCATGTTTGTTTTAGGGTTCGAGGTACCACTAAAAATGTGTTTATGGCTAATGTTGTCGATGCAACATGGGCCAATTGTGGGGTATTTACACAATGACATATCCATGATGTAGAGGTTAAATTAGTGTGGTACAAAAGGGCCAATGGGATCCCATCCTCCTCCGATAGTGATATAGATAGCCCATAGTTTATCCTAGTTTTGATTAAAGTGTTGTTATGGTCCTCAAGATTTACAATAATAATTTATTTTTGAGGCAACCACATATTTACCATTATGACATGTTCCCCATTTTAGGGTGGGGTTGTTTTGGACTTGGTCATTTTTTGCACATTTTTGTAACACATGTCACCCATGTTTTTTTATTTAAATCATTTTATTTTCACTTTACAACATCTCGTGTTAATAGTTAAAAATACATTTTCACATATTCTTATATGTATGTTTGATGAAATTATCAAAAAATTGATTATAATCTTACACTCAAACCAAATAACCTTTCTTTACCCCAAAAAAAAGAAGTTCAAACGCATAAGGAAAACAATACCCTCATGAAGATATTCTCTAAACAACATGGATTGAATTATTTTGGTCTAGGTTATTGGAGGGGTATTACTTATGCGCAAAATTATTTGATGCACATGCAATACCCCTATTAAGGTATATTAGAATTCCATTGACTACATAACATATCTAAAGAATCCTAAAAAGTTATTGCATAGCCATACCAAAACCTAGAAGGAAAATAATACCCTATTTAGGGTTTTTTGTAAACACCATGGGCTCCTAAAGGGGTATTACATTGCCCAATCAAAATCTAGAAGGAATGCAAGCAATACCTGTATCATTTTTCGATAATATTATAAACCATGAAATAAAATAATTTAAAAAAAATACTTATTGTATGATGTTAGACATATTAATTCAAGAAAATGAGGGTATTGCAAAGTTTTTCACATTGATGTTAGAAGGTCCACTTGAACAAAATTATGGAATTTAAATACAATACATGCATCGTCTTGGGATATTTACATTCACCATGAAATGTGGAAGGGTATTACATGACCCTACTAAACCTTAAAAGGAATACAATACTTGCACCATATTGTGACAATATCTTAAACCATGATACAAATGAAGGTATTGTCAAGTTAGTCACATTGATGGTAAAACATAATGAAAGTATTGCAAGTACACATTATAATTTTGTTGAAAAAAACCTTATACCATCAATGTGGCCAATATTGCAATACCCTCATGTACATGTATACCAATGATTTTGCATTGGTCCGTTTATGAGTTTGAAAATGTCTTTCCATTATATTTAATGTTTAGTTTAAAAATTTGACATAATTTTTCAAATAAAGATATTATATTTTGAAGTGCTACAACCCTAACCTTGGGTTTGCGACCAAGGCAAAAGAGTGTGAAGGAAAAAACCTTCACACTCCCAAGTGAACTCCCACGTTGGGAGTTGGAATCCCAGTGGACTTCCAAATGTTCAGAGAGAGATTGCAAGAGTCAAAACCTAATGGCTCGAAGAAGTCTTCATACGATTGGAAGCTATTGAAACGTAGATGTCTAAAATGGGCTCGCATGATTCATTTGGACATCTAAAACACAAGTTATGGCCAAAAGAAGGGATGGGAGTTAAATTGGCAATTTGATTCCCAACCATTAAAAATCGGGAATCACCCTGATTTCCTTGCGTGCAAGTGGCATGCAACATACCCTTGGAAAGCTCTTGACGAGGGCTACAACTTTATTTTAGACCTTATCTCAATCAAAGGTCTGCACACAAAGTTATGGGGCCCCAAAATCACGGGAGTCCCAACTTTGACAATTTCGAGACTCCCACTTGGGAGTCCCGAAACAAAAAGCCATTTGGATGTGGGTCTTGTGGAGAGGCACAAAATATATTATAAGGGGAAAGGTGGTGGCTTCCCCCAAGTTCGGGTCGTGGTGAGTCTTGTGAGTCCGAGTTGCCCATGGTTCGTCCTAGCACCAAAAATGTTCTAATTATGCACTAACCACCTTGTGTTGGTTTTGTGCAGGTTCGTGTGAGTAGTTGATGCTTATCCCTAATCCCCATCCCGGAGCTCCAGCACGCCCCTCTACCCTTCAAGTGTTGCGAGCTAGGGAGCGTGCCCCAACTCCTTACTTTTCCGCTGTTTTTAGTTTGGATTCACATTTGAGTCCATTAAAGAGCTTGGGGGTGTGTCATGAAGAATGCAACAAATTTAATAAATCCACACAATTTAATTAAGTAGAGATTTTTAAAACTTTATTTTTATGTCTCATGGTCAATGAACTTATCAATAAAGTAATGAACATATTACATTTACACTTCAACATTTTGCTTAATACCATCAATGCGACCAATTTTGCAATACTTTTGTTTACTTGTTATAATATGGACATGGTATGATATATTGAACATGGATTAAGTATGAGAAAAAAAACTAGATATATTTCATGGTTAATGACATTATGAAAGCATAATGAGGGTATTGGAATTACATTTACAAACTTTGTTCAAGTAAACCTTATACCATTAATGTGGCTAGTTTTGCAATATTTTCATTCCAATTTGCATTGGTCCATTAATGGATTATTGTCGTTTATGATGTTGAAAATGACTTTAAATTATAATGTTTAATTAAAAATTTACCAAGTTAAAATAATTAGGCAAATATTATATTTATATAAATGTAAATAATATATAATTTCACATATTAATTGATTAATTATATCATGATTTCAATTAAATTTCTTAAAACTAAAAATTGATAGATTATGCACCATTTATATTTTTTGAATCATAAACAACCATTCATTTATTCAAATAAACTTCACATGTGTTTTAGGTTTAGTAAAAGATGAAGAAAATACATATTTTAATACCAAAGGGAATAAAAATTGAAGTGTAACAATTAGTGATCATTAGTGGCATTATTTGATATGTTATTCCCTAAATTTTAATTTACATAGAATAAATGTTTGATTACATGCATTAATTAATATACATCATTAATAAATTATCTTTTGGATATTGCAACCCCAAATAATGTAAAAAGATATGTGATTGATCCAAAAACATTTTTGTAATACTAGATAAGGGTATTGCAATTTAATTCTATCCTTTTGGCCATGAGTAACACCCTTCGGATAGTTTAGGCAGAAAATGATTTAGCCCATGGTGTTTTACAAAATACCCCAATTAGGCTATTGATTTCCTTCTAGGTTTTGGTAGGCTTATGCAATACCCCGCATATTGTAAAAAGATATGTGATTAACCTCAAAACATTTTTGAGATACTGGACAAAAGTATTGCAATTTAATTCCATCCTTTTAGCCATCAGCAATATCCCTCAGATAACTTTTTTTAAAAATTATTTAGCCCATGGCATTTTACAGAATACCCCAATTAAGGTATTGATTACCCTTTAGGTTTTTGGTAGGGTTATGCAATACCTTGCTAATTGTCATAATATTTGTGATTAACCTTCATGCATTTTTAGGACACCTTGAGAGGGGTAATGTAGTTTCACTCCATCCTTCTGACCATGAATGATAAGGGTTTTGCAATGTAAGTCTATCATTTTGACCATGAACATTACCCTTCTAATAGCTTAGGTGAAAAATGATCTACCCCATGGTGTTTTATAGAATACCCCAATTAAGGTATTGATTTCCTTATAGGTCTTAGTAGGGATAAATGCAATACCCCACTTAGTGTAAAAAGATATGTGATTGACCCCACAACATTTATGGGATATTGGACAAAGGTATTGCAATTTAAGTCTATCCTTATGGCCATGAACAATACCCCTCGGATAACTTAAACGGAAAATGATTTAACCCATGGTGTTTTATAAAACACCCTAATTAAGGTATTGATTTCCCTCTAGGTTTTTGGTAAGGTTATGCGATACCTTGCTAATTGTCAAAATATATGTGATTAACCATTTGACATTTTCGAGATACCTTGAAAGGGGTATTACACTTCACTCCACCCTTTTGGTCATGAGCAATACCTTTTTAGTAGCATAGGCCAAAATGAATTAGCACATGGTGTTTTACAAAATACTTCAATACGAATATTGTTGTACATTCAGGTTTTGGTTTAGTTATGTAATACCTTTCATAGTGTCCAACAATGGTTGCTTGGCCCCAAAACATTTTTTGGATAACTAAAAAAGGTATTCCATGTTTCTGGATTACATAATGTGGGGTATTATAGTTAACTGGATCTATACAAGCAAGAAACTTTGATTGTTTTGTGCATTATTTGGAGTTTTAGATTTTTATATTAATGCAGCTAGTTGTGATTAATAATTATTCATTGGCTACCAAATCATTTGGGTATTACTTTAACACATATGTTGGAGTTTTTTTTCGGGTGTAAATTGTGCATAATTCAATTTGATATGCTGAAAGGTGTAAAACGTTAAGTATAAATGAAAATTGAGTCACACATATATTGAGCCTAAGTATGGGTACAAGTGATAAACCTTTATTTATTCCATAATTATCTTTTTACAAGTGTTTAAGTGCTCCACCATTATTTCATGTCAATGTTTCATTAGGTTGATGGAGTTCTTAAAGCCATCATCCACCTAGTGAAATACCATTCCAAAGTGCATGGATTCATTGATTTGGGCCAAATGAAGGTGGTGAATGTTTGATCCAACTCCTCGAAGAAGTGATGTTGCATGGTCGCATATTTCGACACTTGCACCCACGATACATTTTGTGGTCATTTCGACCATTGTTTCATACAAGCATGTTAAGGTTCGATCCATGGGTGCGGATGAACCTTTTAGCACATCAACATTGTCAAAACAACTATCTTCATCCATGGCCATAAGCCCCCCAATGTCAACAATCTCAACCTCATTGGTTAGATCTTGGTTACAATCCTCATTGTCCAATGCACCATCATCCAATTGTTCGTATGCCAAGTTAACAAACATGCATTTCAAACCACCGTGGTGAGTTCCATAATACATGCCACGATACTCAATGATATTTTTCGTTGTAAAGTTAGTACACGCCAATAGAACAACAATTTGATGCTTGCAAAAGTTGCTTCATAATGCCCATTCAGAAATGCAACTTGCATACTCAATGAAAATGCACAGATCTTGTAAGTAACACAAAGATGGTGTTGGCTTCGCACCCATCAAACATCATCACCATCATCCCCCTCAAAGGTAGGTGAGATCACATCGATATGTGGAATTTGAATAGTTTTGTCAACACTTACCACCACAAAGTCGTGCCATGACCTTATTTTTTATGAACCTTTACCTCTTCATTTTGGATTGGTGCATATAATGTTGTACCACAATTGTGGTTAGCCTCCACACTAACTAGTCATTGCGGTGCCCCTTCAAACCCTTGGTTTCAAGAGAGAACTAATGTTTTAAAGCCCTATGATAAAACTTTATGCTAGCTTGTGTGTTTTGATTCAAGTGTGGCACTTGACGAAGCCCAACCATCTAAAGCTCTGCATGGACATGCACAACATATTTTCAACGCATGATGTAATTCAAATATGTGTGAAAAACAAACATGTAACTTGTAATGCATCCATAACAAAAAGGTTTTAAAACATGCCATACTTGGAAGGGGACCTTTTACTTACCAAGTTGGCAATAATAAGCCCAAAAGTATCTTGTCCAAGCAACACCAAATTGTAAATTATCAAAACTCCCCATCGCCATCTCCCTCCCACATTCCTTGAAATCATCAATGGTTTCATCTAGTTGATGGACATGAACATCACCATGTGAAGGTGATCAAATATTGCATGCCTCACCTCTAAATCTTTGATTTTCTCCATGGAATGCAAGGACCATGTTTTCAACACATGCCATGTGCAAAGAAAAATTGGGACATGTATTCAACCCCACACAATCATACCATGAACAATAAGTATGTTATGGAATCCCCATGCTAACGTGGTACCAAAACATAAAACAATCTAACAAAAAATAAATAAAAATCAATGCACAGCCTACTGCAATGCTCGAAATTCTTATGGGGCATCATCCACAATGAAACATTTTGGTTTCCTATATGGCATATGTGAGAAAAACTTTGCTCGTAGGGCATTCAATCACTCCATTAAGTCTTCACATGTTTGCCAACTCGTGATAACCTAAGTAACTGGCACCCTTGTGTGATGAAAATCAAACACAATCATCGTTGGTGCCAAAAATGGCATCCAAGAAATAAGTTTGTTGTGACTAAATTGGAACATGGCTTGAAGTGCGTAGGTGTTTGGATCCCTATGGTGAAAGGGACATGAATCCCATTCACCTCACTTGCATCCTAGAAATAGAAAACATTATCAAGATGAGCACAAACCCATGATTGAATGGAAAGTGTTGGGTTTATGTGCAAACACCAATTGCCGTTCTTGTGCTTTCGGTCCAAGTAGGCAATAGCTTGGGATCAGAGGAAGTCATCTCGGGTCATCCACTCATTCGCATTCACCTATGCCCACCAAATTTCTTTGTGTTTGTCATAAATTTGCTTCATGGTGTACCCTAACCCTAATTGGGTCCATATAAACCTTCAACTTGTGAGACATGCATGGAGCATATGCCGACATCCGTGATGTGGACCCTAGGTCACATGCACCATGAGCGGGATTTCCATTGGCTCGAGTGCAAATTCGATGGTAAAAAATTGATTTCCACCACATCTGGCCGTGTGTAAAACCTCTTGATGGAAAAGTGGGCCAAATAACTATGCTTGATTGACCTCATGTGGTTGGGGTCTTCACAGTGGTCTTTTGACCCATAACCAAATTCATACTTACAAAACATAATTTCCACTCAATCAAATCAAAAGACATAAGAACAACTAACCTTTAAACTTGCAAAAACGACCAATGGAAAAGGTTTATAGGTTTTGAAACCATACCAAGTATGTCCAAGGTGATTATTTATCATCGGTCTTTTTACATTTTATTGAAGGGACAAATTCTTCAAGATGTTCCATTCAACCGCAATTTGCATATCCCCTTGTTCACCTTGCAAAAACTTAGGGACATGAGCATGGGGGATGTATGTGGTTTCAATTGCCACCTTGTTTTGGCCTCCATGCCTAAACCCATTTTCCACACCAAGTCCACATTCGAGAAAGTGACTTTGTTGGGTTTGGATCTTAATGGATTGGGACAATGGAGTTCACCCCATGCTTTGAATTACCGAAAGCATAACCCTGTAGTAGGAGTCCCCAATTTGTGAAAACCCATGGAATACCCTCACAAGATTACAAATTATAATAACCTTAATCAACAAAGCCATTAAACCCTAATCAACAAAACCCTTAAACCTTACAAGCAAACCTTACCACAACCCATAAACAAGTAATATTTTACAAATGGGAAAAAAAATCATGCAACTATCTTATGGCTATTTAGACTCACGCAAAAATAAAAAATAAAAAATCCTTATCCTCCTAAAAGATAATCGATGGAAAAAATGTAGGGCTTTCAATCTAAATGTGCAATGCCCACGTGCAATTGATACTTCCATGACCATCCATATGCAAGGGGGAACAAAATACCCTAAGTAAAAACAAAAACCAAACAAGACCAAAGGAGTTTTTTAAGAGAGAATATTGTAACATTGATGTTCTAGGAAAATTCCATTGATGTTCAATGAGGTTTTGGCCCTATATGAAAACACATCCATGGATATATCAACATGGATGTCATTAAAAAAATTAACCGTAAACCCTAAATAATTCCAATGGTGGATGCCATGAACTATGATAATTATAAACAAACAACTACACATGATCCTAAAAAATGAATACACATAGTCATTATTGAGTCAAATATTCAAACACAAATTAAATGAAACCTCATTATAATCACTAATTAGACCCTAATTTGAAAAAACCAAATGAAACAAACAAATGAATAGAAGCCACAATGTGTCTCTTACCTCTTAGTTTGGTATTTGCTTGTGAGCCTTTCTCCACTCTCTTTAAGAGAAAAAAAGAAAAAAAAATGTATTGTGACATATATGGGTAAATGTCAAATCCCCCCCACCCCCCCCCTCACCCACCCCCAATCCATATTAGGTCTAATTTTTATTAGGCTTAAAAGGTGCAAAGAGTCATAAATGCTTGTTGTCTCCATAACCCAAAATTCTAAAACCCTAGTGCTAACATAAATGATTGTTAAATCTAATCCACATTGCTTAAGTACACCATTAAAATAAGCAAATCAAATTGTTTTATTTAGGCCCTATTGTTTGATACAAGCCCCCAATATGTACAACATGCATTAAATGTGTTGACTTTGTAATACCCCCCCATCATGGAAAACACTTTTGAAGCAAAACCAGCAATACTTTAATTGGGGTGGGTTTCATGTACTCTAGATTTTCAAAAGATTTTGCAATACCCTCATAAAAACTACATGTTTACAACCAATGTTTATTTGCAATACCCTTACACAAGGGGGTGACAATTACTTGAATCTTGCCCTTATTAATTTTGCTTCAATGAACGAGACCAAATTCCATGCAATACCTTCATTTTATTCTTTCCTAATCGTTTTCGATTGTTGGGGGTGTATTCGAATGCTAGCTAAATAGGTAGGTGTAGCCATGTAGGTGGGGTTTAGTAAGTATTTACTTAAAGAGTTGGTAGGTAGGTTAGTGGTAGGGCGGGTAGGTGGTGGGGATGAAAGTAACACATTTTAAATTTATAATGAGTAGGTAGATGGGGAAGAATCTACTTTTAATTCAAATATATAGGTGAATAGGTATGTGGGGGACAATGGGGGGTAGTAGGTAGGTGGGTG
>Ga0116229_10008252_pt1 | contig 16223 bp, 7 predicted proteins | sample S1TSphgellanicum_3_FD_87313 | JGI IMG/M metagenome (GOLD analysis project Ga0116229, IMG submission 87313) | Host-associated microbial communities from peat moss isolated from Minnesota, USA - S1T2_Fc - Sphagnum magellanicum MG | ecosystem: Host-associated > Plants > Peat moss > Unclassified...
GTTATTTTAAGTTATTTCAACTTAGGTTATTTTAATTATGTGAGACTATTATTAGTTATTTTTGGCTATTAAAGGTTATTTCACCTTATATTATTATTAATTATTGAAGGTTATTTCACCTTATGTTATTATTAATTATTGAAGGTTATTTCACCTTATGTTATTATTGGCTATTAAAGGGTATTTCACCTTATGTTATTATTGAGTATTTTAAATTATATTACCATAGGTTATTTGTGGTGATTCTATTAGTGATTATTGTTGGTTATTTTATTGATGGCTATTGGTGTTTATTCTATTAGTGCTTATATATTGGTTTGGTGGCTATTGTTGGTAATCTATTGGTGCTTATATATTGGTTTGGTGACTATTGTTGGTTATTCTATTGATGCTTATTAGTGACTATTTTATTGGTGGTTATTGATGGTTATTATATTAGTGGCTATTAGTCATTATTATATTAATGGCTATTGGTTGTTTTTCTATTGGTGGCTATTAATGGATATTTTATTAATGGTTATTGGTAGCTATTTTATTAGTGGTTATTAATGGATATTTTATTAATGGCTATTAATGGTTATTTTATTAATGGCTATTAGTGGAGCTATTTTATTAATGGTTATTGGTTGATATTTTATTCGTAGATATTGGTGGTTATTTTAAGTTAAATTATCATAAGCTATTAATGATTATTAATGGTGATTATATTGGTGGTTATTAGTGGTTATTCTATTAGTGATTATTGTTAGCTATTATATTGTAGGCCATTGGTGATTATTTTATTGGTGGATATTGATGGTTATTTTATTGGTTATTATTAATGGTTATTTTTTGTTATTTTAGATTATATTATGACTATTGGTGGCTATTTTATTATAAGTTATTGTTCGATATTTTAGGTTATATTATTGTAGGTTATTAGTAATTATTTTATTGTAGGTTATTCTAAATTATTTTTCATAGGCCATTATTGGTTATTCAAGGTTATTTTACCTTAGGTCATTATATTATATTTTAAATTATTATGCTTAAGGTAAAATAATTTATAATAACATAAAGTAAAATGACCTTGAATAACCTAAAGTATAACTTGAAATAACATATATTAACTTAAAATAAAATAACCTCATGTATAACCTAAATTAGTTGAATAATTTAATTTTAAATAACTTAAAGTAAAAAACCTATATAAATTAACTATGATACTTTAAGGTAAAATAACATATAATAATTTAGGGTATAAGTTAGAATAACTAATGAAGCCTAAAATAATATAAGGTGTATCATAAAATAACATATGGTATTTAAAACAACAACATAAAAATAAACTTATTTATCATAATAAATTCTAATAGTGAATTATGTTAACTAATAATGAAACATGATGTTACATAATGATATTATAATGAAATAACTTTAATTAAGGTGAAATCATTAAAGTGCGACGAACTTATTTCATTTTTAAAGTCCCATAGTGATTTACACTAGTGAACTACACTTCATTTTTGTACTAGTGCCTGGACACGTTGATTGTTTGGTTTGAAAACTTGAAAAAAAATTTGCACACTAAGTTTTGAAACATAATAGAAATATGCATTGAAAGCTTTGAAACATAACACAAAATTTAAAAAAAGTTGGACACATTAACTATTTGGTTTTGAAACATAAATAACAAGTTTTGAAACACAAGACAAAATGAATAGAAATTTGCATAGAAAGCTATGAAACATATGACGACATGAACAAATACCTGCACAAGAAGTGTTGAAACATAACATGAAATCAAAAGAAAGTTGGATGTATTGACACTTTGGTTTAAAAACTTGAAATGAAACTTGCACAACAAATTTTCAAACATAAGATGAAATGAATAAAAATTTCCATAAAAAGTTATGAAACATAATAGAAAATGAATCAAAATGTGGACTTTTGAATTTAGAAACTTCGGATTTTATAGATTGGAAAATTGGGAACTTGCAAATTTTTTCTAAATGTGTTTGAAACCTTGATTTTCCCCACATGAGAAATAATGAGAAAATCCTTTAATTCTTTCTTAAGCTTTATGTGAGGCGATTTTCTGTCCCTCTATTCCCAGTTCTATGAACTGATTCTACTTGAAAGTACATATGCTACTGGTGAAGAAAAAATGCAGGAGTATTTTTAGACGTTAAATTGCGTTTCTAATTGAAACCAAGTAACTCACCTCACATGCATCATTTATGATTTAGAACTAATAGATCTATTTTCCAAGCCCAAACACCTTAAATCCTAGAATTTTATGTCAAATTGCTATTCATTTAAACCAACCTTTAAGGGTTCAACACCATGTTCAACTTAGTTGCAAACCACCAGCCACTTGAAATATTATTCCTAACACATATGTTATTCAAATTTGGTTTGCCTTAACTTGTTAAAAAGTTAATTATAAGGCGTACCTTGCTACCAAATCCTAAGCTTTACAACTAAGCCAATAAGAAGTTATGCCACCAAACTTGAGAGGTTTTACAAAGGTAGTAAGTCAACTTGGCTACAGACCACCAGTCACTTGAAATAGTATTCTTAACACATATGTTATTCTAATTTAGTTTTTTTAGCTTGTTAGAAAGTTAACTACAAGGCATACCTTGCTACCAAATCTTAAGCTCTATAGCTAAACCAATAAGAAGTTATACTACCAAACTCGAGAGGGTTTTACGAGGGTAGTAAGTTCAACTTGGTTGCAGACCACCAGTCACTTGAAATATTATTCCTAACACATATGTTATTCAAATATGGCTTGCCTTAGCTCCTTGGAAAGCTAACTACAAGGCGCACCTTGCTACCAATCCTAAGCTCTGCAATTAAACCAATAAGAAGTTATGCTACCAAACTTGAAAGGGTTTGTGAGATTTTTTTATGATTTCAACCTCCTAACATTATCCCTATTCATTTTCATTCTTTCAAAACTATTAAAAATGTCTAATCTACACTCCTTCCTACCATCTCCTAATACTAATCATTTTATTTTATTTTTTCCTCAATAAGGTTGTAAGAACGAGTATTTTCAAGATTTGAATTGAAAATTATCTCGGGGAAAAGAGAACCTCCATGATCTAAATTCGCCTTTTTAAAGAAAAGGAGAAGGAAGGAGGTGAAAGAAGATTTCAACTCAATGGCCAATGGAAGGAAAAGGAAAAACACCTTTTCCCCTCTTCCCATTTTCCCCCCAACAAATTTTACTTAAACTTTCATTTTTTCCATTGATTTTAAAGTTTTACTTTACCATGGTTCTAGGCTGTTACTTACGCATTTCCTTCCTTTTCCTTGATCTATAAATTACAACCCCACATCTCGATGTAATAAGTCCTCCACACCTTCATTATTGATTTGATTTTGATTAAAAATCTCTTTTCCTTTCCTTGAAATTATGGCGTTGTGTATGGCCATGTTTTATACGCCTCAAGCTACACAAGTGAATGTAGAATCGGCTCCAGAGACATCTCTAAATTTGACATTGACGTAACGTCCTCATGATGAAAATCCCGAACCTCGAGAGTTGCATGCTTGTTTTGAAGTTGAAGCCCTTCAAGCTTAATATTATTTCATCTTTCCAAACTCTCGCACCCTAGTGATCTTGTTGCAAATCGACCTTGTTGCAAATCGACCTTGTTCTAACGATGAACCTGAAACCATCTATGAAGGTTGTTATGAGACTAAAGACACTTCTATCTTTGCATGGTCTTCAGTTCTCGGCATTAGACATTATCGTTGGTTACGCGGTCTAATTCACCGATTGCCTCCTAATAGCAAGGCGAACTACCTAGTTCACACCATTCGAAGCATCCTAAATTTCCTATAGTTATAATGTCGTGACCCTAGCCTTAGGCTCGCGACCAAAGCAAAGGGCTTACAAGGGTATGGGCCAAGACCAAGTCTGGGAGTCGCATTCTCATGCCCCAAAAGTGCAAAAGAGTGTGAGGGAAAGAACCGTCACACTCCCAAGTGAATTCCCATGTTGGGAGTTGGAGTCGTGATGGATTCCCGAATGTTTAGAGAGTGATTGCAAGGGTCAAAACCTAATGGATTGAGAAGTTTTTCATATCATTGGAAAGATATTGAAACTTAGATGTCTAAAATCGACTCGCATGACCCATTTGGACATCTGAAACATAAGTTATGGCCAAAAGAAGGGCCGGGAGTCAAATTGACAATTTGACTCTCGACCGCTAAAAGTTGGGAATCGACCTGATGTCCTTATGTGTAAGCAACGTGCGACATACTGTTGGAAAGCTCTCAACAAGGGCTACAACTTTGTTTTAAACCTCACCTTGATAGGAGGTTTGCACACAAAGTTATGGGGCCCCAAAGTCATAGGAGTCCCAACTTTGGTAATTTCGGGACTCCCACTTGGGAGTCTCGAAACAAAAAGTCATTTGGATGTGGGCCTCGTGGAAAGGCATAGAATGTACTATAAAAGGGGAGGTGGTGGCTTCCCTCAAGTCCGGGCCATGGTGAGTCTTGTGAGTTCGAATTTGCCCATAGCTCGTCCTAGCACCAAAAGTGCTCGAACTATGCACTAACCACCTTGTGTTAGTTTTGTGCAGGTCCGTGTGAGTAGTTGATGCTTGTCACTTTTCCTAGTCCCATCTCGAAGTTCCAACACACCATCTACCCCCCTTCAAAGTGTTATGAGCCAGGGAACGTGCCTCGACTCCTTGCTCTTCCGTTGTTTTCAGTTTGGACTCACATTTGAGTCCATTAAGGAGCTTGGTGGTGCGTCATATAAACTATCATTGAAGCATAACCTAGGACTCAACATGTAATTGCAGCTCTTAGAAGAACTTATCCCTACTCTAAATAAATGTTTCATTCATTACGATACTCACATTGCCATTGCCATCCTACCACACTATTTATTTAATCATTAAGTTATCTTGAATTAATCTTATGTTCATAAGGCTTGAAGATCGTTCTATCTTTAATGGACTTTTCATTGACACCCCTTTAATTGTTTCTTGAATTTCAAACATCCTTGTTACTCATTAAATACTAGAACAAGACCAATGTTTTGTTGAACACCATAAATTTTGGTGTGTAATTCTACCCCCAACCCTCTAAAGATTTCTCACCCCTAATTACACAATTGAAATTCTAAAACCATGATTATTAGCTTTTTGTCAAAGAAAAAAACTAACCCAACACCTTATTCACCAATATCGTATTTCAAAAAAGAAAACAACCCCTCCATGCAACCACACGCATTCATCATTCCTTATGAAGTTGCTAAGAGCCCTTAATAACCTTACCACATTCAAATAACCCTGATGCAACTCTTAAAAATTGAAACCACCACACATGATTGTGTTGGTATGGCTCACACTTTGATACCAATAGGGGACAAAACATTCCCTAATAACTCATGAATCCACTAATCCACATGTCTTTCAGAGAATTGTGACTTTGTCACCCTCAATGTTGCTTTTAGGTTTGTGTGGTAACTTTTTATGGCGATTTTGTATGGTAACATTCGTATCTTGGCCCACATGTGGGAGATTTCAATTCCCCATCGCCCAAATTTCACATTTTGGCACCCACTCTGATATCACATATAACCAAATTGCTTGAACATTTGAAATGTTGTCCATAAGCTTTAACAACTTTTCCTTTGCAAACTCCAAAGCATTTCGTTAATTGGACTTAATTATATCATGCATGATACACTCCATATTCTTCAAAACCTTTGCCCAAACTACCACATCCTTTATTTTAATGCACATTTGCTTATGCCAAGCCTTTCTTACATGCCAAAGGCACAAAAATATTTTTGTGTTTAGGCATACTTTTTTGCAATCACATGAAACTTGAGGAACACAACTAGATGAAACACTAAAACATAGCCAAGAACCAACACACAACCAATCCATGTTAAAAATAAAAACATATATATGTTACAAGTTGCAAAGGACATTGTCCACATGTTCATTGAAACCCACCCAAGTTACAACCTAAAACCTAACAAACTTATACACTAAATTATGAACACACAATGCATGCCCACATGAAACATACCCTCAAGGTTACATATTAAACCATAGGATGGTTTTAACACATCGAAACATAAGCTCACTGAAACCTAGCAAGAACATAACATAATTAGACATAGTTATGTTATAAATTGAAACATAAAGGGTTTAAAAGATTGTTCAGTTACTTGAAATCAAAGCAACCTTGAAACATAACCAAGTTTGATATTGGAACATAATCAAGTTACAAAATGAAATATAACCAGGTTACGAATGAAACATAGAAAGGTTACACTATGAAACATAAGTTCCATTGAAATATTTGCGAGCCAACCAATAGAAATATAAAGCATTTTACATGTTACCTTAGACTATTAATTATAGCATCAACATCATCAACAATGAAAGCATTTGGTTTCCAACTTAATTTTGATCCTTGCATCTTTTGATTGATAACATCCATCCATTTGGACATATCATTTTGCTTATGTATGCAACATGATAGTCGTTTTTTCAATTGTCAAACATCATCATGGTATACAATGGAAACTAGTATGAACATAACCATATTTCAACATGTTTCAACATTTTTCCATCATGTTTCAGCATATTTCAACATTTTTTGAACCTTAAATTGCTTTGAAACACGTATTTAATTTACATGATGAAAATTTACCTTGTTTTCATTTGTTCCAAAGGTAGCATCGATTGTGACCCCACTTTGATGACCATAATGTTGCATCATCATCAATTGCTAGGGATTTTGAATTCCAATTGTGAATGGGATATTTGTACCAATTAGCTATCCACCAATTTCCAACCCATTCTTTTAATAATAAAACAAAAAGTTTGGGTTCACTTAGACCCACATGCGAACATTCTCAACATCATTTTCATGTTTCTTGTATGTTTCTTAAACTAGTTTTCTAGCTATGTTACATATGTCTTGTTCACATAGAAAGGTGTCCATGTTGAGGTAGCCACCAAACCCAACAAGATGTTGCACATTTTTATGATGTTTTGTCATCACTTGTGAAACAAAAAGGCCTAATTGCAAGTTGTCCATTATGAAGTTTTTTAAGCCTCTTGAAACATGTGGTGCAAATGCGATTTTATCCCCTTGTAGGATGTTCCCATGGAAAAGACCTCATGTGGCATTGATGTGTCTCTTCTCATAGTTACATATCTCTATAATAATAGGGAGGAGATATAAGGTTTTGATGGTAAAAGGACATTGGCAATAGGTTTCTCTTGGGACCCTCCATTACTTTCGATTGTAACTTGAGTTTTTGTTTTTGTTTTTGTTTTTTGGATGGTTTTACCTCGCTTATCATGAGCCCACTTTTTTTAAACCATTTTTTTTATTAGCACCAACAAATTATCTATCTTGTCCTCCAAACCATAACTACAATTATATTTGGCCTTTAATGAAACAATTTTAAAACTCATATTATGTAAGAAATTAAACATGTACAAAAAATTGTGACTATGAAAGAAACTAAGGTTGTGCAAGAAAATAATGTTGTTGTACGAAATGAAACTTTGCAAAAACATGAAAATTTGTAAGACACCAAATATGTCTTATTTCAAAATCCGAAACCTAGATAATTTAAAATAATTATTCCATTATGGGAACAACAATTCCCTTCTTTCATTTTTTATAAGTTGTCAATGTGTGAACTTGCAATTTGCATCATTGCAATCATGTCATTGCAAACCCTCCCTATGGGGTTAGTTTCCCTACTCCCTTCTTTGTTTGCCTTGTCAAAATCTAGTTCCACATGAGAGTTTGCAAAATTGGACCTAGAGAAGTTTGAGATAAAAAAACATGCAAGCCCTCCCAAGAGAATATGATGGCAAGATTGTTTTCAAACTTCTTGCAATGCAAAGTGGTGGTCCCTCCTTTGGTTATGTGGATGGTATGGATTTGACATTTGATGGTCATCCTTGTTGTAAGAGCAATAACATTAATATGAGTAACCTCCCTCTTGGTGTGAAATGTCGAAAGGTGTTTTGTGTTGGAAGTCTTCTTTGTGCCAATGAAACATGCGCATACAAGGTCAAGTATGGGGTCTGTAATAGAAGGTATTGGAAAAGAAACACAACCAAACGATTCTTATATGATTTTATAATGTCTGATGAAACATACACATGCATCTTTTGCAAAAACTTGGCATTTTGTAAGTCTAGGTGTGGTGCATGTATGTTTATTATATTTGGTCACCTTCCTTCCCCAAGGTATAGTCATCTTGTTTGCATGTTGGTTTACATAACCATCCTAGTGCCAACGGAGAGAATCAAAAGGCTTTGGACGAGATGAACCAAATGATAAAAACATGTTTGGAAATCCATCTAGTGTTTCCTCAAAAGCCATTTCTTGCAAACTTGCTCAACAAGATTACAAAATCCGTACCTTTACCATCGGGAAAAAAACTTGCGAATCCACACAAAAAATTTGATACTTCTTACTTTTCAGGAAAATCACATTGATCTTTGTAAGCAACAAGTACAATCCCCAACCAAGAGGGAATTTGACATGAACCAAGCAAGGATTGAAGTTTGGTGGAATGATTTGAGGGCAACAATTATTCTTAAACTTCAACAATGGCTATGTTGGTGGGCTAAAAAGTCAACACGTTTGGCTTATTACCCTCTGAATAAACTTGAACTTGAGGAGGAGGCTTTGTTGCCAAAAACCAATCTCACTGAAAGTGTTTGTTCCTCCATGTTAGAAATGGTTGCAAGGTGAAAATAGACTTATACACTGCAACTATGGATGACATGGCGAGGTCCGTGTTGCAACAACAATTTTATCATATGTTTTTGTTTAGTAATAAAGTAGGTACATGACCTATTGATGTTGATTTACTTTTGTGTGCAACTTCCTATTCACCAAACCCAGATAATTTGCAAAGACAATTTGCAATGTTGTTTCTAATTCCCCATTGCATTCAAGAGGAATTAGTTTGGAGGGAGAAACACGTTCAATGTTTGTGAAAAGAAAGTTGGATGGGAATTCACACATGCCTAAAAAAGGTGTTTACACAAAATATTCGTGACAAATTGCCCACCTCTATCCATGCATCAAAGTTTGGATCCCTTGTGCATTCCATTATCAATTCCACAACCTAATATTGGCGACATTATGTTTGCATATTGCCTACTTATGTGTTGTTGCCCATTTTGTTATGTTGACTTATGTTGGAACATTGTAGCTTGTTGACAATAGTTCAAAGATTGTACACATCAACTAATGGATAACAATTGTTGGAAAACAAAACAATGGTTTCTTTTATTTGTTCATTTGATTTCATGTTTTGATTTTCAAGTATATTGCATGTTTCTACAATTGTTATTTTTGAATTATTTTGGTTGGATGTATTTCATCCAAGATAAATGGATGGATTCATCCATGGATGCAAGATATTGATGAACATTTGAATGACATCTAAATGGATGGTTGTCATTCATCCATTCTTCAATTATATTTGTTTATATTATATGTGTGTATTATGGTACAAATTATCTATAATATTCACTTTGAAATTCATGTTGTCCAATATATGATATATTTCATTTGTGGTATTAGCCTACTTTGACATATTGTTGGGGGCGCACTCTATGAAAATGCACTCCCAACAACAATTCCTTATGTAGCACTAATGGAGGCATTCAAGAAAAAAAAAAAGACAAGGTGAAACTTAGAAAACCATCAATTTTGATGGTTTTTTTAGTTTCACCTTGTATTTCTTTCTAATGTATTTTTTTGTAGGGTTTTTTTGAATCTCGCCCTATTTATGATGAAAGTCAAGGTATTGGTGTTGTCTTTTCTTGATTTTCATATATTTATAATTTTAATCATTTTTAGGGTTGTGAGAAAAAATTTAATTGTTTGGACTCTATGTGGGAAGACCTTTTGTGAAAAAAATATGAAATCATATCTTTGATGTGTGGCAAAGTTTTTGGTGGAATGATTCCCATGGATTATATATTTTGACTTTTCATTCATTTTTTAAAAAAAATGTAGAAATCAAGTTGTGGCATCATAAATTAATTAGTGAAAGGTTGTGTGGAACCCAAAAAAAATATCTCCCACTTCCACAAGAAAGTTATGCCAGAAAAATTTTAATTGCATTTTTTTCACAAAGTGTGGAGTTTAATGTGTTGATATAGGAAATTCGAGTTCAACCAATGTCTTTTTGGTTTTGATTGTGTAAATGGATATGCATTGTTCTATTTGAACATAAAAAATGTCAAGTTGAAATTTATTAAATAATGTTTTGTCTTGGGCCCCTTATTTTGGGAATGCTCCCACCTTGGGGCTTTGTGGAAGACATTAACTAAGCAAAGGGCCCTTATTTAAGCAATACAAAAATATTGGATGTTTCTTTTTTCCATCATCTACCCTTGGCCCACTCCATCTTTTTCTCAAAAAAGATGCATAATGTGAAGACACATTTTGGTGTTGCCCATTATAAACTTGTGTTTTGCTATGCACATTTTGGGCTTGTAATAAACAATAGGTCCAAGTTTTAAAAATAAGCAAGTTCAACTTTTGTGAATAATAAGTAGGCTAAACTTGATAGGTAAATGATTAGGTATATAACTTTGTATAATATACAATTTCAAGGTTTATTTTTGCATAAAACTTCATACCCATACAATCTCCAATCTTGAGGAATGTGTAGTCTATACATTATGCCTTAGTTCTTTGAAGAATCTACCAGAATAATTTAAATATTCAAATTTAACCAAAGGTTCAATTAAAGAGAAATTTAAATTAATCAACACTAGTTAAAATCCATGACCCATGTGTTTTCTTGTAAATAACAAACAATTAAAATTATCTTATGTAAACTATTTGCCCACTAATAATTATACTAGTGTTGGACAATATTAAAAATCATTACAAACCCTGTTCGTTATAACATGGGCATATACCTAATTACTTGATGAAGGCGGGAAAAAAAAACTAAGGTGGTAAAAAAACCTTTGTTGGTGAACATCACAAATAACCTCATGAAATAACCTTTATGCAATTTTTTTTGTTGATTTACTTGACCTCTGTTTAAGGTTGTCAAATTTTGTGTTCAATTGTTTAAATGATTTTAACTATCTATAATAGAAATACATCATCATCTTCTAATCACCTTTGTCATAAATCATGTGTGTATTATGATTGAAACACAATGCTTATCCATGAAGTTTAAAAATATGATTTTGTTAATTATAAAATCATAATACAAAATGATTATTATGATTACAAGTGTGCTTCACCTTTTTGTCTTTTTGAAAATTCTAAAATGTGTACCTCTTCAAGTTTTTCCTTATAGAAGTTGCATGGAGTATGTGGTTGTTCCTATGGTTGTTTAAAGAGGAGTTGATGGTCTTTATGATTTTTTTGGGTTAATGGTATGTTCATTTCATAAGTGTTAATAAAACACATTTTTTGATAATTGTAATTGTTAGGCATTTATCAAATATTGAAGCAATGAGGCATTGTTATGGACAAGTTGTGATGAAAGAAATGTGAAGGAGAGTTGCATAAGTGCAATCTAGTTATGGTGTTTCCAACTTATTTCTACCATTTCCTTATTTTGTCTTCCAAATATGGTGGTAATAGGTTGCACATCCTTCCAACTCCATATCTCTAACAATGTTTGTGGGAAAAACTTGACTTCCATTTGTTTCTACTCCACCCAATCGCATGTCTTGCACCAACATTGTCTCTTCAACATGAATTTTTTGGTAATTATAATCAATTGGATGATGTCAAACAATTTTGGATCGTGTTTTAGTTCTATCATTTTACATCCAAAGGCATTAGGATGTGTTGTTGCCAACCACATGGGTCATACCAATGATTTTAAATAAAGGATATTTAGTGATCCCATTTGTGTAAATATGTTAAATTGGCAAATAGTTTCCAAGCATGTGTGTTTTAGGTGAACATTCAATGCGTATGTGACAAGTGTTGACTTGCATTGCTAGTATTGTAGTACCTTTTAAGGTTCAACCTTTTTTTTTTAAAAAGGCAAAAATCTAGAAAATTAAGGTCCTTTCTTGTTGATTTAAAAAAAAATTATTGTTTATTGAAGTAAAAATTTCATAAGATTATTGAGCTATTTTGAAATTTTCTCCTATGTTGATAAACACTCCTTAACAAGCTCTGTACAGTGCCTTTTATGGGCCTGACAATGCAACCATGAGGAGAATTGTGTTATTTTTGCATAGGGTTTTCAATCTTTTTTCCTTTTTTGAATTTGCATGTGCAGTAAATATAAAAATAAACCTTGTTTTTTAGTGTTTGATGGTATGCCAGTGGTTAATGCCATATTTCATGCATGGGAGGATCTGGGATCAAAACTTGTGCCATGAAGCAAAATGTTTACACAAAACATTGGTGATGAATAACATGCAAATATTTTTTTAAGTTAAAAGAAGTTTTGTCAAAAATTCACAAAAAAAAAATTGCATTGAAATCAAAATTTCAAAATAAAGTAATTATTTGGCAACAAAGTCCCAAACCTAAAAAGGTATTACAGTAGTTATGGGTTGTAATCCCAATATGAACATGTTAGATGTTGACCATTCAAATCAACCTAACAATAAATAAGGTATTTGGGTTAAATGAGTTGTGAATTTTGAAAGAATATGGAATGCTCATCTTTTGAAATTAAAAAAAAGAAAACAATGGAATGGCTTAAGTGCATCTTTCTTGTAATTGTGAATATAAATTCCAATGTTTACATTTGATGTTATCTAATGATCATTCCAAAATATTAAATTAAAATTTCACATGAAATCTATAGTCCCTTGAGGTAAGTTTGTAGATGATGTTATGCATTAGATTGTTGTAAGGGGTGTTGGTGATTATTATTTGTGCCCATTTTATTGGTGTGTCAAAACCCCCAATTAGTGGCATTTTCAATTTGTTAATGGCATTTTCTTTCTTACAAATTAAAAAAATCAATACATATCATCGGTTGTTTTTAAATCATGAAAAATTCATGGAACTTTCAAAATTGAAATATGAAGGAACTTAAATTGAATAAGGTATTTGAAATAATAATAATAACTTTTTTAGTGATATCCAAGTCTATTAATGATGAGTTCCATGGGACTTTGAACCAGGGTTCTTTACCAACTTGTAATGAATATTAAAATTATCCTTAAACTTGCATTGTATTTTACTTGTCATTGGGCTTGCCTTTTTATTTCATGTTGAATTGTGAAATATCTTTAAAGTCAAGAATACAAGGGATCAACATCAGAACTCAGCATGAAACCCATAACAAAAAATTCCCACTCCAATAACATACACACGTGCATACATCCATGCCGCCTTGTTGCAACCTCCTTGTGGAAAACACACAAAAAAGGTTCACACAAACACACACAACTCCTTACTTCATTGCCACAACCTCCTTGTCAAAAACACAAAAAAAATTTCACATCTTTCAATTTCTCTTTGCACATGTTGAAAAAAAAATCACATATGATGATTTTTCATAGTACTTATTGAAAATAATTCTTTTTGTTCTTTGTCACAACCTCCTTGTTGAAAACATGAAAAGGGAATTCATATGAAAATAATAGCAATGAAAAAAGAAAGAAAGATGAAACTTAAATACAAATGGGATAATAGAAAAAATGATCAATAAAATGTAAATAGAATTTTGGAAATGGGAGGAGAAATAAAATGTGAAGCTACTATGAAATGAAAAACAAGAAATGGAAAAAATTATGAGAAAAAAGAAGAAATATTAAAATTAAGAAAAAAAGTTTGAAAAAAATGATGAGAAAAAAAAAATGAGAGCAAAACAAAGATGATTCACCATTGATTTATTGTAACAATGACAATTCATTTGTGTGGATGGGAGAAATTGTTCTAGTTGAAAATGTTGTGTACCATAATACATCAGCGGCTTCGGCATAAATTAAATTATTTTCAACTTTATTGAAATTTCCAACAACACATTCAAGATGCTAGCCGATTTTTAACCATGGACCTAGTTGACCAAATTAGTTATTTTACATCCATTTGACCACTAACATGGTGAAATATTTTTAAAAATATTTTAAAAATTTATTACATATATTACACATATGTCGAAATTTTCAAAATTAAAAAGGCAATTGCTAAATTATAAAAATTTAGATTAAATTAATTATTTGACAAAAACATTGTTGAAGTCGCCCAAGTACTTCGATAATAGGAAACATTAGTAACAAGTGAAGACATGTGTTCATTTTGTGATGGCAAATGTGTTTTATCATGAACGTGATGATGCCATTAAGTTATGTGAAATTGGGGTAGTTGTTAAGGTTTAGGCAATTAGGTGGTAAATCACACCTTAATTTTAACCAACTTAAGTTTAAATGTGAACAAACTTTTATTTTAATTACGGGTGCACAAACTCTAACGTTTAGGTTAATGTTGGATGGTTTTCATGTTTTGAGAGAACAATCAATTTTGGTTCTCATAAAAGTGAAAAGAGAATTAGTCTTGTTGTTTTTTTTTTAAATTTAAAATTTTATACCCTAGTCAATTTTCAGATTATCATCAAAATGAAAATTATTGATATTTAAATAAGTTTAATTTTCACCTAAATGAGATTTGAATCCAAAATCTTTTCAAGGTAGACTTAAATTTGAACCATAAATTCACATTTAATCACATTAAATAATTTTTATGGCTGTTTTTATTTAATGTTCATTCATTGTAATAGTTTTAAAATTAAGACCACTAACATGTGTAAACTTTAAATCCCAATAGGACCACAAAAATCCAATAAAAGATTGATGGCCAGAACCATCATAGGGGAGATAAAAAGGGAAGGCCAAAGAAAGGCCAAAGGATGCATAGCCTGTAGGAACCAAAAAGGGGAGAGAACTAGTCCTTCTCGTGGTAGGAAGTTATTTCACTCACAACCCTTTTAATGTCACTTGCATGCAAATTGTGAGATCTAATAGTAATGGGAGGTCTAAAACAAACATCACTTGTTAACATAATCTTCCTTTCTATATCAAAGGTTAAAGTACGCTAAAGAGCAATATTAACATGTTGCTTGAAAAACTAAATGTAAAAAAAAAAGATAAATGACCTCTTGATTGCTTATCATGGAAAAGACGAGCATATTCTTTAATGAAATGATCCATATCATGCCCAAGTGCGCCATGCACTTCCGTGGCCATCGGAATAAAGTGGTGCCTTTCATGAAACCTTTTATATTTGTGAATTTTAGCAATGGTGTTAAATTTTGCAATTGCACATATTGGTTGACTAATGACATTCGAAGCCACCATCTTTCACATTGGGTCATTAACCACCACATTGGCAACAAAGACCTGGTCTTTTCGAATCATGTAAAAATCGGTTCGTAGTGAAACTCATGACGTAAAGGTGTACCATCATTCTTTCTATACAACATGCCCATTTTCTCGGACGAGGGCATACATGATGTTTTAGATGGCATCATGTGTGGCTATTTGTTAACCTCCAAATGGGCAACGAGTTAAATGCGTGCCAAATGCGTTCAATTCATGTCCCCACTCACACGTGAAAACATTAGATGTTAAAAGTTAAATCAAACCGAAATGAAAACGCAATGCTAAGGTGAAAGTAGAATGTGTGATGCGAAACAAACAAATAGATGGCCTAACAACCAACCATAGCCTTGCCCCTTTGCTTGAATAAGAACAAATGCAAGCTCTAGATGTTGAGGAAATGGAGTCATACTCTAAGATGAACTTAAAGGATGTGTCATGGTGGATGTCCATCAAAGATACATGTATATTTGGGGCATTGGTAATTGCCAAACCTTCAAAAGAAAGGTGCATCTCCTTAGTGTAGGAGGAAAGTCATTTCACATTACTTGTAAACATGACTAAAACAAGTGTGGGCCCCCCTCAACTTGAGAAACATATTTTTCCAAAATGGGTTTATCGGAAATATGAAACCTAGAGCACATATATGGAACCACTAGAGCCCAACACCTTAAAAAAAATGGGTCCATAAAAAGGAGGTCTATACCACCAAAGGGTATTGGTAGCCCAACTTGATGCCTTGTTAAAGGGCCTTAAAAAAACTCCTGTGATTTTAGACCCATAATGTCCCCACATACCTGCATAATTCTCTTGTCAAAATTCACCAAAAGAGACAAAAAGGAAGAAGAAAGAGGTACTGTCTGTGTGAGATTAAAAGGTCGATGAGCTACA
>Ga0116229_10008253_pt1 | contig 16223 bp, 9 predicted proteins | sample S1TSphgellanicum_3_FD_87313 | JGI IMG/M metagenome (GOLD analysis project Ga0116229, IMG submission 87313) | Host-associated microbial communities from peat moss isolated from Minnesota, USA - S1T2_Fc - Sphagnum magellanicum MG | ecosystem: Host-associated > Plants > Peat moss > Unclassified...
ATATTATAGTCAAGTTCTCACATCAAAGGTTCATTTACACCAATAATTTGCGGCTCCAATGACACATCCTTATTTGAAATGTTTAAATTAAGTTATGATACACATTAAGTTATGATATAATATTATATTTTACATTATTGAGATACGTAGTATGTTGGTTTTAAAGTATAATACATAATATGCATTTTAATGGAATTTGCTACATTCCAAGATATTTTGATTTTGAAATTTAAAAAGATTATTACTAGTTACATGCAAGGTTTTTTTTAAAAATTATTTATTTATTTATTTATTTAAAATAATTTTTTATTATAAAATTTTGTAATAAATAAAAATAAAATTCAATTAGAAATTTAATTTTATAATTTTAGTTTTGTGGTTTCAAAATTTGGTGATTTTTCCAAAAATATTAAGCAATGTTTTCGAATTTAAACTCTTAAAACGAAAAATTCCAATTTTTTTTGTCACTAAGGGGCGAAAATTCACCCCAAAAAAATCATTGGTTACTTGTATTTTACATTAATATGAATTACATGTGTTATGAAATTTTTGATATTTTGAAAGGCTTTTATGATTTTTTGGGGGAAATATATTTATGTTGCTATGAAAAATAGAAAAAAAATTCAATAATTCCAAAATTTTAGACTATATACACAAAGAAAAAAAACATGGCCAAAAAAATAATTAATTAAAAAAATTGTTGTTTATTGATTATTATAAAACAATGTATTTCCATTAAATAAAATGGTCTTGTCTTTTGAAAGGTAAAATTTACTAAAGGCATAAATGTTAAAATAAAATTATTATTATTGTTATTGTTATTTTATTATAATTATTATAACAATTGGGCAAGTAAAAGTTTACCCTAAAAAAGTAAACTGAACTTTGCTTACCTACTTTTCAATAATTATAGGAAGGACTATTGGGGTAATCTAGGGTGATAAGGGTAGGAATGAAAATAGGATTTGTTTAAAAGTATCCACCATTTATTATGGTAAGGGGTGTTGGTTGCCTAATGTAAGAAGAGATATGGAGAGGAGTAGGGTAGTGTGGTAATGGTGGATATGGGTGTGTGTGCGAGGAGGGAGGGGCAAAGTTGTTGGGTTGGAACATAGTAGTAGTTCAAAGGAAGGGGCCACTTCAATAGGCTAGGAGACATGTGTACCTAGTTTTTACCTTAAGTTATGAATTCTTATGAATTTTGAAATGGTGTATGAGAGTTGTCATTGTATCCTTTACTATACTTCATTAGTTGTATTTTCTTTTTACACTTTGCCATCTTTCAACTATTCTAGTTATTAATGTAATAATTAGGTTGGGGTTATTTTCCTTGTTTGCCTTATTATAGCAATACAATTAAGTTCTATAGTGCTCATGTGAACTATTGCAAAGCTACCACAACTCCATGTAGTAGTTCTTTTCCATGATGGTCGATCTTAATAGAACAAAAATAGTATTGGATGCCTATTAGGTCCAAGAAAGCTCAGATTGTTTCAATAAAATTACAAGTTTTACCTATAGGTTAATATTCATGCAATCCACTTTATAAGGTGGGTTGCTTTAGGTGATTTTATAATTTCTTATGTAAAATAAAAGAATTCCAAGTATACCATCAAATTTGTTTATTTGATAAAATGTGATGTGGTGTTTTATGCTTCATACCAATTCCAATTTGGATTACATGAACCAAAAAGCCATCAAATTCAATGAAACTACCATTTGTTCAAAAACCTTTGGTTTTAAAAACACAACTAGGTATAAAAATGAAGTCAAATTAAGGTGATATATATTTTAAAATGTTGTTTAAGATGTAAACAAGGGCACCATCTGGGTTGCTTTAACTAGTAATTATTGTAATGTATGTTTAATGATTTAAAAAATAATTTAAAATCTACTAAACCAAATATAAATATAAATATGAATGAATATAACATTTCTAAAATTTTAGGTTCTTTATGTGATATATTAAAAAGTTCCAAATTAAGGTTCATATATAGAAAATTCATTAAAACATAAAGATGTTTGAAAATTTATTTGAAGGTGTAACTAATGTCTTTAATAAGTTTGATATCAATGAAAAAATGGATCCCTTCCAAATAGGGCTTGCAAAATTTAGTTTATGTACTTAGTTAATTGAATGCAACATGCATTTTTGAATAGCATAACCTCATTTTATGAAAAACTATGAACCCTTTAAATTTTTTTAATTAAAAGTTGTTTTAAGAAAAAACTTGTGAATCCTTTTTAAAGTACAACATCATTGGCTCCTTCATCAAAGGGTGAAAACATGAACTATAAGGAGTTAGTAGTGCATGTTGAGGTAATCATTTTTAGTCATAAAACAAAATAGACTTCAATTGATGTGCCAAATTGTGACCTTAGTCACTCAATCCATTTTTACATTGGTTATTACATTGCATGTATAGTGTGAAAAAAACTTGGTTTCAATCCTTAATTAGTGCTTCAATGGGATATTTTATATTCATTAGATTCATTTTAAATTCAACCAAATGCTATAAAAATGAAAATATAATTGTCATTCTATACAATAAATAAATAAAATTCAACATTATTGGAAAAAACTCTTGACTTGAAGACATGTAAAAACATGTAGCAAATATAGTTGTAATGGTTTTTTGTACATTGTTTTACCTTGAAATTGAACCCTATCATGCATTGGATGTGCTAAGCTCAATGGATGCAAAAGTTTCATTTGTGAGGTTTTTTAGTGCACTTGAAATTAATGACGATTGAAAATCAAGTAAGGGGTCTTGATCACGATATCGACCTTGTAGTTGGAAGATGCCACTCATTGTCTTCATCATTGGAAATTACAACATTTGCATCTCTTGTAACATTGTCACTACACAAAACATGGTTGGACATTTTTATGTAGAAGTTTGCACACATAAAATGACAATCTCTAATACACGTTTCACCTCAAAGAGCTCAATATTATTGCATTGAAGTCTTGGGTCAATGAGATCCATAAGACTATTCTTCGTATGTAATTTCCACGCCTACAATATTAAAAAAAATTTAAGTCCTATTCAATTTGATCATATCATTGTAATTATTTTTTGTAATCACCAATTATGAATGCCTTGAAGTTTTCTATTCTATATACCATAGTAGCTTTACCATTTTAGCAATAGATTGTTGAACAATTAATTAAATTTAAAATTTTAACTTCGACATTTGGTTTTTTAATTTTGAAATTTTTGGCATATAATGGTTGTAGACAATAATAAACACAATATACCTAGCGCTATGGAACGGTCTAATGTGTCTAGACCAATGCAATGTTAAAACCTTGTCCTTGGAGGTTTGGGGTTCAAATGCTGATAGTGAATGTCAAACCCTGATAGTGAAAATTTTGATTCTACTAAAATATGGCACAAATAAGAAATAAAATTTCAAAATTTTGAGTAAATGAAAAAAATTTAATTTATCCCAAAATGGTAAAGGTAATACAATATAATCATATTTGGCAATAATATATTTAACCATCCTAATGCAAGGATTATTACAAAATCTTTATCAAAATAATACATTTGATAGTTGGTGGTTTTACCCTGAATATCCACAACCTTATTACAATCATGATAATGATGATGATCATCATCATCAAAAGAAATTTATTTTTCATATTAAATAATGTTTACATTAGTTAAATTTGAATATGACTTTTAAATTTAACCTTGTTTTTCAATGAAATTTCAAAAGTTAATTGAGACTTTTGTGCAATGGTGTCATATTGTTTAATTATTTAATGATGTTTTATAGTCAAGGTTAATTTAGTAATCATATGACACTCCAAAAGAAATTTTAAATGATTCACATATCCGTATGGGCAAATATATATATTTTTAGGTTGATTAGGGTCTTGATTTTTTTTCCCACTTATAATTTCAAAAAGTAGAATGCCAAAGCTATATAGATCAGGCTTATTGTTCAATTGGCCATAAAACATGTATTCAGGTATTAAGTAACCACTACAAAAACATACGCATGAAGTTGTTTAGTGATGTTAATATAGAAATCTTGATTTTTTTCCCACTTATAATTTCAAAAAGTAGAATGCCAAAGCTATATAGATCAGCTTTATTGCTCAATTGGCCATAAAACATGTATTCAGGTGTTAAGTAACCACTACAAAAACATACGCATGAAGTTGTTTAGTGATGTTAGTATAGAAATTACAAGGTATAACTATTTAAACAACTTTACATCTATTTAATATTTTTGTATGCACACACTAATCCATTTATTAATATAATAACCCATGAATTTTTATTTTGAACAAACCTTCAAACAATAGATTTAAAAAAAAAAGTTCCTTGTGAAATTAATTGACCAAGAAATATATATCTTTAACAATTAAATATGAATTGGTGGTATTTTTCAATTCCTTACAATTAAATTAATGTTTATTCAAACATTAATATCATTTTCATTATATTCCTTTAAAAATGATAAATTTCATGCCATACAATTAATAACTTCATCTTAAGAAGTGAAATTGGATTGAGTCAATTTGATTTACATACATTGTACTAGCATGTTTTTGGGTCATGATTTCACTATTTCCATCTTGTATTGGTTTCGCTAAACCAAAATCAGCAATTTTTGGATTCAAATCTTTATCCAATAAAATATTGCTCACTTTAACATCATAATGGATGATTCTAGTTTGAGATGACACATGTAGATACTATAAGCCTTGGGCCACCCCTAAACATATTTTCATTCGTGCTGGCCATTCCATAACTTGTGACAAATATTCACCCCTTGTATGTGCATAAGGATCAAACCACATAATATTATATTTAGGTTATAAATTGTAAACATTTACACATGGATTTGTTCATATATTTTAGATGGATTTTTCATATGTCGATGTACTAAGATATGATCAATTTATTAACCATAATTCAATGCATGGTTGAGTTGATGTAAGATTGATATTCATATGTAATTTCAAACTATATGAACAATTTTTAGCATGTTATTATAAGTCCATGTAACCAAAATAATCCAAAATATATTGTTATAAATAAGCACCAATTGTGAAAATGCTTATTGAATAGAAACTTTTCCAAATCACAAAAATCAACAAATTCATATACCAAGAGCATATCCTTTCCATAGAGGCAATAACCTTTTAATGTCACTAAATTGTGATGTTGTAAATTCGAAATCAAAAGAATCTCATTGAGAAAATTCTTACTATCATGTTGTGTTTTAATGAATAATTGTTTCACAACCACCTCGATGTTGTTTGCTAAAACTCCTTACATTATATGTTAACCAATTAAGGTGACATGTCAATAAGTGTTAACAAAGTTTGATAATGATTAATATTCTTATGTTGTCAATTGTACAACATTTGTATTCAAGGATGACCTAACTTCAAACACATGTTGTTTGTTAAATTTATAAAAGAAATACACAAATAACGATGTAAAGGTATTTCTTCGATCAATTTGATTTATAATTTGTGATTATAAAAGAAAGTCTTAAATGTGTTTTTATTTTATATATTTCACAACTTCCTAAATAGTGCAACACGTGCATGAGTGGGTCCTTGTTTTTTTAAGACCAATTTACATTGACCTTAATTACCTTGTAAACAACACCAAATGCTCCTGCTCCCAACTTTCTATCTTCAGCAAAGTTTTTGGTAGTAGCACAAAGCCCATTATAATCAAATCTTTTTGCTTTTATATCAAGTTCTTTGAGATTTGCAAATGCATTGTCAATAATTCATTTTAAGTGTATAATATTTTCTTTAAAGTCATTAGTCTCATTGCTTGAACAATGTTGCTTTGATGTGACATGCAATTTGCAAATCAATCCATTAAATTATTTCATCTTTGAATAATCAATTGATGTTCTCCAACATTTTGGAGCTAATTAGAGAGTCAATTTTCTTGATACATATTATATTGAAATGGATAGAAGGATCCTTACTTTTCAAAAGTTTTCGCACATGTTCTTTACTATGGTGAAGTGTAATACCCAAAGCAAGGATTATTAATCCTAATAGAAATCCATAAATGGTTGTAGAAATCACAATGACCTTCCAATCACTCTTATTGCCTACAATGGGTCATCAAAATAATAAACTTGGCCTTAAATGATAAAACATTTGTATATAATTGTATTTGATAAAAAAGGTTTGAATTCCATATTGTGATCATGATTAGCAAAACTTGAAGAATGATCTAATATACATTCAATAGGTGATATTGAAATACATATAATAGGGTAGCAAATGTTCAAATCCTTCCAATATATATAATCAGTCAATGATACAAATAGTATAAGATTTTATTTAATAATGATGAAGAAGATAATGGAAATTCAATAAGGAAGATCTTAATGAAACATTTAATATTTGGGTAAAATGTTATAATGTACAAAAGATCCCAAACATTCAATCATTAAAATTGTTTATTACCATGCAATTGAATTCCATAAAAACCTCTAACTATGATGTGAAAGTTGATTTTCATTTTCATTTGTAATTCAATACAAGACTCAATATTTTCAACACATGGTCAATGATTTTTTTTGTTACTCACTTGATATAAAACAAAATTGTGCACAAAAATATGTTTTCCCATCATCTATGGAAGGTGAACCTTGATAATAAAAATTGCCTTGGAGACTATAACACATTAACATATTCATTAATTACATTACATTTGTTAATTTGAAGAAATAATATCATGTTATAATACAAACATATCTTAGATTATACGTAAAATAATATGAGGCTATATTATATAATTCTAAATATTTAAAAATCTAAATCTGGAAAGGTAAATAAGGACAAAAATGAAAGAATATAACTTAATTCAATGAAATCAACAAATAAAAAATCAATTCAATAAGATGATTAATTTACTTGTAATTAATCATCTTATTGAAATGTAAATCCAAGTAAATTAATAATCTTATTAATTTTGATTATTAAAAAAAATGGTTATAGTACAAACTAGATTTCATTGACATAAGTTTATATGAAAATCTACACTTGTATTAATTTTTTACTATATTACACAATCGTTCATTATCTCCTTCATATGATGATTTTTAGTTGGGACATTTAGGTTTGGCAATAAAGTTCATAAATATAACTTGCAAAATAGACTTACTAGAAGATGGTATGCCCTTTCATTAGAAACCATTTGTTGTAGATAACATTTGTGATGTTATTGTTCTTCAAACTTAATACTTTTAAACCTTGAGGATGTAAATTGTCAATTAATGTCAAATTTTGCATCATATTTTGTATATTTGTAATGTCCAAGGTTCCATTTATAATGATATTATCAAGGTACCTACAAGAAAAAAACTTAAATAAAAAATTCAAAGATGTAATAACAAGTTCATGTATTGCCATAAGTGTAGAATTATTATATATCCTTGGAAACCATAAAATGTAATTTTACTAACCTTCAATATTCTAAGTTCATTAGATGTTAATATAATTTTAGCTTATGTTTTTATATGATTATTTGAATGCAAAACTACAATGAGGCCTCTATGGTTGTAAAATATATCATTTGACATGCTACAATTTGAATCCATGGCTTTTTATTTGTTAAAATCCACCTTCTCTTGTTGTGTTTTTGTTTCAAAATCTCCAAAAGAAATCTATCATGAATAGTTTGATCATTGGTCAACTACCTCATTAGTCATGGGCTTCGCACATACATTATGTATTTTAAAGGGAAGTGGGACTCACAATTGTTCTAAAAACATAAGTTTCGAAGATGTCCAAGTAGGGAAAGGACCACCGATATTTAAGCCTAAAATATCTAGGATGACAAGTTTTGTGGGAAATTGGTTACTGTTGAGAAATTCTGAAAGTTGTGGTAACTCTGTCAACTTATTATAGCTCAAATTTTTGCAGCAACAAAATATTATATACATTTTCAATTTCACTTTCTTATTAAACAATTTTTTGCATGTCTTAAGGTTCATTACATGAAATGCATCACATTCCATGATCATTCTCAACAACTAATGAATGAAAGTATAACCAATAGTAAACACTACTTGGGCCATGAACACTAATGCTAATTAAGATGTAAGCATTATCATTGAGGTGTTCCAAAACAATTATCCAAATTCAACATGAACCAACTAGCAAATAAATAAATGTTAAAACCTTTTAACTTTCTAGCAATATATATAGAATTGGAAAGGAATATAAAATTGCATTCAAAATTCAAAAAAAAATTAAAACATAGGTATATGAGATAAAACTCACAAAGAATTCAATATGTTTAAAAAAAAGATATATTTGGCAATGGGCCTATGGAGTTGTTATCATATATGTCCTTATAAAACAAGATCATAACATCAATTAAGTTCAAAAGCCAATCAATTTCCCATTCCATGTATACTTTTTCACATGGATAACAAATGCATCGTCAAATATTTTCAATTATGTGATAATTGAAAATACAAGTGTGATATCATATAGTATTTTGAGATTAGAGTTTTACAACATAAGAAGTTGGGTGAGGTTTTCAAATGCATTTGATTATATGGTCCCTTTAAGTTGATTACTCGCAATACTAAATACTTGTAGAGTCTTTGTGTTTTAAAATTGTGTTGGAAATTCACCAGTGAATTAATTACCACTCAAATCTTTGTAAAAAAACGCAAGCAACAAAAATTTATAAACATGTTCTGTTTGACAATACCATGTTGTTTATTTATTTTAATTTAAAGAAAAAAACTTATTAGCATGTAAAACTTGGTCAAATCATAGCAAAGACGTATTTCCATTTTAATACAAATTACTTATAGTTGCAAAAGATTTGACACCTATGCAAGTTTTGTTGGAATAGATCCATTGAATCCATTGTTGTGAAGATCTCTAATAGAGCCCAATTAGAAAAACAGGTTGCAAGTTGATTATATGTGTCATTACATTATATATCATATCATTTCATCATCACAACTTCACTTAGAATTCACAATTTATTACAAAACAACAAATTTTAATATGTATTATTACATTCATGCATGTGGTTGAAAGTTGAAAGTTAATGAATTTCCAACAACTAAATTCAACGAGTTCAAAATATAATAATTTATTTGTACTAGCCTACTAATGAAACAACATGCTTTAATGATATTTTGACTAGAAAATGGCACTTACAAGATGTTTAAAGGCAAATTACCAAGTTCATCTGGAAGAGGACCAACTAGATTTGGATTTCTTGTTAAAGTCTTGCATAGAAAGGCATTTCATTTTGATAAGTGATTTGTGATTTAATTATATGATTCATATTTGATCATTAAGCTATGTAAACTCTATTGATGTTATATTGTGAAAATGCATGTATTGTACTTACAAAGTAACAAGGAAGGTCAAGTTTCCTATCCCTGAAGGCAACATGCCTACAAGGGATGCATCACTCAATTCCTTGTTGCATCCATTATAACTAGTCAACATATTGCAAATTTTTTATGTTTTTGCAAAAAATTGATAACAAGTTTACATCAATACATTACTTAATAACATGATATATATTGATTATGGGCATGCTAAATAATATTGCACATTTCAAATTTGTAGTTAATTTTTTTATATGTGAAATATGTTTTCACTTGTGAAACTTGGAAATCTCAAGTGATTGTATGTATGGTAAACATAATGAGAGGCATATATTGATCCCACTTGTCAAGGAACTATAGTACATGGATGTAAGGTTGTAAATTGCAAAAGGACAATCTACTGTGGTTTGCTATTTTTAGGCTACATAAGCATTGTTGTTAAATGTACTAGTTTATACCTTTATTATTTCAATTAGGTAATATATGTTAATTATTAAATGATTTACATAACAATTCAAAATAGAAATTATTTGAGTTTGATAAATAATTACAAGCCAATGACCCAAGTATTCATATTACCATTTTCGTTTTGAATCAAATATCGCAAGCATGTTACTCCACGCCAATTAGTGGCAGCATTGTAGTAAGGAAATCCAGGTTGACCAATTTGAGATGTCCAAAATGCCAAATTCATGTCAGTGTTGGGGGTATTATTTTTCCATGCTAACCATAGGCTTTGTAATCCCCACACTACAACCAGCCCCAAAATCCAAAGTTGAAACTCAAATTAGATGAATGAACCCCTTTTATGTGAAATTTGAATCTATAATCTATGAAATTGGGAAAAGCTTAAGTTTGCAAATTTTGTAAGCACATAATCAAACCATAGAACTATTAAATGAAGATCAATTGTTGATACATGTAAAACACAAAAGCAACACAAAACATAAGGTAGATCACAATATCTTGAAATATTCAATTATTTATGAATCTCCTCCATGAAAACAACCAAAAAGGTAGAGTAAAATGGCAATTGTGAACAACATGATCTTGGAAACATCCATGGTGATCTCTTTGCAAGAATGTTCAAACTCTACAGTAGCACTCGAAAGAACTTCCAAGGTCACTATTTGTAATTTATTTTGTAATCCTAAGTCAAGATCTTAATAAGTTTTTGCAAAAGGCCAAGGGCAATCACTTCATCATTTGAAATTGATGCAAGGAGGGGCATCAAAACATGTGCATGACACATTAATATATCACTTTAGGGAGGTACTCAATTTCCTTCATACATTTAGGACCTAAAAAAAGTAAGGAAACTAAAAAAAATGGGGAGACTTCAATCTAGTAGTTTCAAATGAGTAATAGGAGTGCTATTGAGGGCATTCTTAAGAGAGAAAGTAATGAGAACAAAAATTGTTCAAGCACCTAACTAAAAGGTTTACATGTTTTTCCACAAATAATTGATAGATAATTAATTGGAGAGTGATATGTGTGTGGAAACTATAAGAGAAACCCCATTGAAATCATCCTTAAGAAAGGTAGTCAAAAATTGGTCTCTATAGATGTGAACACATTCTAGTCATGCTTTACAAAGTTGTTAACATGTACCTAGGTGATGCAACTAAGAACTGTGCAGGCGATTGATAGATCTCTTGTGTACAAAGGTAAGCAAGTATCTTCAGCATATGGTTTCTTCTACTAAATTATTGGAAGTTCCTCCTCACACTCGAATATATGAGTAAGTGTAGATTTTCAAGCCTCAGCAACTTACAAACCCCCCTACTTAAGATCAAGTTTAAAACATAAATCCAATAGGCTATACCGGAAGAATTATACCTTCTTTATGACGTCAAACAACTCATGACATGAATCCCATTGATTAGAATGACATTATGTATCTATCAAACACAACTAGAGAAAAGATGTCGTGTTCCTTAACACTAATCCAATCTATAGTGTTGTGCACTCAAGATAGATATCTTAAACTCTCAGCGCACATTGAAAACCAAGATAAAGTGTACTATGCTATGCATTTGAAACAATGACTATCTCTCCTCCCACTTGAGAGGCGAAAACATGAATTGAGCAAGAAGAAACTGAAACAATACCTCACAATCGTGATCAATTCTGGAGTCCTCTTAAAGCGGGAGATATTTGTTAGTTACTTGCGCCGCATATCTGATGCCCTGTGCCTCACCAAAGAACGCACAAGTTGTTCAAGAGGAAAACATAAACTAGCGGAAGCTCATCGGTAATGCTAGCTTGCTCACAAAGCTGGGTTGCAGGAACGTGAGGTCGATTGATCAGCGCCAACATCGATCGAGAGAGCTTGTTGGAGGCTTCGACCTTTTAGTTCACAATGAGTAGTCACCTGAAGGCCTCGCCGAAGTGCAACTTGGACATGGTGGCTCGTCCCACGGGCTACGTGTGGTGTTTTTATTAGTGGAAAGCGGAACTTTTCAGTACTATATGGGACAAGTGCGCCAGTTGTATGGCAAGACAGGAATTGCTTCAGACAGACAGAGGTGGACGCAAAGGTCTAGGTCCGGACTCCAAAGTGCACAAAATATTGGAGCTGCATTGAAATAGTACGCCTAGCGACCACCAAATTCATGGATTTGGGCGAAAAAGTCCAAACCCGTGTTTTTACTTTGAAGTCCCTAACGGACTGATGATGGTAGGTCTTCCCCCTAAACGTCAGGGCGTGCCAACGGGGTCCGCTTTTCAGTGTACTTCTCTGACGTTTAGGGGTTAATTGGACTCTTTGTCACGTGAGTACCGCTGGTTATTAATAATTATAGTCCACACATTCGTTGTCCTTGTTCACATTCCAAAGTGGGGAAGGTAGTGCCACAGTGAACCAGCACCCACCAGTCACCGTGAAGGATGAATGGTAAGTGGTCAGGAAACAGTTTCCTGTTGGGTTGCAGTTCATGGTTAGCTCAGTTGCTTTTTTTTTCTCTACCTACCTACTAACAACCCACAAGCAGGTTGTTAGTAGCTAGGTAGTAAACAAGCCTTTACTTATGTATAAATCATCTAATTACCTACTTTCATGCTTACCTACCTTTATATGAGACCTATTTTCCTATGTAATTGGTTACCAAGGTGAAACTAAATATTAACTCATTTAAGGTTCATCCACAACTGAGTAATAATGATCATCCTGTGGATGGTGGGTTGGTGGGTGTGGGTTCACTGTGGCCGGGAAGGTATGGCTTAAGAGCATCCCCAGTGGTTCTCTTGTTTCTTGTATCAATATTCAAGCCATTCATTTAAATCTTCCCCCACTCCAGACCCATTCTCTTGAAATATAGAACACTACAAATTAAGAGGCTTTTTAACTTTCCCCACTTGGGCCAATTATTATCATCAACTGATCAATAAAAAACAGTCATTTCGTTTTATTCCAGCTCTTCACTGCCTTAAGCAAACTTAGTGTGAAAGTGGTGATTTCACATACCTAATTTGACTGTCATACTTCATCCAAATTGTGGGTGCAGTAATATGTTTACTACAGTGCATGACACATCAAAGCGACCCCAAATGTCAAGCTTAAATATTCTTCGCACATAACCTGTAACCCCAAAAACTTGGCGTATTTATGCAGTACTTCACATGCTGAACAAAGTTACGCAACCCGCTTGTCAAGATCTTTTTTTTTGGCAGAGATAATGCCGGTCGAAATTGATAACTTTCGTCCAAATTTGGTTGGGGCGGCTCATATTTGGCCACAAGGCGCAAAGAACGAGGTTAGCTCCTTGGTCCCAACAGTTGCCTTCCTCTGCTTTTGGCGACATCGATGCTTTGAGCGTTCCGAGTTAACGAGCAGGCTGCTTGCTCTCCAGCTGGACTCACAACTCCTCCAATCGTCCCTGCGCCTGCTCTGCTTCGTCCTCGTTAGGCTCTTCCACGTCCTCAAACTCAAGCTCTTTTTCCTGCCAAACAACGTCCTCGCCAAGTGTGTCAACGTTAACATCAACGGTCGTCTCGCCATCAAACACAGTCACCTCCTCCTCCTCACGTCCAGACTCATCCTTGTCGTGACGTGCTTGCTTGGCCTCAGCTAGTCTCTTGAGTTGCTGCTTTCGTTTGTTAAGTCTCCCCATGGTGGCCACTACTATCTGCGAATTGAATGTGGGTGAAGACGAAGTAGTATGGGCTTATGCATGCCTATGCACGGGCCCGCCAGAAGGAGTAGAGGCCGCGCCATTCCATAACCTTAACCCTACATCCCCTAACCCAAATTCAAAAAATTCCTCGGATTTATGCTGAAATTTTTGGCCCAAATTTGGCCGCCAAACTTTTTTACAGGTCACCTTTAAATGTCATGCACTGTACTACCACTGGAGACGATGGGGCTGTTTGGTCAAGCCATCAATAATGGGAGAAAAATATCTTTTAAATGACACTAAGAGCTCATTTAAGGAATGACCTCCCATTCTAATGGAATTAGGGGGTTTTTTTTTGGAGAAATTACACAATTTGTCATATTGGGAAAGAAAGGATTTCACAACTTGCAAGTATGCCAAAGTTAGAAGAAAAATTATGCAACCATTTTTTTTTTGGGTAGTGCAAATTTGGCAAAAAAGATTATGATTATTTTGGCGACATATTATGGGTGAAAATAGAAAGTTTTGGTGAGCACTATCTAGGGTTGCATTCAAAATTGGTGATGAATGTTTCATTGCTTACATGGCATATTGCTAAAAACTTCAAGTCATCATCAAATCACATTATGGGAGGATTGAAACCCATTATCAAAAATTTTGCCCATTGAGCATAATGTTTCATGCAAGTCGGTGATTTAGTAATGTTCTCAAAAGGAAATAAAACATATTTGGGAAGTTGGAACTTGGAAAGGAATGGTCATCAAACTAATGAAGGTCATGAAAACAAAAGGCCAATAATTTCATAACAATTATGTTCCCTAGTCACATGTAACGAGTTTAAAAACTAGAAAACCACCCCAAAAAAAATCATAATGTAGACAATTAAAACAAAACATCAACACAAAAAAATACATAAAGCTTTGTTGACATTGTGTTGCTTGCAATTGAAGAGCCTTTAAGCATTAAAGCATATTAATGTTTTTTGAACTGCCAAATCCCCACAACTTCATCATAAGGAAAATTGTGCATTTATAGAAGTACAATAAATTTAAATATAATATATTAAATACATACATGTTAGTTTTTATGTTATATGCATTTTATTCAAAAATATTTTTACTAACATATTATATAATAAATAAATATTGTCATATATTATATATAAGTGATCTTATATGATAAAACTATTGAATCAAAAAAAAATAATTTCATGGATGAATATTATGTTTTGCATTTTTATCAAGTGAGGCCCATAATAAAATATTATTTAGTTAAAAAAATTAAATATGTATACATAATTTTATAATCTTATGTATTTTATATCTTATATACAAATGATGTATTATAAATTATTTATTATATATTTTTATGTTAAAAATATTGAATATTGAATTTGTTTTGTTATAAAACATCTTTTTAACAATTTATTAAATAAAGGCAGAAAATAAAATCTGACTTACTTTTCAGAATTAAATAAAATTTTATTTAAATACTATATAATTTGAAAAGTTTATCTAAGAAAAGATATAGATTTTAAAAAGAATTATAAGTTTAGTTAACAAGAGATATAGGTTTTGTCATTGCAAAATGACCCGGGTAGGTGGGTAAATGGGGTAGTTGGGTGAGGGGGGTGGTACGAGATGAAAAAAAATTGACTGTTGGAGGGTGAGTGAAAAACTTTTTTGACTCAACCTGTCTAACTGTGGGAGGTTCAATAACAGGGATGAACACTAGTCCATCCCAAATGGAACTGGTGCAGTCATGGGGGCTGGGTCACTCCAGCCGGCGAGAACAACGAGTTTCAACGTAATAGGGCATCAAACGGCTTAACTGGGAATGAAAATTTTACAAACCGAAATAACTGGGAACCAAACTAGTTTTTCCACCAATTTTGGTGATAAACTGAGTTCCATCATGTTTTTTCTTTCCCCTGAGCGCCTCTACTGCTGCTGGATATATTTTCACTTCTCCTACCTGTACAGTTGCTATAATCACTCTCGAACCTTGTGCATTAAATGCTGAGTTTCAGTATTTCATAGTGAGATTTCATAAATTTCATTACTTTGCAGATACCAATGAAAGAGGGAATAGGGGGTGAAAGCAGGCCCAAAGACAAGGTGAAGACAGGGTGACACTACGCATAACCCTATTGAGACTCATATAAAACCTCTGGTCCCTACCAGGCTGGTATAAGTTTAAGGCTAGTAGGTATTGCCTAAGCTCATAGCAGACTGGTAGGGTCCTTCCTACCAGGCGTAGGCCTACATACCAGACGAAACACTGGGCTTCGCCTAACACTTAAACTTCCTTGCACACTAGAGGCATCATGAAGCATGTTTTGCTTGAAAGATTGTTTTTTTCCGCCTACTAGGGACTGCCTGCCACTTGTTTGTGAAAGAAGCCGTCAGGCCAAACTTGGCCCCTGCAGGAATGTGCATAAAATTGACACATATTTGAGGAACAAGAAATTTTATTATTAATGTCTGTATGGGATGATGGACGTAAGCAATTAGAGTGCCCAAATTGTGTGACACAAATAAGTTTTTAAATGTGGATCCATCTGACGGCAGAATTCTGCTTTTCTGGCGGAGCTTTGGATTCCGCAGCGATGACGTTGAGGGAGGAGGGTTTTGCTTTTTCGTTTCTCTAGGGTTTGCAGCTCGGAAGAAAAGCTTGACATCATCTTCCCGTGAAGCTCTCAAAAGCTCTAGATTCTCGAAACGAGCAAATTCAACTGGAAAAAAC
>Ga0116229_10008254_pt1 | contig 16222 bp, 12 predicted proteins | sample S1TSphgellanicum_3_FD_87313 | JGI IMG/M metagenome (GOLD analysis project Ga0116229, IMG submission 87313) | Host-associated microbial communities from peat moss isolated from Minnesota, USA - S1T2_Fc - Sphagnum magellanicum MG | ecosystem: Host-associated > Plants > Peat moss > Unclassified...
CTGCAGCCCATGCCTTCCCCAAGTTGGTCTGAAACTTTCCTGCACATAAGAAGCAAAGACAAGGTATGGCTCAAAATTGAGCTGCTTCCACTTGCTAACTGATTTTCAAACACTCAACTTGAAGAGGTGAATTGCAACTGGTTGCAGGCTAATACACTTCACACGTATTCTTTTCATTTCAAATGCTCACAAATTAAGCAATTTATATTTGCCAAATCACTGACTCTGTTCAATTGTATTGCAAAGATTGTTGCAGATTACAAACCCTAAACCCTAAACCCTAAACCCTAAATTTGAACCCTATTTTTTGGAGAAAATAATGCATACTTTACTAGGATGCGTACTTAAACGGGTGCGTACTTAGGCGGGAGGCTACTGTATGATGGAAAAGAAAACATAAAACATTGACACAAAAATCGGACATTAATAACGTCAAGCCTTACAGAGTTAGGGGAAGAAAATTCAGATTTCTATACGGCATTTGGAGCTACTGCCGGAATGTACAGTTCTCAGTTTTCTTCATACCAATTTCTCAAGATTTTTTCATTGTTCATCCATCAATAGTATGGTCACGTGATTTTGCAGGGAAGGCGGATTTACACAAATTCAGGACCCGCCCTTTGGTGCGTGCTTGGGGCGGGTCCCTTGTTCTCCTAAGAGCATCTCCAGCGGTGCTAGGTATGTGATCTGCAGAGTAAAATTCGATGAAGAAGATCCAATGTATGTCGGTTTGGCTCAGGAAAATGGTTTTGGCTTTGCATTCTTGCACATGTAGCTGTGACTGGTGAAAGGTGCAGCAGCAGCGTTTCACCTGGAGAAAAGAGTGTAAGAAATATGATCTAACTGCTGCTCAGTGTTTCTGATTGGCCCATCATAAAGATTCATCCAGGTGGTTTGCTATTAGTAGTCCCTCCCCTATTTGCTGTCCCAGTTTCAGTTTTAAAGGTGGGATTGCTAAAGAGTACAGAACTATACTTGGATGTGAAAAATATTTTGCACGGTCACATACTAAGCATCGCTGGAGATGCTCTAAGTCCTCCATCCCAGGGCTCTACCTTGGGCATAATGCCCACCAAGGTGAGAATTCCACTTTTCAAACACCCCCGCACCTCCCTCCCCACCCTCTCACCATCATTGGGGGAGGAAAAGTTCCTGTTGATAACGTGCTCTCCAAACACACTAAAGATTTTCTTCCGGTACTTAACGTGTTCAGGCAAAGCATACAGATGTCGAGATGAGAAGACATGGAGGAATCGTCGGGTGGCCACTGGGTCCGGCCGGTTTCGGCGCCAGATCTTCCGGGTAATATAACGTAGAAACAGATTCCAGAAAAGCCCATGGTGGCCACCCGTAGTAGAACTTTCTAATATGTCACCGGCTTTACTCGGTCGGAATATAGTGTAGGAAGGAGAAATTAACTGCAGTTGTGAAAAGGTAAGTTTGTTGGGAGTGTAAGGTGTGGGGGCGGTGAATCTTTGTCACGCGGCAGCTAGATCTGACGGCGCTGTCGAGGAAGCAATTACTCGCCGCTATCTCCGGATAGCCAAGGCCAACGCCCATGCGTCAGCACACCTGTCCACTTGCAGAGCCAAATTCACAGGGCCAAAGTATAAGTAGGCCCGCTTTACACTGGGAGTCAGGGCCGGAAAGACTTGGGGCCAACTTTGAGCATTTTTGGCTTTTTGATTGGCCCCAAGTTACTAATAAATGCTAAAACATTAACGTCAGGATATTAATAAATGCTGGAACATTGGCCCCAAGGGCTGGGTTGCAAATATCCTGTTTTCAGCCTTGAGGCCAATACAATCCCATAAAGTTCACCATTTATTAGTAGCTTGGGGCAGATTGAAAATATTTTTTCTATTTCAGCCTTGACTCCTAGTGTAAAGCCCTTGGGGACCGATTTCAACTATTGCACCAATAGGAATGCTTGATTTGGGTTGAACATTGGCCCTGACTCCTAGTGTAAATCCAAATCTGCAATTGTAACCCCTCTGCCAAATTGGGTTAATTCTTTACTACAAGTGTTAGTCCTATCCGGATACCCTAAATCCTATAGGACTAATCTGGCTTAACTAATTTTTTGTTAAGGTGCAAATTAAGCAGTTCATACTCCTACTCAAATCGCGTTGTCATTGTGACCATATATAGCTATAAATGTAGGTGAATGCAATTATAACCCACGCTGAAATTAGGCTTTCGGTCATTCCTGCAGTGGCTGTGGATAACTCTGTTTGGCTATAACTAATTTGTTAATGTGCACCTTCTCAGCCATATTTTCTTTTTCCCACAAGTTAAAGTGTAATCTTTTGTTTTTCTAGTGTAAATTCGACTAATTTTCTAAGGAAAACTAGCCAAAATTTCGGTAACACAAAATCCCCCCTGCCTGACTGCATCTTATGTAGCTGCCAATGATTAGGTTAGAAATTCAATTCGGAACACTGAGTCATTCAAGAATCAGGATCGCGGCCTCTAAGTGTCATTACTTATTAAAAACTTATTCCTGATTTAGGCATCTCCTCCTGAACATATCACAAAAAGTGTTTTTTTTTGGGGGTGAAAATTTCGTCTACGAAATGTATATTGTAAATTAGTGGTCGACCCAGATCCATCATGCGGATCTAGGGCGACCACTTGCTGCATAGAGATCACCTTGACAACATGTTCAAATCATCATTAATGGCTTCGTTTAATCTTAAAGTCACCAAATGATGAGCATATGGCCATTCATTTTGAAAGGTGACCCCTTGCATGCATCTTTGCTTCATAATTTTTATGCACTTTTACAACTAATTGCTCTCCATCACTCTCAACTTGGCTGAAGTCATTCACAACTTAGTACTTAATGCATACAAGTTAAAATTTAAACCCTTAAACCTTTATGTCACAATGGAATACTTTGTACAATATTATCTAATTCTTGGGCGATTGATTTTTGTTTTGAATGACTAATCTTCATTGGTCAAGTTGTTTATTCTATGCTTAACACCCAATGTCATAGTTTTGTTATGTTACGACTTATAACTTACCTCAAACCTTCAAGCTTGTTACCTCAAACCTTAAAGTGCAAACTCCAAAGTCTAAACTTGTTACAAGTAAATAACTAATAACCTTGTTATTTTCTCTTTGTTCCAAATCCTCATCATTTAAACCTCTGAGTAGTAAACTATTGTTCAATCAAGAATGTTCATTCAAGTTTTTTTTAACCAAGCTACAATTTGCAAGATCTTGGAACTTAAAAGATTTTAGAAATAAAACATTGGAACTTGTGATTCTTGAGTGATCATTAACAAATTTGAACTTTACACTTTGATTGATGGTTTGGGTATGGTTGATTGTTGATACATATTGCACATTATATCATTCTTGAACTGAAATTTTCTACTAGTCAATACTAAAAAGTCAAACGTCAAAACTTAACTATAAAGTTGCCACCAACATACATCAAGGGCAAAGGGCAAAGGTGATCACATTGCACAATCACAAAGTTCAAGCCTTTGAGCTATTAAAAGTTGAGTTCTTCCTTGAACCCCTACATATTTCAATTATGCCTTTTTTTTGTGTGTTTTGAATCTTGAAGTGGAATTTGATGTGATGTGAGAATTTTGAAGTTGAAGTCCACCAATTCATCATTCAATTTTTGAGAGTTTTAAAAGGACACTTAAAATCATCCCACCTACAAACTTTACGTTTAATTTTCTTAAGGTTTTGACCAATCTAAGACCTAAAATTAACCTTTGAAAAGTTGAGTAGGCAAAGGGAGATTCAAAATTATCTTGCACAACCTCTTGAACCTACACCTTTTTCTCTTGAAATGGATGTGAATATTATTATTTTGTTTGCTACCTCTAGCCCTCATGTGTCCATGTCTCAATATGTCCCTCTAAATCCAAATGTCATTCCTATCATTCCCAAATAAAAACTTAAATCTAAAAAAAAATGTGAGTAAATTCCAAGATGTTTAGTTTGTGAAAATGCTTTGGGTTGAAGTTGTGTTTGATGTTGTTGAAAATATAGTGATAATTTGATGCAAGGTTTGTAGGAAAATTGAACAAAAGGAGATTGTTGGTTCCCAAGTGGATTCACTTGAAAAACAATGATTGAAGGTTGTGGATTCTATTTTTTAGCATGTTCAAAGTGGAGGTGAATGGAACAATAGAAAGAAAGTAACACAATTTTCATATGTTTTATGTTACTTAGCAAGGGAAATCCAATGATTAATTATGAAGATTATAAACCATTGTTTAATTTTTTGAAATTGAAAAACATTCCCAAAAAACATTGAATTGATGTAGCCAAGTGGTCTGGATTGTTGTGCATGTTCACAACTAGGTTTTAGCAAAAAGGAAATCTACTATTCAAATAGCCAAGTTTGTGGCATTGAGTTGTGATGAGATGACTACTCTGGACAATCAAAGTTGGATTTTTATATATCACTATTGTGTTCAAAATTGGTGCAAAATCCTTGTTTTTCTTTCAATTGAATGTTTTCTTAAAGGTTTTTCAATGACCAAAACTTGATGAAGTTGATAATAATTTTCTATTTAATGTTTGAGGTTTACCAGAGGTTGAGGTGCCCTCTAGGTTGTTATGCATTGGTATGTACGGTGTGAATACCTTTCAAGGTGTTCACAATGGGGTTACAATTCAAATTCAAAACTTGCATGTTCATTTTTTGACAAGGATTCACTATATAGCACACAAGACCAATTTGGGATTATTTCTAATGTGTCTATGGGGGCATGTGTAGAAGATTTCATTTACTCCATTTATACATTTTTGTACAAGTCTCCAAAACACCACCTAAAATTGGTTAAATTAGCCCAAATCATGGAAACGAAAGACAATAATCTACTCTTTAACATAAAAAGACTCAATGGATTAGTATGTTGAGTCCATTAAAACGTGTGCTTGAAAAATGCCACCTTTTGTTGATGAAAATGGCAATTGATTTAACAATTGTGACCTTAATAACAAGCAATTTGGATCAATTTTGTGATTTCCAAGTGATGTTTGGCATCGCTTGCTTACTATTAATGTTGATTATTGTGCATTCCTTCATCAATTTGCCCAACTTCAAGATAATTTTGTGTGTGATTTATTACTACCTTTGTAAGGTGAGTTTGTTTCAAATGCATTGTCACTAATTGTTTGGGTTCAAAAGATGCCTTCAAGCATTTCAATAGGTTGGTGGAATGCACTAATGATGCCATCTCCATGAAATGGATCACATATTTGAATATTAAGATTGATCACTTGACTTTTGAATTAAAAGGGCAACACATTTGGGCAAGGTACAAAGACCATGCCACTTTTGAAGCTTTTTTTGTAGTTCAAATTGTGTATGCCAAGGCAATGGTAGAGGTAGAATTTTAATGTGCATGTGCAAGTTAATCTTTGAACTTGGTAACTATTTATCTTTTCATGAATTGATGGATGCACTTGTGGTGGTCTATATGCAATATTAGTTGGTCTAGGGCTTAAAACTTCTATTTAATTACACTTTAATATGATCAAAGATGTTTATTGTGTGCCAAAAAATGCAACCTTAAGGAGATGTGGATTTCACCAATTTTGAACCTTATGGCTCTAGATATGGAATGGTATTTATTTGTTTTTAACAATGAAGAACAACTATAAGGGTGAAATGGATGATCCTCACTCCTTAAACCCTTAACACACTTGTCAAAATGATTTATCACCATCCCAAATTGTTGTGTAAAGGATATCAAATTATATCATGTTTATTAAAATTGCAATTGTGTAAGTTGCTTTGTGAAAAACTAATAAACTAAATTTTATGATTTTTTTTTTTGAAAATTTGGATAAATATTGGATAGCCATCTTGAAACTTTTTTTAAATAAAAAAATATTTTGTTCTTTCAATTTGTTCTTTTTTCCCCCATTCAATGGGTTTTGTTTATTGCTTTCTAAAAAAACTTAAGTGATTGTTTCATATGTGTACATGAGAAAGTTGACAACTTAATATGAAAATAATAGTGACTTTTTTATTGTTATAAAAATAGACTACTCAACTTTCTTTTAACTTCATGAATGCAATTGACACCACTTCTAGTTACAACCTTATTGATGCTAATTAGTAGCCCAACCTTTTGTGAAATATAAATAAAAAAATTAAAATGAGTGCGAAATTGATTTTTTAAAAATAATTAAATATTCAACAATGGGCTAGCCCAATGTCTATGGTAGTCCATATGGACCTTTGTTTAATTTGTACTTCCGCAAATTTTAATGTTCATTTGGATAATCCCAGACTTACCCTAATGCCTAACATTATCTTTTATTATATATGAAATAAATAAGAAGATGTGTCGAGCCACCTCCCAATCTCCCCATGTGTTCTTTTAATATGGGCAGAACATACTCCTTGGCACATGATGTGGAACGATTTGAGGTACGCCTTGGTGTATCCTGAATTTTGGTATAGTGATAGATGGGGTGATTGCATGTTTGTAGATGAGGATCTTCAATTGGTATATTTTCAAGGTTGAGTAGAATTATCCATAAAATCACCCTTATCTTCACCCTATATTTGGTCTGTTTTCACCCCCTATCCCCTCTTTCAATGGTATCCACAAAGAAAGGAAAATATATTAAATCTCAGTATGAAATGTTGATTAATGCATAAGGTTCCAAAGTAATTATAGTTGTTGTACAGGTCACTGCAATGAAAATACATCCCCAACATTATTTCAGCAACAAGTCATAAATGTGTCACTCACTTCAACGCAACTTGACATGGGTTTCCACGCATGGGCAGCGAAGGCCCGGAGCAAAATGACACAAAAACATGTCATGTTTTGATGGCGGTCCGACACTCCTTTCAACCGGTCAAAAACCATGCGCCACAAACATGAACCTCTAAACTTGAACCTTAAAACTTATCACCCAAGCCCCCAAAACACGTAACATTTTGGGAGCTATGTTTTAGCCCCATGCACCCATCTTCCATGCTCCCCCATGTAATCCCCATCCATGCCCCATGAAGCTTTAAAACTTTTTCAACTTTCCCATGCTTCGTTTAACTTTCATCAGACTACTTGGTCAGGACAATCAATGAAAGTAATGGAATAGGTTTTCAAATTTAGGTACGAATTGATTACAAGCAAGATGCATTGTGTGTCAATCGTCACAATGAACAAACAAGCACACCCAAGTTTCGGTTCAGTTAGGGTTTAATTTTTCTATAAAATTGCTTGGTTTTCTTACAATTGTGAGTTTTTTTTGTCTTCCAACTCAAGTGTAAGGCAATCCAAGCATAACACTCCTTTCTTCCGATCTTCCATTGTTCTTAACATAGAAGCCGAATCAATCTTGATAGGAAAAAAGAAACATGGAGAGTGAAACAACAAACATGATAGTAAAAAATGTAAAATAAACAAAACAATTTTCATGGAGACCTACATTCATGAAAAATGGTTGTGATTACTTAAGGAATGGCACAGTCATTGCTGAGAGGACAAGAAAGAATTTATTTGTGTTTATTGTCATTACAAGAAGAATTTGAAGATGAGGATCAATGAGCACCGAAAAAAGGGGTGTGATAAAGCTATGAATTTTAAAAGGAATCCTTTCAAACTAAAGTTGTACCCACCATCAAGAAACACAATGGAAGGTGTGTATCTTGTGAAGGGTGGAAACATTTTGGAATATAAGGCGAAAGCAAATGCATTATCGAAGCCAAGGAATAGTTGCCTTTTAACTACATTAGTTTTACAACTAATAAGACATTTGAACACAAGCGTAAGAAGGAAAACACCTTGCCCTTGGAGATTCGTGATGAAGTTCAAAAAAAATTCGTTGTTGTTTGTAAAAAATGCCTCACAAAACATGGAGGCCAAGCAATCAAACAAGTTTCAAAACTAGAGAGGATTTTCGAATGCCCCATTTTGTCAAATGTTATCATTCGAGAAAAACCATAACACAATGGTATTAGATCACACCTTTTCTATTTGAATCTATAACATTGTAATGTTTCCTTAAGTTTCAACAAGATTCAATTAGCAATTGTATTAGTTTAATTTTTAATGTTCAATTAAAAAGTAGTTCATATCGTTTCATGTGAAACATGTTTCAATATATTAAATTTTCTTTTTGTCCCCAAAATTCTAGAAATTTCAGACTTCTCTAACAAAAATATCATGTTTCAGTTATTTTTCTGAACTAGATTCCATGTTTTAACATTCCATTAGTTCCAAAGAGACATGTTACGATACCGGTACGTAAGTTTATATCTTGGTGGTAAATTACAAAATTCAAAACAACAACTATCATGTTTTGAAACATGTCTATAGAAATTTCATCCTTCATTCATGGACACAATCATGTTTCGACATTCACAATTGGTAAACCTAAAGTAAAAGTTGGTGATTTCTAATAGCCATGTTTTGGAAGTGTTTATCACCGTGTTTTAGTAGGTTTTAATTAACTTTTTTTTTGTGGTATAATATGTCTCATCTCCAAATGCATTTACCTTCTAGGGTTTCTACATTCATATCATGATTTAAAAGTGAACAATCGAAACATACAATGTTTCAGATAAAAGTTCGCAATCAAGAAATTTGGGTACCAATCCAAGGAATTACCCCAACATTACCTCCTGAAAACCTAAAAGGAGACGGTGGGGATAGGAAGAAGAAATTAAAGCTTAATAGGGTGCTTTACGAAAATGAGGCCTAACGAGAAATTGATATTGTGTTTCGGGAATTTTCGAAATGGAAACCAATGTTTGTTGGGAAAATCATAAAAACACCAAGCATTTGGCATTACTGCAATGCAATCTTCTTGATTGGGATTGGAAAGCGCAAAATAAAAAAAAATTTGCAAAGAGTTTGGGTACCTTTATTCATGATCCAAACTTCAACATTGTTTCCTATTGCGCACTCGAAAAATTCATGCGACGAAACAAAGTGGTAATCAATTACTCATACCATATTGATCCATTGCAGTACATTCACATTTATGTCTAATTTTTAACATATGCATTTGTAATCACATCAATCACTTATTTCAACCTTCATTCCATATCTATGTTTTGGATACATATGCATGTTTGAAATTTTCCATCATTGGTGTTTCAACATCACTTTAGGCTAAAGACTCATGTCTAGTATATTCATTCACATTCATGTTTTTCCTATGTTTAATTTGTTCTTTTTCATTGTTAAGTTTTTGTAGGTGCCATGGTAGATGTTTCAATTCCCCGAAATGTAACCATTCCTTGTATTCTAAAACATAGCAATGCTTACCAAAAATGAAATAATAATCAACATATGGTAGTTGGATAGACCATAACATTTTTTTCAAACGTCCACCTACTTTTTGTCAATCATTGTAGAATGTTTCTGATAAAGTCTATACAATCAAAACTAGAAACATAACAAATCTATGTACAAAAAGTTAGTTAAAAACATTGGTTAAAACTTGAAGGAAATGGTATCCAAAAATTACCATTTAACTAGATAGTCAAAACCTATGTACAAAAATAGGAAACCTTTAAAGATGTTGAAACATGGGTTAAACCCTGAACCAAACGGTATCTGAAAATTACCATTCATTAGATAGTCGAAACATGTGTCTAGAAATTTTAAACCTACAAAGATGTTGAAACATGTAACTGGAACTTGTTTCTAGTGTAGTTGGTCATGTTTCGGGTGTTACATTCCATCAAATCACCTCGCTTAATTGGAAACAAAAAAGGAACCCATATTTCCCTTGTTTAAGAATGTTGTCACTTACGTTTTTGTGAAACTATTCCCAATGCACTTGGATGTTTGAAGGTAACATACGAAAAGCTTTGAAAGATTATTTAGGAACACCCAAGAGCTATGGGAGAAGCACTACAAGATTATAACCCAGTATCCATACTCAAGAAACAAGTGGATTGTTGCAAAAAAATGTTTAAAGAAACAAAAAAGTCAAAAACCTAAACAACAAGGGAAATGAGCAAGTAGAAAACAAGACAACAACAAACAACAAGATAATGCAAACCCAACAACACTAAAAATGAACACAGTACAAGTGCATTGTTGCAAAAAAATGTTTACGAAAACAAAAAATAAAATCAAAAACCCAAACAACAAATGGGAAATGAACAAATTGAAAACAAGAAGACAACGACAAAGAACAAAACAATGCAAACCCAAACAAATAATGTGGGAAATGAACACAATAAAAACAATAAACATGTCCTTTTGGCGAGCAAATATTTGGTGTGCAACTTCTCAACCTTTGACACAACATGTGTCAATTGTTAGAAATGATATATAGAAACCAATATCCACATGCAAACATCAAGCAGCCTCAATAGGGTGAAACAAAACATGTTATTGATTTTTAAGACTATTCATGCACAACATTGTTGTGCTTCAAATGGAAAAATGAAAGTGAAGTGGGTTGCAGATAAGAGCATGATGCACAATTTAGTGTGGGTGAAAAGACAAAACTTCCCTAATGTCACCATGAATTCTTTTTGTTATCAAAACCCTAAAGAAGTCTCTAGTGAAGGAGTGGCAATGAAAATGTTAGAGTTTGGTGGAAAAAATACATTGCGATGATGTGAAGCATTTTGGTTTAAAGTTTCATTGATGGGTCATGGGGCATGGATGGGGATCACATGGGGGAACACGGGAGATAGGTGCATGGGGCCAAAACATAGCTCCTGAAATGTTACATGTTTAAGTGGGGATATGTTTCAAGGGCTTGGGATGCTCAGGCATCGAAACACATGTCGGGCTGCTCGCCAAAACTTGACATGTTTCAATGGGTGGTAGGTTTCAAGGTTCAAGTTTTGAGGCTCATGTTTCATGGCACATGGTTCTAACCGATTGAAAAGAATGCCAAGTCACCATCGAAACATGACATGTTTTTATGTCAGTTTGCTCCAAGGCTAGCATTGCCCATGGGTGGAAACCCATGTCGAGCCACCTCAAAGTGAGCAATGCATTTACGACTTGTCGCTGAAATAATGTCGAGGGAAAATACATGTAATAGTAGTGGAAGTGCTCAAGAAAAAAACAAGATGAAATTTAGTTTACCACCAACATTGGTGGAAAAACCAATTTAGGTCCTAGTTATTTCGTTTTGTAAAATTTTCAATCCAAGTTACACATTTGATGCTTTATTATGCCAAAATTAGCTGTTATTGCCCCCTAATTGAGTAATTTGATGCCTTATTATGCCAAAATTGGTTGTTTTCACCCCCTAATTGCATAACTTTACCAATAATTCTTGTGTCATGAAATCATTTGATAACTAGCCATTAAAGCTCTAAAATTCAATGCAAAAAATCCATTGAAAGTGTTTTTTGGTTGTGTTGAATCATGAACCCCTTTGAAAAGAGTCCCTACCTGCCCCATATACCAAGAAAACCCAAGAGCAAATGCAACTTTAGGTCTTCAAAATTCAAGGGGACCCAAGTGATGTGATGGATGAAAGAAGTACTCTTTAAACCATATGTAGGTATTTAAATTGTCACATGAAGCTTGCTCATTTGGACCTCCTTTGACAATGACTAAAACCTTGGGAACTAGTTGTGATCTGGCACCATTATTAAGGCTCTCAAAATTCAAGAATATAGGATATGGCTCCATGCATGGGGATTAAACGACCAGATTGAACACACGGATTAAACCAAAGGATAGGAAGAATGGGGAGTAAATGTACAACTGGGTATGTTTGGCTTATGATCAATGTTATCTTTTCATATTTCCCATGTTGCCTAGTTGGCTACCTAGTGGGCCCCTTGGGTAGCAATTTGGCTACATTAAGTTAGGAGTTGTCAAAATGGTTAACTATTTGCAAAATAAGGACCCTCCCCCCCTTAGCGAGGTCACTTTAATTTTAATAGGTGTACGGGTGATAATGAATAGGTAATAGTTCTTTCATTAGTGATATCACATTGTTTTTCTTAGATACATGGATGATTTGAATTTTTAAAATATCAAATTGCAAAAAACACCCATGTGAGGGAATCAAACCTTAACCAATATGATTTTCCCCGCTACAATACATGGTGGACTTACACATACAAGCAACATTAGTAAAATATGAAAAACAAGATTAGTAGTCAATAGTTTGCACAACTTTCAAGAGTTAGGACTCAAACCTTGTTGCAAGGATGTCCATTAGCAAGGGTCAATGTTTTAACACAAAAGTTTAAGATCTCCTTATAAAATTGAATAGGGTTGAAAATAAAATGATTACAATCATGGAAACAAAAGCCACCATAAACTAAAAGAATCACCAAAACTTGAAAACTCGTCATCACACAAGCTACGACTTCCAATGGAGGAAGCTTAATAAGATTTAAAAGAAAACAAAAGAAAAAAAAATCTCAAAAAAATGTCAAAAATGACAAACCAAAAAACTTAGGGGAAAATGGTATCCTACATACCCATTGCCCAATGGTGTCTTTCAATATCAAAGTTAAACATTAATTGCATATCAACTATGGATAGCCTTTCACTCCTCAATAGTTCAATTATAAGGAAAATTTTCCTAAATATAAAACTTTTGAACAAACATTTGAATCACAACATTGAAATAAGTTGTCAACCAATTTTTAAATGCAAATAATTTAACTAATGTCAAATTGGCCTAGGCACTATGCTATTTTTCAGTAAATAACATTGTTGAATCTCTGAATGTTGTCTTGCACCTAGGATTGATGATGTCGCAACCCCACTTTGAGGGAAGTGTGAGGTCGCCACTCACACTCTCGAAAAGGGGACTTGGGAGTCCTTTGGGACTCCCGAAATTTCAGAATTCGATTATAGGGGTCAAAACACCTTGCATTGAGATATTATTTATACCATTGGAAAGGTCTAGAAGTGTAGATGTCCAAAATGGCCTCGCATGAGCCATTTGGACATCTCTAGCACAAGTTATGGTCGAAAGAAAGGTTGGGAGTCAAATTGTCAGTTTGATTCCCGACCACTAAAAGTCGGGAATCGACCTGATCCCGATGTGTGCAAGTGAAATGCGACACACTGTTAAAAAGCTTTCGAGGAGATCTACAACTTTGCTTTAGACCTCGTCCCAATCCAAGGTCAGGGCGAGAAGTTATGAACGCCCAAAGTCCCGGGAGTCCAAACCGGGACAGTTTCGGGACTCCACTTTGGGAGTTTCGGGAAAAAGTGCCATTCGGATGCAAGTGTGGCGGTGAGACGCAGAGAATACTATATGGGGGAAGGTGGTGGCTTCCCCCGAGTCCGGGCCGTGGTGAGTCAAGTGAGTCCAAGTGAATCCAAGGTTGCTCGTGACTTGTCCCAACACCAAAAGTGTGCAGAATGAGTTATAACCAACTTGTTCATTGGTTTTGGATGCAGGACCGAATAACTAAGTAGCTTGTCCCTCTTCCTAGTCTAATCCCGGAGCTTTTAGCACGCCCCTCTTACCCCCTTTTAGTGCTGGAAGTTGGGAGCGTGCCCTGAGTCCCCCACATTTCCGCAACTTGAAAGACTTAGCCCCAACTTGGGCTAACTAGGGACTTGGGAGCGCGTTAGATGACAAGAATGTGGGAAGAAAATCAAAATCTTAAATAAAATAACAAGTAACATTACCATAATAACATGTCACTCTTCTCATGCCTAAAAATAAAATATGGGTCTTATATTATCAATACGGATAGCTCAAATAACAGGTTGGATCAGGATGGTGTTATGATTATGTTCTGGACCCCTTAATCATAACTACCATAAGATTCCTCACAATGTAGTCACATCCCTTACCAAAATTTTGGCCAAAACATGTGCTATTGATACCATGGTAGGAACTCCAAAATACATTTAAATTACTTCTAATATTCTAAATATCCCATACAACGTGCATAGATTAAATTAGGGTCTCTGAGTGCAAATCTAACATTACTTGGGTTTAATATGGCCACTTTGTGGCATCACTCAAGAAGGTGCGAGTGTGGGTGTCCATTCGCCATGTCCATCATCATTGTATGTTCTACCCGCTAGTTTGTGATAGTTGTTAAAACCAAGCAATAAAGTTATACATAAAGTTAGGCAATTAAGGGGTGAAAACAACCAATTTTGGCATAATAGGGCATTAGATGCATGATTGGGAATGAAATTTCAACCTATGTTAAAAAACCAACTATGTGATTACAAAATCCAAAAAGAATGTAAAGTACTTTGATGATTCAAAGACCTTGGGATCATGCATCTTCCATGGCTTCATTTTGTTGTCTAACACCCATACAATAATCTGATGTATCTCACCAACTTATGATAAAGTTATTCAACTTTTAGTCTACCCATAATCTATTTTAGACTGCACATTGCTACATTTATCAATAGGTAAACAATACAACACATAATTGGAGTAGCATAAGAACATTGCTAGTTCAACATTGGAAATGGACATGATTTTAAATTTCACAAATTTTGAAGCAATTTTTTGTTCCAAAATGTGTTAAGAACAACTTGTTTATTCATTTACGTAAGGCGACTTTAATGCAGCTCAACAAATCTTTGAGAGGTGTATCTACCAATATGCATTTCAAAACACATGCATTGTATAGTTAACAACAAAAACTTTAATAGCATGATCCATAAACTAATCAAGGATAAAAGTAATTTGACTACCCCTGGGCCCTAACCTTTAATACCTAAATGGACACCAATTGTTTAATCACAAAGCTATAGCATAAACTTCAAGTTCCCCTTGATATTCAATTGGACTTTTAAGTCATTCTTCAAGTATCCTTTTTGTACCACTAGGCATGAGGAAATTATTTAAGATCCATTGATAGGATATTTGGTCAAAGAAAGTTTTTATATCAAAATCAATCACCCATTTGGTAGAAACAAAATATTTACTATCTTGTTTCCTCTTATTGTCGTAAACCTTGCGCATTCTTTCCGTTTTTGTGTCTAGTATGGCAGCAATTTCACCCACTGCCATGTGTGCACATTTTTCCTTTCAAAATCCAAAACTATACCTTGGGTAGCTATGCTGTATTTTTTAATGAGTACTACAAAGGCTTATGCATGTCCACTGATAAGAATACAATGGCAGATTCACACTATTTTGGATGATGTATGGCCTCTAATATGTTGACACTGAATTTTGTCTTGTAAATATGATACATTGACCCAAAAAAAAAAATTGATTGCTTTTGATTGATGATTCTTTAAATCAGCCCAGGTGATGACTTTTAAGTGGGCTCTCAATTTATAATGTCCAAATTTTCATGTTTATTGTTGAGGTTGGGGAAATAATGAGCATTTTCATAGTGGATGTGGAGTGAATGATTTACTCATTTGTAGACATCCAAATAAGGGATATTGTGTGGAGATGCTCAAAGAATGGGTTTCAGCCCTAATTTGGAAAAAAATTTGGGGCACCTTGCCAAATCTTGGTCATGGTAGAACTTCCCCAAACCCTTATTAGTAAATACATGGTAGATGCAACTGAATACTCATATGCACCAAAATTGATGATTATCATTTGAAATACACTATAAGTATGTGATAAAAAGTGTGGACCCTAAACCATTATTAGAATGGTTTCTATGGAAAATTTTGAAGTATACATGTATACACTTATTCACCTCTCCTATTCATTAGATGAGGTGTCATACAAGTTCAATTGTTTTTGCTTTGACCCCCCCCCACCCCCCCCCCCAACACAAAAAACAAAAAAAAAAATTAAAAAAAAAAAAAAAACAACAAAATTTTATTCTCATCAAAAAATGATAAAGAATAAATGCAAGATTGTTAATATATAAAAAAAAAAAAAGAAATTTAATTGATCAATAAATGCGAACGAGAGATGAAAATATTCGCTCGCATGTATCTCTCACCATGCACATAAATCGTTTAATTATTTCTGATAATTAATATACTGAAATAAAATCGAATTAAATATTTCAATTAATATTTTTATTTTATTTATTTTGTCGTAGTAGATAATGCACATACGTGTTTTTTCTTTTACACATTACACATGTATTTGAATGGCTCGAACGTTCGATCTCGCGAAATTTCGTTGTTTTCTCTTTGCTTTATGTCGGTGGATGTCTGCCTCTCTTTTTTTTTTCTTTTCATTTTCTTTCCTTGAATGAATATTTAGAATTTAGTTAGTTGTTATATTTTATTCAATTAGGTCAATATGGCAACGGCTCGATCACAGCCAAAGCCAAAACCAACTATAACAAATCCATTTGGTTAGTTTAAGAATTTTATTA
>Ga0116229_10008256_pt1 | contig 16222 bp, 13 predicted proteins | sample S1TSphgellanicum_3_FD_87313 | JGI IMG/M metagenome (GOLD analysis project Ga0116229, IMG submission 87313) | Host-associated microbial communities from peat moss isolated from Minnesota, USA - S1T2_Fc - Sphagnum magellanicum MG | ecosystem: Host-associated > Plants > Peat moss > Unclassified...
TCGACCCCGCAAATTCAATTTGGCGATCTTGAACAGCTTATCCGCATTGAGGTCTCGCACCTCGGCAGCCATTGTGAGCCGCTCCGCCCAATCATTCACATCTTCATGGTCCCGTCCCCAGAACAACTCATCCATTCCCTGAGGACTTGTCATCTTATAGGAATTCAGCAATAACAGAAACAAAATGCAATACTCCTCACCACACACAGTCCCTCAAATCACAAAAACAAAATTGATCAGTTTTTCAACTTCTGCAGTTCAATTCTAATTCTTGAAAAAAAAAACAGGTGTTGTCCGAGTCATCCATCAAACTCAGACTGAGCGCCCTCAGCTACTGGTATCAAAGGTTCAAAATTTGATGGAAAAATAGAGAAACATTGTTCATCTTTGGATTCCTGCTGGAATTGCCACTTTGATTCTGAATCGTGCCACACCCGCCAGCTTATGAGACGAGACCTCGATCCGGAATGTTCCACACGGACAATACGATCTCCAACCTGGAACAAATCCTCCACACCAGGAATGTAGAATCTAGGAAAATGGTTTGGTGATACAGGAGACTTGGGAATCCAAAGGTCTCCCAACCTTGGCACACGCTGCCTTTCTGCAAAAATGGGAGTTACTCTACGCAAGGTATGAGACGTAGTATTACTGTGTCTGTATCTGTGAGATGGATACCCATCCCTCTGTTCCATTCCTTGCCCTTAACCAAACTTTAGCTCGTGAGTGAAATCCACTGTGAATAACCTCTACAACTATGTCTCCTACTTGGGCGACTTCTGGATCTATGCCTACAAGAGTTATTACCCCAAAACCTAGGAAGCGCAGGATCACAACTCCTCTCTGTGGCCCACCTTGAGCAGTATAATAGTCAAACCTACTAACAATTCGTTGTTCAAGAATGTCTTAAGTTAAATCCTTTACCCCTACTTCATCTGCTTCAGACAAAGACATGATACATTCTATCTAACTTTCTACAGGTTCTACCGAAACTGTCGAACTAGCTCTGATACCAAAAGAGAGAGGGACCAAACAACAACCAGACCCCTCTGTTGTATTCTCTCTGACAGAGTGAACATGGGCAATCACATATCAAAGAAACAACATAGCAACATCACTGGTCTAAATCCAAATGAGAATTCATTACTGGAGCAAAATAATCTCGCCCGAACCTCTACAGATACGGCTCCTACACAGAACCTCAAGGACCAAAGCTCATAGTTCAGATTTCACAAAGATCCTCAACAGCACAAGCTTCCACTTTTCCAGTACGTTCATCAGTAGTCTAACAACAACTTAGTCAACGATTGAGCTCCAAAAATAGACCACTCAAGTTGTCTATCTATACACTTTCCGAACTTCACCTGTCTACAGCACCGATCCTTACTTTCGACCTGACTCTTACCAGATTCAGGAGCTAGCCATCCCCTAGTTACTAATGCAACAAAAGAAATCAGCAACTAGCAATCTTCTAAGCTCCTCTGCATTCTCCCAAAAATCTCCTACCTCTTCTTTGTTGATCTCTGCTTTTGCAAGCAAAACAGATCTACTCATTGACTATACATTTTCTGAACTAACTAGCACGATCTGCCTCCGCCCAAAACTCTCAGGACCCAGACTTCTTTTCAGCTCCTCTTCGAACTTCCCAGATCTCTCATTCAACGTTTAGCCTCCTCTTTTTTTTAATTGCCAGCTCCCGTGCCGTCCTCTTAATTCAGCTGAAAGTATCCATCATCAACACAAAACTCCTTAATTAGTGGTCGCCATGCATTCCTTGTGAGGTGATTGAGATCTTATGCGCAGCCAAAATTTAGATCAACAATTAAAACTAAACCACCTCTTGCTGGTGGACAGCGTTCACACTAGCAAGCGACCTGATGTCCGGTCATAACACAACTTTCTAGAAAAACTTAATTATGAAAAAAAATGTTCACCCAAGTGTGAACTCCAATGTCATTGGCACAAGTGCAAACATAAAGGCCATTATGATGAAGAGGAATTGATTTATTGAAAGTGCCATTTTTATAATTTTAAATTAATTTTCAATGTCAAAGATCACTTTAAATTCATTAAGTTTTGTTTCATTGTTTAAAAATTGTGAAACAACCACCATGCATATTATCTCATCAAGGGTTTTATGCTCATACTAAAAGCATGGGGGAAGTGTCCCACATTTAAAAAGGATCAAGGCATGGTCACAAACAAAAAAAAACACTATATATATAGAGATTTTATGTGATTTTTGGATTATGTTCATATATAAACTATTGAAGGTAGAAAACTTATCAAAAACTATTACTAAAAATCACTATTGGAAATCACTATCGGAAATCACTACCAATTTTTTGTTACCAAAAATTTATTATTGATTTTCAAAGCATATATTTTTAGATTGAAAAGTTAGCTAATTAGATAAGGATTTTTAGATAAGATTTACTATGGGTTTTAAAAAGATTTTTAGGATTCCTCTAATTTTTAGGATTTCAATCATTTCTAACTGCTTTAAGGGTTTTATACGAGGAAACTTTGGGAGTCAAGAGGTATCATTAGTTGTTATGATTCTATGATCTTGGTGTTGGAGATTTGAAAGAATATTTTTGAAGTCATCTTTTCCATTTGTTTTTCGCATCATGTTTTGACTTTGAATTTGTATGTCTTTTTGCAAGTTTGAAGTTTTTCCATCATAAAAACTTGTAATTTGTTTGAACTTTTTGTTTCATAAACTTTTTGTGACTATTTGTCACTTAATGTTGTAGAATTGAAAATTTCATTTTCTATTCCTATTTCATTTAAGTACTTAAAACCTAGGATTTTACTAGGTGGCCTTAACAGAAACTTGAACATATTGTGTATTCACCCTCCCCCCCTTTGCAACAAAAAGAAATCATTCCAACTACCTCATGTGCAAACTTGAACAATGAAAAAGTTGATGGATTTTTGGTGCCAATCTTATAAGTCTTAACACCTTTTCCATCTAATCACACCAAAACACACTATTTAATATTTAAAATGTACCTTCATAAACTTGTCAAAGCAAATGATGACACATTCACACATTTGAACACAAGATAATTAAAGTATGGTTCCATCAACCACCTTTGGAGTTTGTGAGCATTGAAACTAGTAATGCAATGATCGTGTCAATTGAAAAGCCAATTGGCACCAATTTACATCGGGGGAAGAAGAAGAACATGAGGCAACTTGGCAAAAAGTTGACCATTTGATAATGGAGTGAAGTTGCCTAATGAATAAATTGCAATTGTTGAAGAAAAATGAGGTGATTAGATTGGTGGGGCCTAATGTTATCTAGCCACTAGATCCAATCACACAATGGAGTTGAGGTGATGTGTGTGCACGTGTTGGATTTCATTAAAGCAAAAAGAACCACCTAATTTTGTTATAATATTTGGTATTTTTTTGGGGAAGAAGGTTGATGAATGGTTCCCCCTTTGTTTTAACAAATTATCATTCATCATTTTTTAATAATATTTTATAAATTAATCAATGACAACCACCAAGGAAACATACATTCAAAGCTTATTTGCAAGGCTTTAATTGTCCTTCAATTTTAAGGGGGTTTCAAAATTATGTTGTCTTAGGAGTTCAAATGAAGTCTTGGGTTTCAAATCAAGACCATAATCCTTGGTTAAAACAAAGGCAAGGCATTAAACAAGGGTAACAAGTTAAATGTGGCAACAAATTCAACAAGTATAAGATAATGCCTAACAAGAAAATTGTTTTTCGAATATTTTTTATTGTACCCAAACCCACCCCCCCCACTCCCCCCTTTATGATGCAAACACAATCAAAGGAACCAAGGTAAGAGTCATTTTCCAAGGATTGCATTTGACATGTGGCATTCATGTCTTGCTATATTAATAAAAAATTCTCACTTTTCATACCCAATTTATAATTGTGTGATATATTTAAATAAAATTTTATTACATCTTCATCCTATATCACATATATTATGCATCCATGTTCTACCACATAAAAGTGAATAACTTTTTGTTGATGACACATATTCAAAATTCATAACTTTTAGGGCCAAAACACATTTGAACCATAGGCACTCAAATGTATTATAAAGATGAATTTGAACTTTTTATCTCATGTTTTTTTTTTTTTAATCATCAATATTGAGATTCTTTCCAATTTTGAAAAATAATGGTGCACATTTAATTTTAAAACACGTTTGTAAAAAAAATCCACCACAAAGTTTTCAATGTTTTTATCTTCTTGAAACATCATCAATCTACATCAAAGTTTGAATATTGAAACTTTGCAAGTAATGGAACTTATTCCCAAAAAATATTAATTACAATCCAATCATCCAAATCATTATGTTCCGATTCTAATTTTTCAAAGATACCAAAATATAGTTTTAAACAATGTTCACCCCTTAATTTGGTGGCTCTTTTGATCGAGCTTCCACCCTTCAACCTAATGATCCAAGGTTTGATTCTTTTCCCAAATGTTCATCTTCTTCCTATTATTGATAAAAAAAAGATGTTATCACTAAGCAAAGCACTCAAATAAGTTGCCTTGGGAAGATGGGGATTTGCAACTTCTTTAGAAAAAAGGGGACTTAACCAAGTTTCCATGGGCGACATCTTCAATCAAGTTTCCCCTTCAACTTCTTTAGTAAAGTTGCCTTGGGAAGCAGGGAACTTAGGTGAAACATCCCTAAGCCCAACTTTGTTAAAGGTTCCAAGTCTTCTTAGTCATTTATCCTTAGGGACCTCATGGAAAGGTTACAAATGGATGAATGTTGATGTTTTAGTTTATTTTATAGCTTGTCATCTAATATATTTTATATCATTTTTTCAACTTCTCCTTATGTAATTCTTCATTCAATTTGCTTAGGGCGACATGGTTAAATTCATTCTCCTTAGTTAAGTTGCAAAGTCACCTTCTTATGGCAACTTGGTTGAGAAACTTGCATGGAGTAACTTGGTTTGGTCCTCTTCTCCTTGCGGAAGTTGGGGAAATTTGGTTAAGTGTATTTTTGCTCAAAACCACTTCTCCCTTTTTCTTAACAAAGGCTGGGAAACCTTGGTTAAGTCCCTTTTTCCTTGGGAAGTTGTAAGTTTTCATCGTCTTGGGGCAACTTACTTAAATGTGCCAACTACATTTTTTTTTCATTTGTTCATGGAAGAAAATGAGAATTTGGGAAAAGAATTAAACCTTAAACCTTTGGGCTGAAGGTAAAAGATTTTAACCCTTATACCACAATTGTTTTTCTTGAAAAGGTGGTGCAAGAAAGATAGTAGTAAAAATATCCATCATAGTTCAAGTACACTCAAAAAAGTTTTCAAAATAGTTTTCTTGCTAGGCACTATCCTACAATTGTATTGAGCATGGTGCCACATTTAATTTGTTACCTTGATTTAGTGCTTGCCAAAGACAAGTGGCTACACAATTACTTGTCTACACAATCTTTTGATTACAAGTCTTTAGCTTAGTTACTACAACACTATTCCTAATTCAAAGTTGGCCATTTTTCTATAACTTTAAAGGTTGCAATGCTTACCTATTTTTCAAGCTCAAGAAAGTCAAAGGAGTCAACCCAACTCAAAATGGAATGTTCCTACTAGTCAAAAACTCAATGTTTGGGTCATTGGATCACACCAAGTCCCAAGCATAAGAACCAAAAAAGTGGTGGCCACCTACATGATAGTATTTTGGCATCTAATTCTTGGGTTGGTTCATGAGAACCAATGGTTTTTTTTAAAGGTTGCATTGGACTTTCATGGTGAAGGCTGAAAAAAAATTATAATTTTGCATTGAAGGGGAATGAATAATTTTAGGGCCTTCCATTTTTTTGGGCAAACATTTGGTGAATGTGTGCAATAGAAGTTCATTTATATATCAACATACACATTTAAATAAAAGTACCATATGTTTAATTATAATAAAAATAAAATATTTGAAATTTAATAAATTAAACAATTTCAATAAATAAACAAGAAAATTCTCTACAATTCTTCATGCCAGTCTTAAAATCAAAGATATTCAATCAATCCATGACATCCACCTATTTTCCACACAATGATACTTGCACCATGCACCCAAATTCTTGAGCTTTAATTTACTTTTGTGATTATTTTTCAATTCTACTTTGAAAATCCACATTTGCAAATAATTATAATGGTTAGAATGAGAAGCACCTTCTACCAAATTTTTATTAATGTAAGTCAAACAACAAAAAAATTCCAAGTGGAGCAAGATGTTGGATCATCTAACATGTAGGATTTCTAGTTACACCTCTTGCCCTTTCATAATTAAACTTGATGAACAATCCAATAGGTCAATGCTCAATTTTTTTCAATATAATTAAATTTGATGATTGATGTTTGCGTTACTCAAGCCGACATTCTCGCACCTAACCGGATGACGCCATTCTTGTCAAGGCCAATCCTATGTAAGTTTCCCTATCTTTGTATCATCAATTGAACAATGCTTAGGACTAAGCAAACAATCAACAATAAAACAACTATAATGTCATGTTCCAATTGCTCCCATATTCTCACAATAGTAAACCCCACCTCTTACAAAAGCCAAAAGAGAAGGTTCCTTCCACAAACAAAAGTGAGTATTATAAAACTTTGGTTGGGTCCACTTAGATCCTTGAGGTTTTGACAAGTCCACCTAGGCTACCAACAATGCTATTAGTTGTATATTATATATATATATATATATATATATTAACCCTTCATTTATTGATTTTCATTTGTAATGCCCATTTTTATTAGCCCTTCATGTTACAAGGTTCATTTATTAATTAAACATGTATTTTGAAAGGCTTTCATAGTTTTGGATTACAAACAAAACATTTTCACATGGTGAAGGGTGGCATAACTTTCCAATAAAATCATTAAGAGATGAATTTTATAAAAATAAAGACCCAATTTCTTGGGCTCAACCTAAAAATTGTATATTAATTATATTTATATGTGTTTTCAATTTGTATTATATATGATGAAAACCATTATTTATGATGTGAAAGGGGGAGGGAAAAAATAATTTTGATTGGACCCAATGATTTTCATTATTCAAATGCCTTCTTGGGGCAAAAAATGCATTTAAAATTTGGGCTCAAGGTGGTTCAAGAATTAGTCACACTTTTTAACAAGTTTGTTTCCTCATTCACTTGCAATTCAACTAATACCTCAAGAAGCTTCCAAATTGGATTACTTGGGACATTATTTTTAGGAATTATCTTTTTATGGTTTGTGCCATTGTTTGAGAAAAATTCACCATTGTTGCATTATTTTGATGTGTTCCTTATAAAATTTAATGTAATTTTTGGTGAAGTTGATCATGAAAGGGTTGTGAAAGTGTAGGGTAAAACCCCAAGATCAAGGCTTTACTTGACATAACAACTATGATAAAAAAATTTTAAATCATTTTTTTCTTGTGATACCCAATGAGTTTCTGACAAATAGCCATTAGGTATCAAGGGAAAAAAAGAATAAATGATGGTGAGTGTTTATAAAAATGTAATGCATGTAAAATGCTTACAAAGTGCCTTAAAGGCAGGTATTACAATTTTTGAAATGCCTACTTTCCTTTTGTAGACACAAAGTTATGGTTGAAATTATTACATGTAAATACATTATGAATTATCTTGACATAGGTCTTTACCAATGTTGGCCAAATATCCAATTTGATAAGTAAGATTTGTTGATTTTGATTTTGGGTAAAAAAATTCGGATTCAAACCTGTTTGTGAGTTGAAGATTTAGGTTTAGATCCGAAACTTAGGCTATTGTTATTTAAAATCCCTCGTTGGGCCCAAAACCAAGGAATTGTTCATTTTGCAAAAGCCAAAATACCTGCCTTTGGCCCAAACTTTTTTGTAGAATCCAATCCATATAATATTTAGGTTTAGGGTTTAAGGTTTCTTATTTCGTTCATCCCATTGAATCATTCATCATCATCATCATTGAACTTTTCGGCCAAGTTTTCTCATTCTTCTTTTTGTCATAGCTGCTTTGTATTGAGCTTTCTCAATCTTCTTTTTGCACAACCATTTTTTGTTGAGCTCTATTTTTTTTTGTTTCTCCCTCTCCTTTCATTGTGAATATGTTTTTTGTTATTTTTTGCTTCAAGCAATGCATTTATATTTTTATTTCCTTTGTGCTTGAAGTTGTTTGTTGCTTGCATCAAATTTGTATGATAGCTAAAGACTAAAAACATGGTGCTTGAGGTTGCTACTTGGAGTTGGAAACAAATCAAACAAGTTCCCAAGGTTGCAAGTTGCCACAATCTCTTATTTCTCAACAAATGCTTATGAGGTACCTTGGTTACATTTAGACATTGCAAGTTGTGTTATGAAATTTTTGGGCCATCATTGCATTCTTACCTTTGTGATTTTTTATTACTTGTTACAACCTTTAAACAAGTTCAATAAAGTTTTTGCTCGCCATTGTCTCATTCTTTTTGTCACATGCCACACGGTTTTGAGGTTCAAAGTTTTCAGCAAGGGATTTATTGTTTTCCAATGACATGATTTTGGATTGAAATTCAATTAGGTAAGTATTTTATATTGGAATTTGTCATTGTGAACTATTGATCTTCTTGAATTGAGGTGTGGGTTTGAAAATGTTACTTGTTGCTTCCAATTTGTGCACAATTTTATTTATTTGTTCATGCATCTTAGTTGTTGCTTGTTAATTATGTATTTGTTTATAGCAAATAGCATGATGGAATTAACCACCAGTACTCCCCGTCTCATCAACCTAAATTCTTTGTTTGATATTGAAAAAAACAATGAGTTTGAATCTTAGACTCAAGTCACTTATGGTTCACAATAGGTGCCCAATCTTTAGGTAAATGCTTCTTGGGAGCTTCTCATTTAGTAGTTGTTGGCAAATCAAGATATGTGGTACTCCTTTCATCATTATGCTAATTATTGGAGTTTTTTTTGTTGTGAATGATGGTGCTTTTATTAATTTTTGTAACTCACAAGTTATGAGATGTGTGCTATTCCATTCGGCTATAGTAAATGTTGACACTCACAATTTGGCCCATGGGAAAAATGTGAAGGGGCTTGTGCAACGACCACAATATTATTTCTTTGAAAAAACATGTTTTAGAGTTGTAATAAATATAATATATAAAGTGGGGGTTGTTGGTGTAGATGACAAAAGTTGCAAAAGATCATAAAAAAGGAAAATGGCCATTGCCCCTTCACAAGTCACTGAATTTTTTGGCAATCACAAACCTTATAGCAAGTTAGATCCTACACAACATGCATTTTTTGAATTCTTGTTGTATACATAGCAAAGGGATGTCGTCCTTTGTCTTTTATTGAAAACCCCTAGATGAGGTGCATGGTTTTAAGATAATGTAGGTGTGTTATGTTTCCTTCTAGACACTAACTAGTGAATGAAGTGTTCCAGAGTGTTGTAAGCAAAACCAAGGAGAAATATGCCATTCCCTCTTTTGCTTCATGCATTATTTGTATTGTTGTTAACATGTAGAAATATCTAAACTAGTTAATACCATATGCCTCTTAATAATTAATAGTTACTAATGGTAGATTTATCATCCCTTATCCAAGGGGTGATATTAGTGAGATTAAATAATTCATGTTAGTGAGTGGTTGGGGGGTAATCTACCCAATCATCTAAAAGATTTTTAGGAAGGGATTATGATAAGGGCCTTATTTTTTTAAGGTCAATGTGGGCCTTATGTGGTTTGTGGAGAAAGAGGATTAGAGAGGGTGTTGGGGAAATTCTAAGGCATTTGATACTTTTGTAGTTGGAGGTTGGAATGAATAACTTTCTTGGTGAAGGGTGTGTTACACTACTAGGGAGGAGAGAGTAGTGAGGAAATGTACTTGTATTTGTGTGTGATTTTAATGGAAAATGTTTGAGGAACTTGATGTGTTTTGGTGTGTATTTATTCTATTAGGAAGTGTTTAAGGTAGAATGGTTTGAGGTATTACAAAGTAAGCTACTCCTTGAGATGGTAGGTCTGCATTTCCTTTAAAACAAAGAATCAATAAACATACCATTTGGTAACCTTTGGAGTGGTAAGTTACTAATTGCCACATGAAGGTAATAGTTAGTATTTGGTGGAAGAAAGAAGGGGGCACCTTTAGCCTATAGCCCCCTGTAGACTAGAAGGTACTACTTTAGGCTTTGGGTAATGGCTAGGAGTGGATGTAGTTTACTATAGATAGTAAAGAACAGTGGGGAGGCATTTTGAGGTGTTGGGCGGTAGGTAGAGTGACTAAAGGATTTGTAGATATGGTTGAGGTGGGACAATAGTAATAGGAGGTCTACAAACCCCACCAGGGCAACATTTAGGGCATTGAAGGCACTACATAAACTTGGAAAGTAGCTACTTTCAGGTTATGATCATTTTCCATTTTGCCCTCCTCTACTTGCTTCACCTGCCCCCCTAGATTAACTTACAAATAAGAATAGGTATGTTTTGAGGCAATAGCCCCTACTTTTTTCCTTGCCCCCTATGTATGACTTTTCAGTTATTACTTGAGTAGTCGTAGTAAAGTAAGTTAATGAGGGTAGTTTTTTTTCTGTTGAGTAATAAGGTGTTGACCTTGTTTTTTCGATCTTACCTTCTAGAGGACAATAATGATCGGGGGCTACAATTTCACCCCTTTACAATTGAACTTCTTTTGATTTGTGAATGTTTCATGTTGGGCATGACATTTTTGCCATGGTGGTTAGTTTTATCAATGATGAGTGGGCATTTGTTCACATCCTTGTGGGTATTTTTGAAGTGTAAAACACTTTAGGTGCAACCATGGCAATTTAGGTTAAAATGTTATTAAATTCATTTGGTTTGCTTGATAAGGTTATTATGTATGTGAAAGACAAGGGGTCTAACCTTGCCACTTTAACTTATGTTAAATGACATATGTGGTATCTTGTATTCCACTTCAATTGCCATGTCCATTTGTTAGCTCTTGTTTTGGCCATGCCATGTCAAAAATTGTACAATATGCCACTAGTGATGTGAAGGTGTGTTTTGGATTTATAGAAGTTAACTTGCTTGGTGCATAAACATCATCACAAAAGACAATGACATGGAAATGTTTTTTAGGAAAGGGTGACATGAGTGGAAGGATTTTTGCATCATTGTCAAGCTAGCATTTGAATGCTAAGAACTCCTATCAAAACACAATTTGCATCACAAGTCCTTTTGTTCCAATAGACTTTACAGTACGAAAATGTTGTTTCTATTTGTTATGGGTGACAACATGCATTGCATTTGTCATTTAGAAAGCTAGTTGGTCAAACATGGGCCGTTGCTCGAACCATTTGTGATATTTTGCTCGTAATGGTCAAATGATGTGTTTTAAACTAAAGCCAAGGCTTTTGGTTGTTGTCAAATGTGTTGGTTTCCATTTTCATTTTGTGCATTAATGTGAAAATTGAGGTGCATAGAATTCATGTTCTGAACCAACATTACATGTGTGGTAATTTTGATTCAGAGTTACAAGAATTTAAGTTGAAGATGATGGCACAAGTTCTCAATGTACTTGGGCCATTCCTAACATAATTTAAGTCTTTCATTCAAAGTAGGGCACATAATATGTTGGCCATAATGCTTGACCCTCATTTCAAAAACATGAAAATTATTCAAGATTGTGGGAAATTGTAGCACTATTGAGACTATTGTAGAGTACAATGCAAAGGTTGTGTATCCATTTATGCTATAGGTTTATTTCTATCTAAACCTTACAAGGGCATTAGTTGAGGGAACGACAATTAAAGTTGATGATTTTTTTGGGGGGCACATTATATCAAATGACGATGTAATCAAATCTACCTTAAAGAATGAACTATAGTTGTTTTGTTGATTATGTGTGATGTAATTAGAAATTGAGAACCCTTTGGCTTAGTGGCGCCAACACACAATACAATTTCCACATGTGGTTTTTTTAGCTCGTCAAGTGCTTGGGATTATGGGTTCATAGATTGAAATTGAACGCATTTTTAGTGTTGCTAGAGTCATCACTAATCTTTGGCACTTTAAATTGGGGATTGAAAACCTAAATCACCCCATTTTGATTGTGAAAAAATGGCCTAACAATGTTTGTGTTGAATGTGTTGAAAGTAAACTTGAAAATATGCAAGATTTTTTGTTCTCAAAGGTTGCTTTGATTGAAGAGAACAAGAAATTGATCGAGGAAAAGGGACTACTTAAAGAAAATTATGATGATATTTAGGAGATGTTAATTGCCAACATGGAAGTGGGGTGTAGATGTGTACATAGTGTAGGTTCTACCCTTTTCTAGTGATGAAAAAACATAAGACTTCATCTAGTATTTAATTAGGGTTGGGTTATGTATGTTGTTTATTGCTATTACTCATTTTGTTGTGAAGATGTGTTTTCAAATAATTGTTGTTGCATGGTAGGCCCATATATACAATTGATGTCATATGTTCATCAAATGTGTCATATGTGATTTATGATTTTGTCATATGTTCTTGTAGTTCATTGTATGTTGCTAGTCAAAACAAAATTTGTATTTTGAAATCTTACATGTATATTATAATTTTGTTGTTGGTTAATGTTGTTGTAACATGAACTTTTTGGTTTGAGATTGTCATGTATTTAAAGTCATGTGAGTCATGTTACATTATGGGGGTTATATTTCTTTGAAATGCTTGTGATTCTATCATGTTGATGGGCAAGCCCATCATTGGGTGGTACCACCAAGAACATCACATTTTGATTTTCCTAGACCCATTGAACTTTAAAAAATCATAGGAAACATTTAAACATATATTTTCATAATGTTTTTTAATGAGTAGATTTATTAGGTTTTATAGATTTCGAGATTTTAATAATATCAAGAATATTGTGTATTTTGATGTTCATAATCATTGCATTTAAAAAGTTGCAGGAATATGATGTTGGTTCTTTTCCTTAAACTTTTTGGTCAAGAACACAAATTTGAAATATGATTTGAAAATTTTCTTGGGAATGTTCTTATTGAGGTAATTTGGAATTCATTCTATTTTATTTTTTTTATTATGCAATTTGTTGAGTAAGTATAATTTAATTATCAATTTCCAAAGTTAAGGTTATTAATTTTTGAAAGGGCCATTTTAATTAAGAAGACAATTTTTTAACAATTAAAAAAAAATTTAAGTTCCAAAATAAACGTTAAACCATATATTAGTGCATGCAATTTATAAACATGGGGAAAAAATAAATTACAATTGTGAAAAAATTTAAAGTAAAGGGCCCATGAAAATGATTTAGTCATTTTTTGTTCCTTAAACATTCTTTGAGGTGGTTTTTAGTGATAGCACCCAAGGATGGGTTCACTTTGATGGTCAACTACATGTTGTTGGTTATTGGTTGCTAACATAAGGGCAAAATCACACTAGGGTGTCACAATTTCGACAAATTAAAGTCCCTTTCTAGTGTAATTGAAAATTGACTTAAAATATTTAGATGATATTGAAAATAATTTTTTTTTCCACTTCCAATTTCAAATCATGATGTTATAAGACATATAAAAAATATCACAAAATAATTTTTTAATAATTTTAAAAAAATGCTTGAAAGGGCTTTTAAAATAATTATAATTTTTGGGATTTTAAAAAGTCCATAACATAATAAATTAAAATCACATTCCATTCATTCAATGGATTTTTAGTTTTTAAAACACGATTCATCCAATTTCCCAAAGTTTCAAACATATAAGACTAACACATTATAAAATAAAAATCCATATCCATGAGTTTTGTAAATGTGACAAAAAGTGTGGGCAAAATTCAAAAGTCCATTATTTATTGGCTATATACGATTTTGATTTGATTTTTTAATTTTTGAAAGGTTGATTATGATAGTTTAAAATAAGTGAGCCCCTTTTTCTATTATTCCAATGAATTTTATTTTATTAATTTTCTTGTATTTAGGGAATATAAGAAAAACTGCCATTGTCACATCCATATAAGAACATCGTAGTGTGCAAACATCCATAGGCAATCGTATATATGGTGCTAGTTATTGGCCAATGAATCCAACATTTGTCTTTTGATCTGTCAAGTGAAGCCAATTACTTTTGTTTGAAACTTTGAAGTTAGTTAGTCATATGTTATATCATTTGTTATCAATGCTTAACACATTATGTGGGGTTAGAGTTGTAAGTTTGTTGAATGCCCAAATGCCTGCCATGTTGAATGCCCAAATACTCAACATGGTAAATTTCTGTGGAAATAATGTGCATTGTGTATTTTACATATGTTAGTAGACATTTTAGTTACCATCTTTTGCAATTTACAATGTAAGTCATATATGTTTGCATTTTTTGTTTAATTAAATCTACAATTGTTTTGAAACATTTTAGTCACCCTAATTAAAACCCTAAACCTGAATACTGCCCTACTTCCAAAATTAAACTTCAACCCATATCTGGAGGTTCCTCCTAATTGAAAAAAAAGAAGTACCCAAGACTGAAGGTTATCTCAAAAATAAAGAACCGGCCAAGATTGGGCTCAAGAAAATTTGGCCTCAAACCCATTGTAAAGCACATTGTAAAGTTGTTGAATTAGGATGATGGCATTATCCTTTGGATAATTGATCCAACCAAATATTCAACGACTTCTAATACATTCATGATAGGATGCTCATCTTTCACCCATGTCTTAATCATTTGCATGCTTTTTCTTAAGTTCTCCAAGTTGCAATTAAGGTTCTGATTAGTGTTGAGCAGTTCTTTTAATTTTTAAAAACCCATCAGTTTCAGTCTTTGAAATATTCCAAAATCAAAGAACCATTGATCTCAGCTCTTTTGAAATCAATGAACCACATGTTTTGGTTATTTCAAAAGCATTAAAAAACTGGTGGTATTCACAAAAGATTCGGCAAAGAATTGACAATTCACTAAATGTTTCTTTGATTTTTTCTTATTTTTGAGAACCATGGCTATATATGACCATGGTGAATATTTTGAGAACTGTTGTGCACGTGAGTATAGCTTTGGGTGGATAATTGGTGGGTATCTATTGAATTCATTCTAAGAATCACCAACATTGGTTTTGATCTGGCGTCTTCTCATGTCTTCTTGTGGCTTGTCACCCTTGAGATCATTAGTGGAATATTTAAGCTCCAAAATAGTTAGCCATGTCTCAAGTTGAAAATCATACATGGAATTTTTTGGTTTTGAAAAAAAAAAAAAAAACTCCAATTAAGACTTCAAAGATATAAATTTAAAAAAAAGTGGTAATATATTTTTTAATTCAAAAATTTTCATTGAATTTCATTGAATTTCGATTCAATAGATTTGAATCAATAGTTAAGTCAATACTATTTTTGTCAATGATTTTGTCAACGATTTGTTTGAATAAATACCTCGTGATTGATCCAAAACGATACCCACGAGAGCATGACTATGAGAATTGATGGCAAATAAGTTTGAAAAATAAAATATCCGATATTACGCTTCAATGAGAACAGGAGTGATAGTCTTTGATAAGTACCTAAAGAAAAAGATAAAAAATGCATTTTAAAGTACAGTATTTTCTTCGAAGATAAAAAGGAAAAAATACTGAATAAGTTGTTTTTATATCATTTGAAAACAAAGAGAGAATATAAAAACAAAATATATTATACCAGTCGCAAGTTTTTCCATTCGATCAGTCGTTTCGTATCCTACAATTGTGAATTGAGGCAATTTTGCATCTTCAACACCTGTCACAGGCTTTGAAGTCCAATACATCACTACATCAGATACTGTGTAACCGTCTTATGAAAAAAATATAAATCAAATAATTCAAAATAAGCTTATTTCATATGATTCATATTGTCTTTTACTCTGTATTTCTTTTCCAATTGGGTCAATAATTTTTTAAAACTATAACTATAACTACAAACTGAGAATATGAAGAAAATAGAGAGAAAAATAATTATACAGTTAAACCCGTTTATAACGAACGCGTCGGTGCGGCTTTCGTTATAAGCGGGAAATCGTTATAACCGAGTGAGTTATAAACAGGTTTAACTGTAAATACAGTCGATTTTAGAATCAAGAAGTTGAGTAAGAATTCTGAGATTTTATAAAAAAAACTACAGTTACACCCGTTTATAACTCACTCGGTTATAACGAAAACTCGTTTTTAACGAACGCTTATTATAAAGGGGTTAAACTGAAATAAATAAAGACTTACAACTTTCAATTTCGACAGTACAATTTTGTGAGTCTAATGGATAATAGTGCAAATCCATCA
>Ga0116229_10008257_pt1 | contig 16222 bp, 9 predicted proteins | sample S1TSphgellanicum_3_FD_87313 | JGI IMG/M metagenome (GOLD analysis project Ga0116229, IMG submission 87313) | Host-associated microbial communities from peat moss isolated from Minnesota, USA - S1T2_Fc - Sphagnum magellanicum MG | ecosystem: Host-associated > Plants > Peat moss > Unclassified...
ATTTTAGTGTAATACCTGCATGTGGGTCATGAAAATAGGTGTTGATTTTGGAAACACCAAACCATTATAAACATGGTGGTTTAAGGATATAATGTAAATATGGAGGTTAGGGTTGAGAAAAAAAACAAGAATCAAAAATCAAAAAATAAATAAAAGGTCGACAACTTTTTTAAAAAAAGGGTTGATTGTGGTACAATGTTGATTAACATAATGTTAAGAGCTGGATGAAAAAACGCAACGCATCCTATGAACAGAATGACCAACTGGTGCATTGGTGGTTGCTGGTTTACTCTAGCCCAGAAAACGAATAACACACAGATACTTTGGCCCCCTGGCCCACTTTAGAGTATTTGGGTCCTGTAGAGGTAACTTGAGTGGGCCAAGTGGGCCACTTTGCAGTTGTGGCCCACTTGTGTGTTATTGCTGCTGCCACTATTGTTTCCTTTCTGGGAGGGGGGGAGAGAGAAGAAGGGAGACACCAAGTGGACCCTGAAACTATGCATTAGCTGGTACCTTGAGTCAAGTGGACAATACATTTATGGTAAGGCACTTGGATGAAATGGGATTAGGAGTGGCCCACTTTGCTGGGTGCTCTTGATTTGGGTTTTCAAAAGGGTTCCACTTTGCTGGGTTCTGCTGATATGTGTTTTCCAAAAGGTCCCACTTTGATGGGTTTGCCTCTCTCTCTCTGCTTTTGGGGTGGGTGTTTGTTCTTTAATTTGTTCTGGGCATGGTTTCATCGTTTGATTGTTAGCAAAGTTGTTTAGTAAATGAATGGGTTAGCTCTTCAAAGTTTACCTCTTAATGTGAAAATGTTGATATTACAAGCATATTAATAAAAATTTGGGAAATATATTTTTTCGCAAAGGAAAACTAATGGAGAGGTGAAAAAATAATTATGGTAAAAAAAAATATTTTATGAATACCATTCTAAACCATAATTATATATTGCTAACTTTAGAACTTAATACCAAAAATAATCTACAATGAATGTACCAAAAAAGGTATTCTTTGCTTCAGTGAATTAACTTTTGATGCTTATGAATTAAGACCCTAATTTCTCATTTGCAACATTTTAAATTTATTTTTGGTCTATTTCATCATGTCTTCATCTTGTTCTGCTTAATTAAATGTGAACTTTCATGAACATTTATTTCATCACCAAAATTTTAATGAAATTAATTATTCTTATTTTTATTTTCAAAAAAATGAAAGAGATTGACACATACCAAGATATGGAGGTCCATGCTTGAATGCCCCACAACACCAAAAAGAAAAAGAAACAATAAACAAACAAAATCACACGTATACATAAAATTTGACTTCACAAATGCAACAAAACAAAAGATTGCCCTTTGCAACATCAATTAACAATAATTTTTGAAGAGTTTCAAATATATGAAAATGTGTTCACATTGAAATGGGTTTTATCAAAAACAATCCTCTCAAGAATAGTTGACAAATATGTGGAAAATATGATAAATAACATTGCACTAGGGATGTTAGTAAAGGAGGTTACAAAGATGAAGGTTATAGATGATGTTAATGTAGTGGACATGGGTTTTTTTTTCCCAACACTTGCACTAGGGATGTTAGAAAAAGAAGGAGGTTATAGGGTTACAAGGGAGAAGGTTATAGATGATTTTAGTGTAACAAATGGGGTTTTGATCAAAACTTGCAATTGTTCATAATATGAAATGAATTTCTTTAATACAAGTAACATGATACAATATTCAAGTTAAAGGAATTTGCTATTCATGTTCAAATTGTCAAACAATTTGACAAGGCATTGTTTTTCATTTTGAATTTTTGATGGGTTTCGTTTTAAGTAATGTGTTAAAGCATCTCCACTATTGGCATTACATTACTCCCAATACTTGAACAATGAAGGCTACTTTCAAAGGTTGGCAATGGCTTTTGTTGGCTTGTCCAACAAGCAACCCCACTTATCATTCATCATTTTTGTCATTTATGTTGTTTATCCCAAATGATCAACACATTTTTCTTCTCTTTTCATCTTTGTCATCATATTTTTGTATGAGCTTGATTTTCATCTCCCAATATAGTATTTCATTTTTTTGTTTTTTCTAATAATAAAATCGACCATGGAATGCTAGAAAAACCAATTATTTATTCCATTGAGAGCATAATTGGCAAACGATGAAAATGAGGACATGTGGTTCAATGCAACAATAGGTCCAATAAAACTTGAAACACCTCCACAAAAACATAGAGGGTCAATGCTTAGGTGTAGACCAAATATAAAGAGAGAGGGTAGCAAGTCACCAATGAATTAGACAAAATTATTTTACACCAACTCCTAACTATGATGAATCATTTTCTAACATGCGTTATAGGATACATTGATCTTTATTTTGCAAGATCATGCAAGATGTGTGTGTACATGATTCTTATTGCAAAAGTTAGATGCTTGCGAAGTTGTCAATCTTTCTTCCATTCAAAGATGTACAAATGCAATGAGAATGTTGGCTTATGGCTTAGTTGCCAACACATTTAACGAATATTACAGGGTTGAAAAAAACACAACCATTGAATGCTTGAATGTGAAAGTTGTTTGAAAGCTCTTTGAAATTAAATATTTGCAACAACCATCATGAACTAATATAAAAATTTAAATGGCAATTGACGCATATATATATTTCACTAGCATGTTTGTTTTGTTAAACTATATGCATTATTGTTGGAAGAATTGTTCCATTGCTTGGCAAGGGTAGTTCATTGACAAAAATAACTACAAGTCAATTATCTTGGAAACAATTGCCAACCAAAGTTTATGGATTTAGCATGCATTTTTTGAATTACTAAATGGCAATAATGACTTAAATGTGTTGGATAGATCATCGTTAATTTTGTATTTGTTTAGGTGTGTAGACATAGATTTGGTTTTTGAATTCAATGGCTAGGTATCTTCATTATTATTTGTTGATTGATGGAATTTATCCTCATTGGTCTATATTTGTGTAGACCATCCACAAACCCTAAGGTGAAAAGTGGAAACATTTTCACAAAAAACTACATGCAAGGGATGTGGAGTGGTGTTTTGGAATTTTACAAACACAATTTGGGATTCTAGCAAATCTTAGTAAACTAGGAAATCATAACTAACATCTTGATGGCCTTTATAATGTTGCGCAACATGAGAATAGAAAATGAGTAGAATTTGAAATTAAAACCATCATTGGATGTGAGAAAGAACATACATTTAAAAGAGGGCTTTCATTTGAAGTTCATGTTGAAGGCACCATTCAAAAAACCATGATTTTCATTATAATTTTCAAAATGATCTTATAAAACATTTGTGGCATTTGAAAGGCAACAACTAGCTTTGGAATCAAATGTTCAAGAATCACTTTGTTTATTAATTGTATGATCTCTCAAGTTTAAATTACAATGATTGTCCCTTTTTAATTTGAAATTACATGCACATCTTCCAAACTATTTTCATCAAAATGCAGTGCTTGAGGTTGCTTGTTAAGGGAATAGGATGAGTACATGATTTTGAATGAACAAGGCATTTAGGATAAATACTAATTAGAAAATTTTGCTAATTTGAATTTTGAATTCTTATTGGTTTTGATCAGGATGAGGAGATTAGGGACTTTAAAAAAGAAAGAGTTCTAGAAAACATGGAAAATTCTTAAACATAATTTTGGAAAAAAGAATGGGAGGAGTTGTAGGTATTTGCAATAGAACACCATAGACTCTATTTTGATACACCACATATTTTCATTGTTGTTTTGGAATTTTTTTCAACAAAACATGGGATTTTACTGTAATTTTTATTCATGTTTATAGTAATACAGAAAAGCATAGACTTCTATAGTGAATTCTATGTTCATATTGTTGTGTGAATTGTTTTAGTATGAAAATATGATGAAATGAAATGTAATCTTGTTTTTGAAGTTTTAAAAATGTATTCTAAAATGCAAATTTTGGTTATATGAAATAACTATGAATAAGGTGTTTTAATGAATGGTAATGTTAAGAATGTTGAAAATTAAGGTAGGAATAATGAATGTATAGATATGAAATGGAAATATGTTGTGTTACAATAGTGTGAAATATTCTGCAATAATTAAATTTCACTTCTACCATTTGGTGACCATGTTGTGGGGGAATTTATTTTTGGTTTTTTCTTTCATTAATGGGAAGGTTTCTACAAATATTGTTGTGTATTGTAGATGAAAATGTTCAAATGAGTAGTGTTGTTTTTCAATTCAAAATCTAAAAGGGTATGTTAGAAAGTATTATAAATCTAAATGATTGATGTCGTAAGGACTGCATAATAATCTAAAAATTCTAAAGATGAAAAATTGTGAAATAAGATGAATCGGATGGTGACTAAGAGTTTATAACGACAATTGGACTTGGAAGCAAATCAGCAAGTTATTGAAAAACAAACAAAAAACAATATTGAAAATGAAAAGGAGTATGCATGGCTTACATAAACCCATATCAGAATCTGATGTTGGATAAATGAGTTCCAAAAACAAAGGAAAGGCTTGTGGGGCATAGGTCATTTCTAGCATAAGAAGTGGTACGGCGTGAAGTATGTACTAGGGGTCTTCAAAGAAGGCACAATTACAGATGATGATTCTCCATGAAGAGAGATGTAATCAAATACTCACCCAAATGAATCTGTGCAATATATTTCTCGGCCACAATTTATAGTTCAGAGTTGAAAAATTCAAGATGGAGTAAGGAATTTTGTAATACCTAATCAACCGTAAGAAATCTCAAATTTAGAGTCAGTGAATAGCCAAGGGAAGTGATGTTACAAGAAGTATACAACCTAGGTTTGTGTATCAATCTTTATCTCTATATTACTATGAACTACACTAGTAGAAATTAGCCAAAATGTAACCATTCCATTTACAATTACATGCGATTAGATTTGGGAATATTTGCAACTACAAGACTAAATTTCAAATATTTTGGTCATTTTCATAATTATGATGCAACTATTGGAAATTTCATCCTATCGGTTGGATCGATTTTATGTTTATTTTCATCCTTTAATAGGTTGATATGTCCCATTAGTAGCAATAATCACCAAATTAGTTACATCCCAAAGGTATTCTACAATGACATAAGGGTGTATTTTAATGTATGTATTAAAATTATATATAATATGCATATGTATGTATATTATTCATATAATGAATTTCAAAATTAATATTTCAACTCTGAAAATTATTAATTGGGTCTAAAAATGGACATTCCAATTTTGAACATTGTTATTTGATTCTGAAAACTAACATTTCAATTCTGAAATTTGATATTTAAATTCAAAAAATCTATTTGATTTAAAAATTGATATTTGAAATTTGAATTTTTTAATTTAAATTAAAAAAATTATTTGACTTTAAAGTTGAAATTTGAATTCCAAATTATTATTTTGGATTTTCAAAATTAATATTTCAATTCAGAAATTCTTAACTCAATCTTAAAATGAACATTTTACTTTTGAATATTATTATTTGAGTCTGAAAATTGACATTTCAATTCTGAAATTTCTTATTTAACTTCAAAAAAATTATTTGATCTAAAAATATTTTGATTATTTGATATTTGGATTCTGAATTACTATTTTGGATCTTAAATTTATATTTTAATTTAGAAATTATTGATTGAATTTTAAAGGTTTTTTTTACTAATGTTATCCATAATAAATCATTTTTATAAATAATTATAAATGATTATGTTTGTTAATTATAAGTTACACTAAATAATTATTGTTATAACATAGATTTGTATATTATATAATTTATATTCTTATATTAAAAGAAATTAATTAATGTAATTAATGTTACATTATATCAAAATCATTGTAATTACTTCAGATAAGAATTAATTTGTATGTGCATAATTATTTTCTAATTGAACATAATTATTTGCAATCTATAATTTATAACTTTAAACCTGTATTGAAAGTTTGGAAAAATTATAGTGTAGATCATAAAATTGTTTTAATGATTTTAAGTTCACCAATTATTATACAATATTTTTATTTTTATTTAAAAAAATTTGTGATTAACCATCATTGATAACTATGTTATAGTAATTTTACATTAATTATGAAAATTGATGTTATGTTTAGCAGATTATTTTATTTATAGTTAATAATGACCAAGAGAAAAACTACTTGACTTATAATAATTTTTACAACAATAAATGTAATTATATAACAAGTAATGTAATTAGTTGAATATTTTTTTTTTAAAAATTTGTGTGAGAATTTATTTTTTAATAGCAATTGTTGATTCATTATTTATAAATTTAAAATAAATATTTAAAATTTTAGTTTTTAAATTATTTATGAGTTATGTATTAATAACTTGTGAATAAGTAGATAGCTAGTTTGTTACATATTAGAAAGTTATTATTTATTTAAGTAATTGATGATGAATAATGAATATTTGTAATGTATAATTTATAGTTTAAATATATGTAAATTAAATGATTATTTAATTATCTATTGAACCATGTACTTGAATTGTTTAGAAATTTAAAAATTAAGAAAATAAGGAATGAAGAAACTTTTGGAATTCCAACTTAGTTTGTGAGGAAGTTATAATTTCAAAACTTATTCCATATTGTTTGTTTTTCAATCTTATTTTGAACACTATATATATGTGGTCATCCAACTTCACATTAAAAATTTTGTGCATAGGGGATGAGCAAATCAGAAGGCTCAACCCAAAACAAAGAAACAAATTATGCATAATTTTAAAATACTTGCTTCCCCAACCTACTTATTTACCTAGCTAGGTAGGTATTTAGTTTGACCTACCCACCTAGGTTGACCTATGTACCTACCTACCTAAGTACCTACCTATATAAGTAGGTATTTATCCTAAGAAGGTAGAACCTACCTACCTACCTACCTTTTTAATAAAATAGATAGGTAGGTATGTAGGTATGTAGCTTAGGTTTGTAGGCGTTTATTTATGTACCTATTTAAGTACTTACCAACTTAATATTAATATTTTTTATTAAATTAATTTTAAAATGACACATGGAATATTTACATTGGGCCACGTGTCATAATATAAAATTATCCAAACATTTGAATTGAATGCCTTAGATTTTTCCAAAATAATAATAATTACTATATTCTAAATAATCAAATATTGGGACACGTGGCAACACATCATTTACCCTTAATTGTGATCAAAATAATTGCATTTGAATCACATGTGACAATACGTATACAATTGAGTCAAAGAATGAATTTGTATCTATTGATTTTTTCTTTCATCCAATATCTTTTGTCATTTGCGAAATTTATCGCATGCAACTTGTTTTAGGCAATAAAGGAGATTTTAGTCGCAAAAACCAGTTGAAAATACATGTTTTCTTTTAGTGGGTGTAGGTACAAATAAAGGAGCTAACAATATTATTTTGGAAAAGGACTATGACTCCTTTTTAATCCTTTTGCACTTTTTCATGTGAAAGAAATTTTAAATGAAATCTTATGTAACTTGTTATTAAAAACACATATAGTTGCCCCAATGTATCACATATTTTGTGTTAATCATTGTTGAATAAATATGAACTTTTCAAAGTGTGTAAATTTTGCCAGATCTATGTTTCATTTTTAAAATTTATCATAATTTTGAATCATACCAAAATATGTTAATTATTTTAAGTTTTTATTTCTTGTATTATAAACTACAACTTTGTTTTGTATGTCATGAACATTACACCCCATTTACAAGTGGTAATGGACTCTTGAAAAAATTTTAATTTTTAAAATTTGAATTTCTAAAAATTTCAAATTCCATATCTTTTAAATTGTGAGTGTTTTTTGAATGTGGGCAATAGGGTCTATCATCTAATTTGTTTTACTATCAAAATTATTTTATTAAAATAATCCTTACCTAGTCCTTGTAAAATAAACAATAATTTGACACAACACTTCTTCAAATTCAAACATCCTTTATTAAATCCAAAATCCAAAATTTGATTTAATAAATTTTTAATTTGAATTCCTCAACATTCATATTATTCATTTAACACAACTTGGAATGATTAACATAATTTTAAAATATCAAATATATATATATAGTTTTCACCACTATCTGACATGGTTTTGGCCTCCTTTCATCATATTCGCACTAAATTTTAAATGATAAATGCTAATCATTAAATGTTAAATGTTTGCATAACCTAAATAGATATTAAATTTAAATTCATGTAAGTTTATACTTACAAATACACTAAATCACATGATGTTAAGATAATTTTCCTTCAAATTTTTTTGAAATTGTTTAAAAGATAGGCAAAGACTTCAAATTTTATCTAGTCCCATATTTTAAAAATTGAAATATTATGTAATATCAAAAAAAAATTTGGTTCATTGGATATGAGGAAATTAGTTTTAATTTAATTTATGAACCCAATATAAGTTCTTTTTAAATCTTCACAAAATTTGATATAAATATTGTAAATTTTATCCAACTCAATGGTAAGATTTTTAAAAAGATCTTCAAGTGTTTATTTTTCAGATTTGAGGATTGAAATATGAAATAGAAAATGCATTTCAAAGTTTGGATATGGAAGTAGATTTAAAATTGACACATTTATAACTATTTGTTGATAATATTTATCACAATGTAGTGAATTAGGCAATTGGTTAAAGAGTTGGTTTGTGACTATGGCTTAATTTTGACTTTTGACATTTTATACTTACAACCTATTATATGCCTATTAAAATTGGGGTACCTTTTGTTTCTTTTATAATTAATTAGATGTTAAATGCATCCACATTTTTAAAAAAATTAGAAATGAGCCACATTGATTGGTCCATCACTAATTTTTCTAAAACATTGGGCATTTCCCAACATTAAGCTTTGATATGCTTCCCTTTGCCACCCCTTTATATTGTATAAACATGAATAAAATTGAGATTCCAAGAGAAGAAAAAGAGGATCATTAAGAAAAGGTCTAAAATAATACTAAACCTTTCTACTACTTCAAATTGAATCAAGTGGCATTCACCTCAAAGAGATGGTTACTTTCACCTTGGTGATGTGCCTTTCAATGCATTTTCACCTTAATGAAATGTCCAAAAATCTTCCCATCCCCACCTTTTTCTTCAAAAGGAAAGAAAAGTTAGACCTTTCAAATGAATCTTTTAACCATCTCAAATTGGCTCTTTGAAATTTGTATTCTGAACATTCGTTGTGACCAGTTTTGGCCTAAACTAATATCCTATTCTAAAAGCATGGGTACCGATTATATGTCTAAAGGCCTATTATGTTTCTAATTACCTACAACCTACCTACTTACAAAATACTTAAACTTTAGATGTTTGGTTAAATGTAATAGACAATGTACATTTTGGGTTGTGATTTTCAAAAAATAAGTATTTGGGTAAATGCAATATACCTATGGTGATTCACTTTTAGACTTTAAAAACCAATTTTGTGGAATGCCATTTCTTGGACACCTATGACAAGAGATAAAATTGTCAATTTGTGAATTGACAATTATTTATACGTTAAAAACTTGATTATGAGGACATGTATGCAATTATCTTTAAATAAAATTACACTCATTTTTAACAATGGACTTTTGAAGTTAAAGGATATGGATTGGTCACTCGATTAGAATGGCAAAAAATTGAAAGCTTCACATTCGATTTCATTTCAAATTATTTATAATAACTTAATATGTGGTGTAACATGTAATTATAAAAGTTTATGTGAAATATTTCCCTCAAAAATCATGGTTAAATTCTAACTTGAGACTTTTTACTCTCTAAAATCTGGCTATATTTTCAAAAGTCCTTCAAAGTGTAGTTTTTTTTTGTTGCAATTTTCAAATGTACATATTTTTGGAATCTTTATTTAGGCTCTTATCAATATGAACCTTATTATTTTTGATACACGAATTTCAATACTTTTTGAAAAGTCACAATCCACGTGTCACATTAATTTACAAGTTTAACACTATAAATTGGGCTTGCATGGACATGAACTTTTTAAAAATACACACCACCATACCTTACATCTACATACCTATAATCTATTTAAAACCATTCCACCCATATTCAATAACATAGTATCTTTTCAGGTTCAACATTAATGTGCCAAATAAATAATATAATTTGAAGATTTTAATTCAATGCTTGAGTTTCTGATTTTGAAAATTTCAACATATGAGGACTAAATTCAATAATGTTGTTAATGATGTCATTAGTTTCCTGTTGTTCTTTTGGTTAAATTGATGAAAGACTTCAACATTTTGTTGAATTGGTAATGGGTTCGAATGTAGCCACCTTGATTGAATTTTCAAAATTTTCAACATTCAATATATTTTTTCTAAAAATTTGACAAAAGTGAAAATAATATAATTTGTGCCAAACCTGGAAAGGTACTATGGTATGTATGTGACCATACATTATTATTTCACATTCAATATTGGTTTTTTTTTTCCTTCAACATCACCCATAAAACTAAAATTGGGATTGGAACAAGTGGGAAACTACTAATAGCAACCCAATCAATAGTAGATGTTAAGCTTTTGCTTTGCCTTTTGCTAGCCTCAACATATTCTACAAATATGTTGGGTCAAAACTATTTTGCTAAGCCAAATCAACATGTTTTGACTTTTCTCCATCAAAAATTTATTATACAATACACCAATGGAATTGCTTTTATTACCTAGTTATTTGCATGCATCGAACATTATAACAAACAAGAACTTAGTATGATTCACATCTTTTTGTAATTTTTCTTGTGTTTAATTGCATTTTCATGTTGATTAGTGTAAACAATTCATGCAAGATTTTTATTTCATGGAAGGTTATCCATTTCTATAGTCCTTGGTGCCACTGTAAGGTCATCCCATTAGGGATTTCATCAATCCTAAACCCAAAATGTGTCATGCACCATATCCGTAAGGTTGAAATCCAAATAATTTACATTCATTTTCTTTGACCTATAATCCCACCATTATGTTCCATTTAAGATAGCTACCGAAAAAGGTTGATTTTGTGCACTTGATGTCGTTGATGGACCAAGCTTACCATCTCAAGAAGTGCAAGCATTCCATATTGTCCACATGTGGCCATAATGTGTCCACTCAAGTAGTGTGATCCAAAAATGAGACACTTGTGCAATACTAAAATTATAGAAAATGAATAGATTGACAACCCACAAAAATAACAATCTAGCACTCATATTTTAGACATGAAAAATAAAATGAATGTTGAATTGAAGAAGTAAGGAAGAATTTCAAAGGAGATTGAAGTGACATATTGTTTCCACTATTGTAATTAATTATAATGAAACTATGGAACAGTCTTGAAATTTAAATTGCATCATCACTTTCATCTCCATCTTAACCGTGAACACTATTTGCCAATCACTTCTATACACCTTCACCATCATCACGCATTTCAACATTTCAAATTTTACCAAATTCCAATCTTCACATTATGATAGTTGTGCAATTATGTGATGGGAGCTAATAGTGGTGGAGTTGTGATAAGAATGATCCATCATTGCTTCAAATTTGAAGTTACCTTTTCCAACCTACCATCCCATCCCTCCAAAGGGTTTTAAAAAGCTACTATTAACAAAAAAATAAATCTTGCCTTAATATTGTTGCTAGTGGTCCAAACTCATAATCCCAACCCAATAAATTGTGTGCATGTTGTGGCCATACAAGTAGACAATATGTCCACAAAAGTGGAATGACTCAATGGTTGAAAGTCAATAACAATGATACATTGCCAAATTTGGCTTCCACAACTCAAACGTCACTGCCTCATCTTTTCTCCTTTTCTTGGATGACATTCAAAAAAAACAAAAACCATTTTTTGTATGTGATTGAAAGTGTGGTGCAAAAAAATGAAATTAAAAATGCATACAAATTTGAAGTATGATGAAAGGAGTAAAAATGATCATTTTAATCTATGATTGAAAACATTACACATGTGATAAAAATTAAAATGAATAAATATATCTCTTAATGTGTGACCAAAATAATTACCTGTGATGAAAAATACAATACATATGATTGAAAATATGTTATTTGCAAATTAAAATATAAAACATGTGATAAAACGTTTTAAAACATTAGACCAAAAATATTTTACATCAACTAAAAAAAGGTATAACTTGTGACCCAAAATGTATTATTTGTGATTAACAACATCTTATACAAGTTATTTGATAAATTCACAAGGAGGAGATTTTTGCTTCTTCATGTGTTTAAAGTTTTTATTGCATACTTCTAGATGTTTGAATAGATCACAAATACAAATATAATGCAACTAATAACATTTTGCATAAAACCAAAAATGTAACATGTGTGATTGAAAATAAAATTCAAAAGTTGCAATTGATATATTTTAGATGTTACATTTTATGAATAATGACATGTTTTGTTTTGTGGTGAATTTTTGCATCTTGGAAAAAAAAATGATGAATAGAAGTATGTTGTCACAAATTCCATGATTTGTTTTTGGAAAAAATCAAATAATTTGAGAAAAAAATGCTTTTGAAAAAATTCTCCCACTTTTCAACATCAATTTTAATTGAAATTTCAACCCACATTATCACCTAAATTGAACTCTTCATTTTCAATCCAAAAAAAATTGTCAAATATCCATTCCAAATCCAAGAAATCAGAAATTTAATTGAAGTGATTTTCAAAATGTGTTAAAAATACATATCATAAAATAATACCTTTTTGTGGTCATAGATTTAGATCTTGGTGAAGGAGCATTCAACAAATTTTAGTCTTTTTTTTTTTGGTGGTGAGTTTTTGTTGTTTTGCAAAAAAAAAAAAGATTAGGAAAAATGTGTATTTTCAATGTAAAATGCATATTTTTCACCCAAAAATGCCACTTGGGAAAATTTTAGAAACTAGTAAAAATAACATTGTGAGAACTTGAAACCTACCTCTAGGCTTAAACCTACATAGGTAAATACAATTTTTTCATCTTATTCAGATAGATCATAGGGCTCTAAAGTGAATCAATGAAGCTAGCTAATAGTTGCCACAAGCCACGAATAGTTGGTATAATATACATTATGGTATATAAATATTTCAGAATATTTGATGATTTATTAAAAAGAATAATTGAATATGTAATTTCTTTTCATCTATAAATTTTTTAATGATTAAAATATCATGCAAATTGAATAGGTTATGATATTATATTTTGATTCTAAAAATATAATGGTGCATACAAGTTTGAATTATAAACTTAATGGTATGTAGTTTCATATGTCCCATGACATTTTGAAATTGAAAAATTGAAACCATATACAATATCCTCCATGATGAGTATTTCTACATCAGTTTTGTCCAATCACAGCTGGGCTCCACACTTTACATTATTAATGATGTTCAACCTAAGGTTGGAATGTTAATATGTTTGCATTTGTTCCTTGAATCATACAATATCAAACAAAATGCCATGATCATATCTATTTTAAATGAAATCATTTCCATTTCCACTAAAACAAATACCAAACTTCAATTTACTAATTTTTTAAATCTACAATTGTGAGGTGGATATTTGTAGGTCGGTTGTCTAATGTTCCACCTACAATTTTAAGATCTTAAAGTTAGTATTAATTCAAAGAATCATAGGTGACAACAATTTGTGATGTAAAAAATCATGTCATCACAACTTTTGTTTACCCATTCATGATGTTATGAATAGTTTCTAATTATGTCAATGACAATTGTTTCCCTAATCATTTCATGACCATTTTTTATTTACGATGTTTATTCATCACAATTTCATGTTATGATAGTTTTGCACATGCTTTTAACATGTCAACAATTTTTTGTGTTTGTGTTTACTCAAATTGTTTTGACAATTTGTGAAATTATTATACAATCAAATTTTTCATGAGGATATTTTTCATAAATTGTGTGTTCTTTAATATTCATGTTTTATTCCACCATTTGTGTTTTTGTGTTATTTGGTCATCTTGCAAGATAATTTTATGTTAAAGTTTGATATTTAGTTTGTACACCAATTTTATGTTGGGAGGGAAAAAATTCAATTTCCACATGTGACAATTGAAAAGGTGATGATATGGAAAGGCAAATATGAATAGATTTTGAAATTGTTACATTGAATTGTCATCCAAAAGGATGACTTTAAAACCTAAAGGTGTTCCTTTCAAACTAGTTCCAATGTACCATTCTAATTAGAATAAACTTTTGTATCTTAGAACTATAATTATGAGATTTTGGATTACCTCCCATTCAATTGGCATGGTGATAGGCATTTCAACTCCTAGAAGGCCTTTTTAGCTTATGACACTAGATAATGACAATTCCTATTTACTTTCAAAGCACCTAGGGTAAACATGCCCCCCACTAAACATCATTCAGCGACCAAACGCCCCTCTTGTGCATACCAGTGCTAGTCAATGGTTGCACTCATTCCTACAAGCATTTTAACATGACTTTATGACCAAATGTCCAATCTTGAAAAAAAATGTGTTTAGTTTTTTTATATTATCCAAAAAAAATTCTTTTTGTGTGTGAAATTATGGGTGTGGGAAAAAACAATAATGAAAAAGATGCCATAGTGTTATATGTAGTCATGTTTGGTGATAAGAAAGATGTTGATCATTCTTAGGGGTGAGATGAATTTTTTTCACAAAATGAAACCAAGAAAAGTGAAAAAGAAAGTGAATGTTTGGTTTTGGGGGTTTATGCTCACATTAAAAGGCATCCAATTGTTCATCAATAAACCCTAAACCCTAACAAGGATACAATGCACAAGGATCAACAAAGGACATCATATCTTTGAATCCTCCAAAACAACACATTTATTAGTCCCCAAAGGGGAGTCCTTAAATATTCCTATTACGCATAAGCACTTTGCATTTCCTCCAAATTAAAGAGAGGCACAAATCAAAGTTTAAATTTATTAAGCAAGGCTTACATCAAATGAATAGAACATTTTTTACTTTCAATCTAAGCTTTATGTCCTTTCTAAGAGCCATAGTAAAAGAATAGTTCTAACTCTACTTAGAATTCCTAGGTCCTAATGTTGTAGTGTCGGGAAATTCAGACCTATTAGTGAAAGTAGAACATGTAGAGAATGATAGTTTAAATCTGAAAATTTACTGGCAGAAAACAAGTTTCGTAGAAAAAGTGAAGCAAGTAAAAGAATAAAAACTAGGTTCAAAAGTGGATTTGCAAAAACCAAAAAAAAAAACAAGGTGAAAGTAGAGCATGTAGAACAAAAATCAACATTAGAAATACATATTGAAACTATATATCATATTTACAATCAAAGGTTCAAGAAATATCTAAATTATCATTGGATCCAACAATCCATAGTTTGAAATGTTACATCAAGGAGATTCAAGAAAGTTTGGTCTCAACTAAGTCACATCAATCTTTCGTACATATATTTTTTCATTATGTGCACATTAATAAAAGATGTTAATTTAAATTGGGATGATTTTGCAAAATTTTATGATCTAATAAACTCTAATATAACACTATTGGAACATGTTATAACCGAATTTCCATATTTGTTACACTTTTCTAGATTCGTGGGTTATTAATAGGGAAACGAAAGACATATTATTAGTTAGGCCATATCACACTAAACCAAGTTGCTAGAGCTATGACTAAAAATATAATAACAATAATGAACTTGATAGTTCCTTGTAGGTGACAAAATAGCATGTTGGACTTGCAAGCAACAAACAAGGAAATTTTTCTACTTACTCTTTAACCACAAAGCAAAATATTAACACCACAATTGAATTAAATGTTTTCAACAACTAAAAGAGGCATGTAAATAGATGAAGCCTTAAAGGTAGCAATGGATGTTGTTGAGAGAAGGACATATTCCCTAAGGAGGGCCCAAAAAAAATAACATGGATGATTACTTTCTTGTTTAAAGAGTTTATGTTTTTCTTTAAGAAGTTAGTTCCAAGAGGAGTGTTTCTCACCAACTAACACTTGTTAATTTTGGATGGGCATAATAGCCATCATTATGCCAAAAATGCCATTTTATGTCTAGTACTTATTGATTGTACTAATCACTTATGCCATTTGTAGTTGATTCGGACCCATTTTTCATGCCATTTTTAGTTGCTTATTCACTTGTATCACATAGGTTTAGTCATAAAATGACATTTTTGTCATAATGCATGTTACCTTAAAAATAATAAAATCGGCAAAAGAACCTTGAAAATAC
>Ga0116229_10008258_pt1 | contig 16221 bp, 6 predicted proteins | sample S1TSphgellanicum_3_FD_87313 | JGI IMG/M metagenome (GOLD analysis project Ga0116229, IMG submission 87313) | Host-associated microbial communities from peat moss isolated from Minnesota, USA - S1T2_Fc - Sphagnum magellanicum MG | ecosystem: Host-associated > Plants > Peat moss > Unclassified...
CCAATCCAACAGTTTGTTGTTTCAAATCCTTGAATTTGCTGCTATTTCCAATCCCCCAAGTTGCAGCACTTTTAATCATTCATGAACTAAAAATATATATTTTTATTTGGAAGTTCCCAATCAAGAAGTTTGTTGGCCTTGCCTACCAAGACAAGAATATTGTGTTTAGATTCATTATAGAGTATAGTAGCTAGCTTAAGGGATTTTGGCCCCTAGGTAATAATATGTCTATTTTTATATACAAGGACTTTTGAAAGATGATATTTTGGCTTGTGTTGAAAATTGAAATTAGTTATAGAGTTATGATATCTTGAAGGATTTTGGTTTCTTTCAAAGGATTTTTTTGAAGATTATATTTTCACATGGTGAAATATTTGAATTTCCATAAGTTCTCTTTTGCCTTAAGATACTTTTTAATGTAAATGGCAAGGCCACATTGTGACACACCCCTTGTTTCTATAAAATCTAATCTCTTTCCTCATATACGATACCTTAGTCCCTTGGCCAATTTGACATTAATTATATTATTTTCAGAAATGTTGAAATTTTCAAAAATTATTTCTTCGAAATCAAAAAAATATTGTGAAGAAAAATAGTGAATATTTAAAAATATTCGAGGTGTTGAAATGGCCAAGGTACCACCACAGTACTCATCACCGTCAAAAGCTTTTTTCAAAGCAGATCCATCAAACTTGCATGTCAAACCTTCATAATCACTCCAAATAAAATATTTGTAGATTGTGAGTGAGCACCACCTCTCACAATTTTGTCTGGAAGTAGGAAATTGCAAAGTCACCAACTTTTGTGATAGCGGTGTCCATATTCAGTGGTAGAGTGAGCTTTAGGACTATTGAAAAAGACCACATTCCATTATGGCTCAATACAAGTTGATTCCATGGTGTTAGTGGGGGCATGGGACCAACCAAATTACCTCACACCCCACCCACCTTTGTTGTACCTGCTGATTAGAAATTAGTTGCGAAGAAGACCTTTTTTGGATCAATTATTGGAGTTTCACCTAAGTGAACATTTCAACACTTCATTACTCAATAGGTAGCCAAGACTCTTCTTAGCACAGGTGTTAATTAGCCCACGGCCAAAATGCTCAAAGGATTTGGATCAATTTGTCACTCTTTCTATGTAAACCCAAATCTTAACTCTAATCCCTCAATGCACTATTGCTTCAACCCAACCCAATGCAGTTTCTCCTAAGTGAACATTTGCAGACTTCATTGCTCGATAGTTACCCATGCTCTTGGGAAGGGTTTTTAGCCCAAGGCGAAAAATGCTGAAAGGATTGGACCACTTTGTCACTCTTTCTATACAAACCCAAATCTTAACTCTGATCCCTCAATGCACTATTGCTTCAACCCAATGGAATATTGCATTCAATTCGTGGCTTACAATAGGTTAGACTTTTGCATTCCACACCCTACTCACATGTTGCATGCAGTTTCAAAATTATTGTTCTTGTGGAGCCCAGCCAGATACAAGGAGGCATGAAGAGAGAGTAGGGGGTCACCGTCTTCTTCAACCTTCAATTTGGACTTATTCTCCATGGAAATGGAACTCCACCAAATGTTATGGCCTTGGGGTTCATGAGTAAGGTATGGGGCATTTGGACATACTTACCCATCAACGTATAATGTTGTTAAATTGCAAATATCATTTCTATAGGCAATAGAGGTTAGACCCATATGTAACATTTTTTTTGCATATTTAGCCCAAATCCTGAAATATCAAAAAAAATTGTAGACAGGACCCTTAGTTTACAATTAACACATTCATCTTGGCAAATTCCAACCAAGATTTCACCTTTTTTTTTTGTCAAGGACACATATTGACACACCTGTGCTTTTCCTATCCATTTCGATCATGGATAAAGTCTAAGACATTGGCGACCATTTTGTTTAAGTTGTGAACATGTGAAATGAAATTATTGTTTTGAAACCAATATCCTTAGTAACATTGACTGGTTTCTCATGTGCGTAACCTTTGTTGCCTTGGTCTTAATTCAAAAATATCAATCTAAAATATGTTTTGGTACCCTTTAATATTGAAGACTCTAAATGTAAAATCATTCAATTTTTTAAAATGATGAATTAAATTATTTCTTGGGTTAAATATTTTGAATCATAAGTTGTACATCATCATATGCACCAATAACAAATTTCAAGCTCATTTAATGAAATTTTAAATTCCTTCATATTCCTTTAATATATTTATATTTATATGTTGTGAGATAGTTGTCCTATAATATTTAAAAGGAACCATGAAGAATTGTAATAATTGAATAGGTGAAATTTTTAGATTTTTTGGGATACATGATTATCAAAAATGTTATATATAGAAGTAAAATTGCATTCTAAGTATTAATATATTGATTCAAACTTTGAAAGAAATGCAAAATTTGTGTTGAAACATCAATTTTTTGGTGGCCTAACCATAGCTATATGCCCAACTCTACCAAATTGTGTCAATGTAGATGTGATATAGTTACATTTGAAAGGTGTTCACACTAAACAATGGTCAATTGTTATAATGTCAGGCGAAATCTAATCAAAGGTTTTTTCCTTTATTGCAACCTTGTGTGCTTGAAGGGAAGCTATCTCCACCAAATCCTTGGTTGCAACCCATGCTTGCATTATCATTCTTTCACAAGGAGTTGTTCATTGCAATTGTTTGTTTTCATGTGGAAAGCCTTTTGCTTGCAACTTGGCTTTAAGATGTTGAAAGGTGTTTTGGTGTATACAATCCCAATTTACTATCATTCAAAACCCTTAAAAATTGTTGTAAATGTATACAATATATGACATCATGATAGCTTGTGTGATTTTACAAAACATCATGATTGAGCATAATTTTTTTGTTCATCACTATTTGATTAAGCAAAATTTTTAAGACTATTGAAAAAAGGACCAACTCTGAAAATGTTTTAGTTGTTGGGAGTAGTTGAAATCATCTTTGCAACTTCTATAACTCCTATTGTCAATTCTTGAAGTATTCTAATAATTCATCATTGAACAATCCATCAAATTGTGAATAGGTCAAATGCATTTTGAACTTGACATTTTTTTGTGCTCTAACAACACATTCTCTCACCTTCTATGCTATTTGGTCTTCTTTACCCACACAAAAGCCTTACATTGTTTCAAAAGTTTTCATCTACCAAAAGTTTTTAAACTTGTAACTACCTCCAACACCTCAATGAATTCACAAAGGCTCTCAACTACTATTGCTTGTGTAGATGTTCTCCTCTTCATGGAGGTGGTATTCATATTATCTTTTCTAGTTTCTACCCATTTCAATATTGCTTTCAAGAGAAATAAAAAATGCATGAGAAATTCAAGAAAACATTTTCTAGGGTGCTTGGATTTGTAAAGCTCCAATCTTTTTTGTAGTGTGTATTCACTATTTGGGTGTAGCTCTTGTTTAATGTTTCTCCTTTTTTTGTTCTCATGGCCACAAGTTGCAACATCTTGTTCCAATGATTCCATGGTGCACACACAAGAGTGCTCCCATGCAATGATCTTCTATTGTGGTTGACATTGTCAAGGTGGTTCACATTCCTTGATTTTATCTATAAAGCATTTTACAAAGCTCTATATACTACACTACACTAAATTGCAAAGCCCAACTCAAAATTGCATGCGACTTTTATTTCATATGTAGTTTTCAATGACCTTAGAGTTAAATTTTCAATGTTCAACATCCTTGACACCTCTATATTAAATTGTTTTTGGCGTCATTTATTGAATCTCATTAGAGATGTTTTTACAAGTTTATTTTTGGTCTTCTTTTGTATTCAATTTCGATTTTTTCAAACATAATATGTTTGATTTTGAAAAATTATAATTTCAATAACCTTGAACCTAGCCTCTTGATCGAATCATATTAAGAATTAAATACAAAACAAGTGTTATGTTAAAACCCAAACCAACAACATATTTATTGCATGTTTAAGTTTTTTAAGTAATTTTTTTTTTTTTGGAATTTCAAGGGACACAACTTTTTTTTCTTCGAAAAGGTCACAAGTAAGTTTTTTTTATAATTATGTAATCACTTTTAATTGGTTTTAGAACATGGGCGCCTACATAATGTCTAAGCTCAAATTGTACACAATTAGGTGTCCAACTATTACTTAATGTTAAATTTTCAAATTGTTTTCATTAAACAAACATTGGGGGATGGGGGGGGTGCACATTAAGTGAGGGAATTTTGTGTTTCTCCACCCCATTATTATCTATTTTCTTAACATGCACATATTGTAACTACCCTATGGTTTTTAATAATTTGGTTTTGCTTCCAATTTCAATACCTTATATTCATTTAATTTTTTAGTTTTATAGCAGGGACTTGTCAAATTATAAATAGTTTGGCAATGTTTGGATGACAAAGATTTTTCATTGTTGCACATATGACAACTTGTGTTGTGAGTGGAATTGACTCATATTCTAAGTTTCATGTTTCTTTGTCCATACCCTAAAGCTTAAACCAAAACCAAGTTTGCTACCACAGCTTGTTTGCAATGGGCAAAACAAGATGATGAGAAGCCATGACAATAATAATAGCAATGGCAAGATTTTAAAAAATTAAAACAATAGAATGGCTATGCATGAGGAGGGACAATGATAGTAGCATTCCAAGAATGGTGTAACCTTAATGAACTATTAACACCTTAACAAGGCTGGAATCTCGTAAAGGCAACCTTACAAATAATGTGTTATTCTATTACTATTTCATTTGTTAAAATTATTTTGTTGAGTAACTTATTATTATTAATTCACTTACTAACTTACTAATTGAATCTACCAACAACTAATACCTTTAACTTTTAATACATACTTTATTTTTTCTATTTTTTTAATACCAAGGATCAACACATACATGACCCTATTATAGAACTTATGAATTTTTTTTAATATTCATAACCAACAACATTTCATCAAATCGAACATCACCACCAATTGATGAGATTGAAATGATTAGGAAAAGCAAATCATTTTATCATGTGCCAATCACCACTAGTTAAAAGGTCACAAACCATTTGATGACAAATAATTTGTTATGTTGTGTTAACCAAGCTATCCAAATTCAATTTGAAAGCTCTATCATGTCATTGACATCTCATTCAACAATTGCTTATGACCAATAATCACACCAAGCTTCAATTGCATAACATTTGATGAAAAATGATCTAGTGCTAGAGGCATGTGCCATAGATATTCACAAAACCATTGTTTATGTTAACATGTTTACTTTGGACTTACAAGGGATTGGAAGCGCGAGTCACAAGTGTAGGTTAAAACCTTAAAGTGGGGGCATTCCCAAAACAATGGCGTGAAGATGATGAGGTGGTAGCAAAATCATGCCTCCACATTTTGGACATGCCCCCGCCCCACCCATGGATCTTTCATGATAGTAAAGCATTAGGCAAATGTTATCATGAACCTAAACATACATAGATTAGAAGGTGTATGAAGGCTTGTTCCATACTTTAAGATTGGGAGGGATCTTAAAACTATGAGTAAGCAATTGAGATATTTCAATTGATAGGTGGATATTAGGTAACTTAAGCAAGTGGGTAGGTATGTAGCCTAGGTACATATGTAAGTAGTTAATGTGAGTAGGTAGAGAGGTAGTTGGGTAGGTAGCCTAGGTAGGTCTCTAATCGAGGTAACTAGACCCCTTAGCTAAGTACGAAGTCTTCAGGTGCAGTTTTTAAAAAAGTAACCATGGTCAAAATTTTAGAGCTCTCGGTCCTAATTTGGGGGACTTAAAACCTAGCCTTTAGGGTGAGGTAGCCAAATGAGGATGAGAAGGAGGGACTTTGAAGATAGCCTGCAAAGGAAGGGTGAGATGGCCAAGTGAGGATGAAAAGAGACCCAGGATTGGAGCCCCACTGTACCCATGTCTCTACTAATATCTCTCCTGTTGTCTATTAAAGATAGACTACTCACTCCCACATGCTGCCATCCGAATACAATAAGAGATTTGTAAGTGCTTGACAACTTTAAACACCCGACGAGTCAGGCGTCTTGTACACTTGGTTTTGGAATGATAGCCAACAATGCTGCACTGGATTTTGTGCTGCAGGAGAACATTTTGGGTGCAGTTGAATTCTTTAATCCGAGGCACCCCCACTTATGGAATAACAAACAATCTAGATTCTAGCTGGACTCTCTACTTGGAACTGGCATGCAAGAGCACATAGCACAGCACAACTTGTCGTCAATGTGGCGTCACTAGTAAGCACGTGTTGCTAGTTTTTACACTCTCACTGTCTTGCTATTGTCACGAAAAACTTCTCACATTGCAAAAACCCTTAGCTCCGAGAGTGTAAAACTTCCCTTATTGCAAAAACCCTTAGCTTGGAGAGTGTAAAACTTCCCTCATTGCAAAAACCCTTAGCTGGGAGAGTGTAAACCTTCCCTCATTGCAAAAAACCCTTAGCTCAGAGAGTGTGGATTATGGACGGTTGTAAAAAAAGTTATAGAAACAAAAAAACACATCCTCAAGCAACTTTTAGTACAATACCCTAGTACAAGTCACCAGCACCCATGTTGATACGAGCTTCATATTTTGGAGTGAGGCATCTTAGTGACCATATTTTAGGCTTTAAAATATTGTTAGATTTGAACCGAGAGACTGTGATTTAGTCTAAACATGAGATATCTGTAAAATCTTTAGAAATAATTTAAAGATTTTAGAATCAGTATTGGTTATACTGATTCCACCCAAGACATGTCTGGGCAGCTTCAACACAATTCTCTGTGGAACAAGTAAATAAAGTCTGAAGATTTCATATTTGTGCCAAAATGGGTGCATAAATTAATGAATCCAAGCAGGTAGCTATCAGCTAGTAGAACTTTTCCAGGTTTTCAAAATCGGAGCAGTGAATCGCATAGATAATAATCCACGTGCAATCGCACTGCAACTAATTCTAGTCCCCTGTCAACAAGATCAACACGACATGTGCGCCTTAATATGGCTGCCCAATGAAATCTAATGCACGTTGTGCTTGCCCCCTCCTCCCCCCTCCCACTCGGCAGCTGTTGCCAGACACCTAACGTACTACCTTGGCAGATTGGACACTAATTGGATTATTTATAGAGGGATTATTTATAGAGAGATGTTGAAATTTTCAAAACATTATATTTCCAAAGAAAAAATAATTTGTGAATGAAAATAAGAGAAAATCTATTCAGGAATAATGCAATTCAAGAAACCAACTTGCTTGGATTTTTCTCACAGTGGTTGTTGGCAGTTGGAATTTGAACCCAAAACAAAATTTAACAGTCAACTCTGAAAGAGCAGCAAGCCTGGTTCTTTGTACCCAAGTTGCAATGCACTCAATCTACTTAGCCTATTATTATTGCTGCTCATCATCATCATCATCATCACCAGCAGTCCTTATGGATAGCTTGAGGCTCCTGCCAACATACTCTCACTCTTTTCATTGCAGCAGAGTGCACAATGATTAGGGACAAAAGCAAAATAGAAAATCATGGTCCAGAGACAGAATCTCAACCATTGTGGACAGAATATCCATCTATCACAATGGTGAGCAGCATTAATGGGACACATGTATGATTTCAAATAAAAAGGCATAACTTATTTGATATAGCGGGTGGAATACTTATCCCATTGAACAACAAGTTGCATACTTATAATGTCCACAGTAGCAAAAGTGGATTAGAATCTTCCTTCCTCTGTTATTGAGACCCTCTATTACAAAGTTAGTTTTTGTACTATGGTGCAGTTGAGCCCCTGCCCATTACAGACTAGGTGACCAGCAGGGAGAGGGTGCTGGTTACTAGACATAACCATCCCTTGTGAGAATCAAGATGCCCTCTTTCATTTATCCAGGGAATAGTTGTTATGAAATGTTGATCCAAAGCAGCAAAGGGTTACAAAATCATTTGGGTCGATGAGAGTTTTAAGTGTGTACTAGTTGCAAAAAATACTTTGCAACTACACTTGTTCTTTTAAACTATGTTTTATAGTATGTACCTTGTGATAATTAGTAAGTTGCTGATGAAATGGAGCTCAAAGTTACGAGTTGTAACTTGCAACTTGATAGTCAATCAGAGTGTAATTGAGATTCTCACAAGGGATCATTCTATTGAGTAAGGCACCAAGTGAGCTAATTGCTAGGTGATGCATCAGCAACATAATGGGCAAGAGTGAAATCATTCCATGACATTAAGGAATGACAGATTCAACAATTTTTACAGAAAAAAAACTTCATATTCAATAAAGATTTTGGTCACGATTATGAGTGTATGATCGTCACCCCAAGCTTTATGTGCTATAGTGTGGTCAAGAAAATGGCATAATCTGCCACTGTAGACCTTAATGTATACACTAACCTTTATCCAGTCCCCCTTAGATTTATGGCTTCCTGGGGGGAACGACAGAGGAAGGGGAGAGGGGGTGATGGCCACATGGATTGGCGTTAACAGAAGTCCTAAATTTGAGTTTAAGTTTATTGAGGATAATAGGCTTGAGTGACCCAGCACCCACCAGTGCACCATCCAAAAAATCTCGTTCTGGGATTTCATGGATGGGATGAAACTGTCCTCCCAGGGCTCAGTTGCTTGGTCAGTTAAAAACATTTCCCTCTGAAATTTTATTCATTTATTTCTTTCTTTTCCGGGCCTCCCCTTTTATCTTAATTTTTCTCCAACAAACCTAAACCCTAAACCCTACCACCCTTCCTCCTACCAACCCATCTACCTCCCTCATCCTACCAACCCACCCTCCTCACACTCCTTTTGCAATCATTCCATCACCAACGGGTTGAGTGTTTGGGTTTAAGGAGCTTAAAGTGTCACCAAAAAACAAGGGGAATACTTTCTGCAATGTGCATTTTTCCATTGTTGGACATACATGGACCAAAGTATATTTCTGAAACATTTATTAAAATAGAATGAGTTTGTTTCATATATTGCTTCGTCTTCAAAATCCTTACAGACACCTAAGTTCTATTGTTTTAATTTTATGGATCACAAGAGATTAGTCGCTCATCTTGATTTCCTCTCTAAGAGTCAACAGGTTGTCTTATGTGAGATGGTAACTCATTCCCAACAACAAAATCCCCACAAAGATTAAATCTACTATTTCAACATGGTTCAATCTTAGAGATTGGACAGAGATTTAGGGTAGGATCAGCGAGTACAATCTTCTTTACTTCCCAACATTCCTTCGGTCCTAGAACCTCCAAAGCTCCCACATGCAGCAAGTACTCTTCTCAAGACAAAACACATTCTATGTTTAGTTCAAAAATCCCCAAAAATATCACACGTGAATTGCCACACAACCACTCCAAAAATCCTAAACACAATCATCCTTTCCTTTGTGTTGGTCCCTATAGAAACACATGCAACAACTTTAGACCTTTTCCTAACATTTTTAGCACAACGGAAGTTTTATCGTTAGGATTTCTTTTGATCCAGCAATTCTAATCAAGTTCTATTTCTATCTATCTACCACAACCAAAGTCCAAATCCGACACATTTTTTTCATTATTCCAAAAAGTCCAGCAACTTAACTTTTCTTCATCACCAAAAGCTTGTTGTTCACTTCCTCAACATGCATCAAATATTTTCCCCATCAACTCATCTCCTCGCTTCCCTAAAACCATTCTGCCAATCTTCTTACAAAAACCTGATCCACAAAGTTCATGAAGAGTTTTCATTGAACAACAGTGATTGCACTCCATATTAGAGACTAACTCACCAAGCTCCCATCATCATAACCTGCAAAACAACAAAACACACCAAAAACATAAACACATAAAAAACAAACTTTTTGGTATTGTTGAAGCACTGCGCCGCGCAGCCAGTGGTCCAAACACCAATTTGAATTAGGGTTTGTAGTCTTCATCCACAAAAAATAGCTGACATTGTTTTTAGGGTATAAAAGCTTGAAAAGTGGAAAGCTTGGAGCTTAAGAAGTGAAGAGTTTGGATGCATGAACTTAAAGGTAAGCATCCTATTTTCTTTTATGTTTTGGTTTTGGTTTTGGTGGGCACCATCGCCAACTTTCGACAAAGGCTAGTTCCCCCTTTTTTCTTTTTGTTTTGTTACTTCTAAGAATGGGTGGGTGCCATCACCAAGTCTTGACAGAGAATCAAGCTCCCTCTTTTTCTTGTTTTTTTCTTTGTGTTTTGTTGCTTGGGGGTGTAGGTGGGTTCCATCATCAACTCTCAACAAAGGGGGAGCCCAAGCTCCCCTTTTTTCTTTTTTCTCCTTTTGTTTTGTTGCTTCTAGGTGCAGGTCGGCTCCATCACCAACTTTCAACAAAAAGGGAGCTCAAGCTCCCTTTTTTTTTTTTGGTTGCTTATGGGTGCATGTGGATGCCATTGCCAAGTTCTAACAGAAGGGGAGCTTGCTCCCCCTTTTTTTCATTTTTTTTAATTAATTTTTGGGTGCCATTGTTAGGTCTCGGTAGAAAGGGAGCTTAGCTCTTCATTCTTTCATTTTGTTTTATTACTTATGGGTGCATGTGGATGCCATCACCAAGTTCTAGCAAAAGGGGAACTTGCTCCCACTTTTTTTTGTTTTTTTAAACTAATTCTTGGGTGCCATCATTAGGTCTCAATAGAGAGGGAGCTTAGCTCCTCCTTTTTTCGTTCTTTTTTATTGCTTTTCCAATGCCATCACCAAGCCCTCGGCAAAAGGGGAGCTTATTACCTCTTTTCTTTTTTTTCTTTTTTTTTTGGTTGTTGTTTTTAAGACGCCATCACCAAAATTCAGTAGAGAGGGAGGTTGCTCCCCCTTTTTCAATTTTTTTGTTGCTTATGGGGCACCATGGCCAAGTCTTGGTAGAAGGGAAGCTTGAGCTCCCCCTCTTCTTCCTTTTTTTGGTTTTTTTTCTTCTGGGTGCAAATGGGCGCCATGGCCAAGTCTTGGTAGAAGGGGAACTTTGAATCCCCCTTTTTTCTTGTTTTTCTTTTTGTTTTATTATTTCTAGTGCAAGTGGGTGCCATCACCAAGTCTTAGCACAATTTGGCTCCCCTTGTTTTTTGGTTGTTTTTAAGTGCAACTAAGCACCATCACCAAGTATTGACAGACAAGGAGCTTCAACTCCCCCTCTTTTTATTTTTTTGTTTTGCTACTTTTGGTGTAGGTGGACACCATCATGAAGACTCAGCATAGGGGGAGCTTGTGCTCCCTCTTTTTTATTTTATTTTTTATGTTTTGTTGCTTTTGGGTACCAATGGTTTCAACAAAGGGGAAGTTTGAGCTCCTTTGTTTTCTTTTTTTCTTTTTTTTCTTTTGTTACTTTTGGGTGAGTGGGTGCCATCACCAAGCTTCAACAGAGGGGGAGCTTCGACTCCCCCTTTTTTTTTTTCCTTTAATGCAATTTTTTTCTTCATCATTGTTCCCTAATTTTTTTTTAGTGTTGGTAAGAAAAAAAAATTATTTTGTTTTGTGGTTTTTGCAACTTTGGTAGATGCAACCCCAACAAAGAACAAGGACTGTTAAAAAAGAGGACCATGCCTCAACTAAATTGGTAGATGGCATGGGAAGTGTCATGAGTGAAGGAGGTTTGGAGGGATGGAAGATGCAAAAACACGTGCAAACAAGTGTTGAAGATGGTGCATTGGCTTAGTGTAATGTTAATGAGAAACAAGAGTAAACAAATGTTGAGGTGGGGGAAACCTCAATAACAAATGCTACCATAAATGAAGTTGACTTGCAAAAAACTATTAAAATGTTAATGGAACAAGAAAATGTAGTTCTTGCTCCAAAGCTAGAGGAAGATGAACATGTTATAAGACATGTTGAGATTGATGCATGTGAAATTTTTATCTTAATTTACAATCAATTGCCCACCCATCCTCTTTATTTGAAAGGATGGGTGGGTTTTTTTTGGAAAAATTTTTGTTTGGAATATTATTATTAATTTTAGTTTTCAAACTTTTGCCCCACATTCCTTTTCCATGTGAAAAGGTGGGCGGGGCATTTTTTTTTGGTTTAAATCTCTAAGCAATACCCTATAACTTTGTAGGTAATATTATTTTCTTTTCAGGGTTAATTTCATTATATGCAAATTTCGAGTTTGAGTTTTAGCAATATTTTCATCTTGAGTTTTTGTCTATCTATCCATTTTTGCAATACCCTCATTGTATGTTTAATCTTTTATCTATAATTGCAATACCCTCATCATGTAGAAATAACCTTCATTTAGAATGTTAATTCTCACATTAGGTTTATTATATTTGTTTTTTAATTTCAAATGTGGTTACCCCTTCTTCAGTTGTCATAAAGGGTGTCCATTGGGCAAAGGATGGGCCCAAATTTGTTTGCATGGTTGATAGGTGCAATGCATTGTCTATAGCTAAATACAACTTGGTATGGCATTTGTGACCATGGAGCCGAGCAAGCCTGGATGCCCATTTACTCAGGAGTAAAGCCCAAAGGTTCAGGCTATTGGAAGGGTATTACTTATGCCCAAAAGTACTCAATGCACATCAATACCCCTATCAGGGTATATTATAAAACCTTTGGGCTCCATAACATATTTAAAAAGTCCTAGAAGGGTATTGCATAGCCCCAACAAATCCTAGAAGGAATGTAATACCTTCATAAGGATATTTTGTAAATAATATGAATTAAATTATTTTAGTCCAAGCTACTGGAAGGGTATTGATTGTGTCCATATTTATTCAATGGCTTTGTAATACTTCTCTTAGGATATATAAAAAATATTTTGGGCTCCATCACATATTTATTGCAATTTAGAAGTGTATTGTTCAAACCTACAAAGAAAGTAATACCTTGCTTGGGGTAATTTACAAACAACATGGGCTTAATTATTTTGGTTCGGGTTGTCAAAGGGGTAATGCTCATGCCCAAAAGTACTCAATTCACAAGCACTACCCTTTTTTGGGTATCCCATGAAACCTTTGGGCTCCATAACATATCTTTTGGAATTTGGAAGGGTATTGTATAACCCTAGCAAAACCTAGAAAGAAAGCAATACCCACATCATTTTGCAATAATATCATAAACCATGAAACAAAAGAATATTTTTAAAATACTTATTCCATGTTCATTATATCATACTAGACATATTAATTCAAGTAAATGAAGGTATTGCAAAGTTTTTCACAGTATCATAAACCGTGATACAAACAAGGGTATTGTAATTACACTTCAAAACTTTGTTGAAGTAAAACCTTTTACCATCAATGTGGCAAATATTGCAATACCTTCATTTACATGTACTGACAATTTTGCATTGGTCCACTAAACGATTCTTACCATTTATTAATTTGAAAATGTCTTTCAACTATGTTTAATGTTTATTGAAAAAAATTAACGTAAAATAATCATTAAGATATTATATGTATAAAAATGCAAAAATAATAATAAATCCGCACATTAATTAATTAAACATCATTTTTTGATATATTGTAAAATAAATTTTACATAGAGGTAAGAAAATACATTGACTAAATGTACATGATATTAGGTACTTATATTGTAAATTTCAATTAAAACCTTGAATACTAAACCCTAAACCTTGATTGAAGGAAGTCAAGGTTTTTACTAAAGGATTTTTTTTTATGTTCCAAGAAAAAAAAATAACGAGGATGATTTTGTTGATGCTAGATGAAAGATGCATATGGCTTGCCTTGCACTATTGATAAATGATACAATGCATTACTATGTTATAAGAAATTCTAGCTGCATTTTGGAGGTAGCATAATTCAATAATGCAAGAGGTCTTAACTCTACAAGGAGGAGACAATGGGGGAGCATCTGGTGTTTACTATAATTAAAATGATTGCTTTGATGTTCATATTTTTGATGAATTTAGTTTTGAAAAGGCAATCTTTAGAGGTTTGTCAATCCAAAGACTAAGGCAACATCTTGACTATATTCAATTAAGGCAAAATGATGACATCACAAAATTAGGGGTATTTGAAAAACAAAAACCACCTAGAGCTAGGATGCATGAAAATGGAGCTTGGACACATTCATCCAATGTCCAAAATGATCCTAATATTAGTCTTTGATCATCATTGACAAGTCTAGCCACATGAGGTAACATATAGATTAGTTGCATGAAGGACATGAATTCTACCAACCATTTGACTAGCTATGTGATATTGGGTCTTCCCTTGGAAAATCTACTGAAAATCTACTATTTTTTTTTATCGAAACATCGATTTGATGATCTGGGTGGTGAGCATCTTAAGATAGTTCCATTCATAACATAATCATCGATGTGATCGACGAAAGTCAGAGGATTCAACATCATCATGCTTAATGCAATCGTAACTTAATCATAATAATTATAGTGTTGTCTAACTCTTTGGTCGATTCGATTTGCACAAGGAATTGCATGGTTGAATCATGTTAAACTTTCAAGGTGTTGAGAACATCGCATAATAACTTTGCCTTCACAAAGTTTTTGAATCCACACAAACTTTAACATGGCTTCCAAAAGTTTACGAACATTTTCATACCCAACTATTTGAAGGTTTCTAGGAAGCTTCCAAGAGTAGACCCTCCTTTGTGAACAAACAACAATTCAAACACTAACTCCTTGTAGTTAGCTATCATCTTTAGAACATTATGAATGTTAATTATATTGTTGTTGTTTATCTCTATTGTTGCAATGATAGTGGTGTGGTGGGAGATGGAAAACGTACTTCCTTTGCCTTATGATTTACTAGAGCATTCCCATGTTCTTCTAAATCACATTCTAATTTTCCACTGCAAAGAGAATTTGGGCTTGTTCGGTGTGCAACTGCCTATCTAAGTGCTTGCATATGGGTGCATGGAAGGATTATTTGAAGTTGTCTGTACTACTATCACTAAATTAGGCATCTATTTACAACATTGTTGCTACACTTCAACATCATTTGGTGAAAAAAAACTCCTCTTTGAATATCTTATCAATTTGATGGGTAGAGAATCTCTAATAGATTGGAGAGTAGGCAATTTCCTTATTCTTGTTTGCTTGCAAGTGAAAAGAAGCATGATTTTTGTGTGTTTGTTGTGTAACTAATGTGGGACATCACCTAATGTGGAAGAGCTGAAGGTTACATCTAGTACAAATTATAAATCTTCATTGCTAATACTTTGTTACAAAATTCTAAAGCTTCATATTAGAAGTAACAATTTACATAATTTATATATTGGTTTCATGGTGCACTATTTTTACTTTTCATTTTGAAAATTTGCAATTATACTTGAAGAATTTGACTCACAACTCACAACCACCTTTCGTGTAATGGATGCATGAAAATGGAAACAAAACTATGACCAGGAAAATTATTTCAGGTTTAACTTTCTATAAGTTGATAGTATCTTAGTTTATAATCATCATAAATGCAAGGATTTAAATGATGGATCTTGGGTAAATCATGTTGCATCCATTACAAGATTATTACATACCATAGCCCAACTAATGAACTTAGTTACTACTTTCAGAACATTTGGAACACCAATTCTAAACAACTACAATTGGAAGAAATTTCAAGGTTCTAAAAGCTTCATTTGAAGAATGCACCTCTAAAAAATACCCCACCTTTGCCCCACCTTTTTATTCCATAAAATTTTTAATTAAAATTTCTACCAAGTTAAAATAATTATGCAAATATTATATATTTATAAATGCAAAAATATATAATTTCACACACTAATAAACTAAGTATATCATCATTTAGTACATTTTAAATTAAAATTTACATAAAATTAACTTACAAGGACTAAATTTACATAATATTAATATCTTATATTTCAAACTTCAATTAAAATGTTTCAATTTACATAGACATAATATTCAGTTATATGCATTAATAAAATATACAACATCAATAATTAATCTTTTGGAAAAAATTTTAACTCATTAAAAATAAATTTTACAAAAACAATTGCATTATAAATAACCATGGGTTTATATATATAGTTTAAATCTATATATTTTTTCAATCAAATTTTATCATATTTTGAATAAATATGAAGATATTTATATGTATTAAAATGAATCAATAACATAATTCCATAATCTCATTAATTATATATAATGTACTACTCGATATGTTATATATATATATATATAAACCAATATTTAAGCCAATATTACACATGATAAAAAAAAAAATTTACATATGGACTTGTGTTATATCTTTATAAATATAAAATATTACTGACCTACTATATAATTATTTAAGGCTAGAAATTAGGGTTTATTGTC
>Ga0116229_10008259_pt1 | contig 16221 bp, 10 predicted proteins | sample S1TSphgellanicum_3_FD_87313 | JGI IMG/M metagenome (GOLD analysis project Ga0116229, IMG submission 87313) | Host-associated microbial communities from peat moss isolated from Minnesota, USA - S1T2_Fc - Sphagnum magellanicum MG | ecosystem: Host-associated > Plants > Peat moss > Unclassified...
ATATGAACTGGTGTAACCTCTATTGTTGGCCAAATGTGAATTAGTTACTCAATTAATTTTTCCTTAGAAAACCTGGATTTTTGTAATTTAATTGAATTTCCAATGACACAAGCTACTCAAAATTCAATATATCTTGCACCTTAAGTCTAAAAAGTTCCAAATCACCTTCATTAAACCCTATTCATGGAGGACTTTCCAACAATACCAAGAGAGCTCTCAAATTCTTTCGTAAGTTTTATTCTTGATTTAAATGAATTTTCAATGAAAATTTTGTTCAATATTCAATAACTTTTCCATCATAGGCCAAAACATTATGAAACCAAGTTGGTGCACCCCCCCCACCCATTGAGAGCTTTCTAACTATACCATGTTATGAGCATGGCAAGAGATGCCATGGTTTGGGAGATTTGAATGTCAAAGACAAAGCAAACAAACTATCGACCTTCATAGATGTCCAACAAAGTTGCAATTAATCATCTATCTCTTAAGGAAGGTAGATTGTTGGTTGTATGTATTGCTTCTCAGTTTGAGATCTCGCAAACCATGGCATCCCCCACCATGCTCTTGGTACCATTCAAAATCCCTCGGCAACTAGTGGTGCACCAAGATGATTTCAGAGTGTTTAGATTTGCATGCAAGAGTTATTGAATATGGAACAATTTTGTCAAAGAATTTTTTTCAAAAAATAAAAATTAATTAGGGTGAGTTCTTGGTACTGTTGGAAAGCCCTTGATGAGTGGGGTTTCTTGGAGGCATTTTCATTTTCACAATTGAGCTCTATCATTAAGGTCCTACTCACAGTTGAAACAATTACATAGCCATGTTTACACCTTGCACAGTGGCACAGGCCACACTCGTATTCATGCATGAAGCTTTCAATTTTCCTCTCTCAATAAAACAGGGAAGCAAGTTAACATAGGATGCTCAGTGTTTTGTTTTTGGCCTGAACTTCACCAGATTTTGACTTGAAAAATATGATTTCGACCTATACAAAGGATTTTTCATGGAAAAAAAAGCTCCAAACTTGCCAGATTTCAAAGAAAAAAAAGTCAAAATTGCCAAATTTTTATGATAAGTTCCAGTAGAGATAGCCAAGAATATAGAAGGATTCTGGCTTTTCCTACCTTCATATCTAGTATGTAGCCAAATCTGGCTAAATCATATTATGGATGATCACGACTTCAGCTACATCACAAAATTGAAAAAAAAAAACCCTGTGTATGCTGTAACCTAGTGACCTAGGATGTGGACATTCCATTTTGGGAAAGACCCACATGCAGGGTGGGCCTGTATGGTGAGAAACTGCTTTCTTTCCCAGCATATCAGAGAGAGACACTCTTGTATTGGCATGCCTTGATTATAAAAATGGCTAATGCCCTGGCATTAGCCCATTATAGCCCCCAGATTTTGTTCTCTGTCCACGGTGACAGGGTGTTGTGTCCTGTTGCCCTAGCAGTACCCTACACAATAGAGCTCCTAAATTGACAGAAAAAGATATCTGATCAGACATGGGAAACAAGGTGAATTAGAGCATTTTGTATCTTATTTTCAGCATAAAACTGAATTTGAACCTCTACAAATGCACATGATACAATGTAAAGAAATATGATTGATTCAGATTAGTTGGTCACAACGATCACACCATGTGGTAACATTTACCCATCCTCACTCTACACTGTTCAAGCTTATGGGCCTCTGGCAATGACAATGACAATGGCATCCAAAATAGTGTGTAAGTTATTTTCTAAGCCCACCCACATAATGGGTCTGGGTAGATCTGCTCTAACTCTTGTACATTTGTGGAAAAGAAAGATCTGCATCAAATTTTTTTGATTCCAAAAACATCATATCCAAAATGGAAATTTGCTTTGTGGAAGAAAAATTTGCTACAATTGAAATACAGCTGTGTTGTTGACATTCTTTTGGGGTCATGCAAGAAATTTTGGCCAATGCAAATTGCACACAAAAAATTGCAAATCTTCATTCAGATAACACCATGAAAACAATTAGAATAATCTGTGTTCAATCAGCCAAACCATACCCACCATTTTTGCTTCAAGAGTAAACATGGAAAGCAAGTACTGAGTCAACATATCCTCTCTCAACAATTGTTACAAACCACAATACCTTGTAGGTGTGGAGCAGATTAACATACATAGTCTGAAGGGCATGGTGAAGAGAGATGACGAATCTTCTGCAGCAACTGAGCAGAACAGACAGGTGGTAATCACATGCACTCAGAGTCCTCCTTAAGTAGATACAATCTTCACCGACATCTTCTGCACAGCAACTGTCTATCTTCAATCACATGATTCAATGCAGAACTAACCTGTCTGTACTTTCTGACACAGCTCTACTCCCACTTCTGTATGACCAATCTTGTGCTACAAGCTCATACATATCATAGAATTTCTCCTGCACCACAAATTTCAGCAGTGATTAGCCATGGTTGCAAAGCACACTTCTCCAACAATGAGGTTTTGTTGCCATCTGACAAATTTCTAATTCTGAATTCATAGTCTTTGATGGCAATTACTTCTTAACCACAGCACTACTTCACTAAGGTTGCCAGGGCTTTACAACTTTGAAGAAATAGGGTATCCATATACTTTTGTTGGCTTCACTACTGCTTCTGCAATGCTTACATCTTGGCCATGGCATCTTGAGGATCAGCAGGCCCTCTAGGTCATACATAGGAATATTGGGATTTCTTCCTGAAAAGGACCTTGTAAGGGAACAAACAATAAATCAAACTTGGCTTGAACTGTGGCACATACACCTTATGAGCAGCTTATTCCTCCAGCCCCAAGAGATCCATGAAACATCTCCTCTTGCAAGCGCCTTGCATCTTTCAGGAATTACCATCAGCAGTGTCACAAGGCTCCTCATCTTGAACAAGCTTAAAACCAGGAACAAAAGACCATGAGAGTGCAAACTGCAATTCAAGAGCCATGGATGACTTAGACTTGAGAGAAGACAGTTCTGCTGCAGCTTTCATCTTCAATGCTCCCACCTTTGAAACAATATCTTTCTGTGCCCGTCACTATCTTGTCATGTAGTTCTATCTAAACACTATTTCATCAAATTTGATAACAGTATATGATAGCAGAAGTTCACACTGGATTAATGAACACACAAAAGATCCCAGAATTCCTACAACAATCCAGACGATCTAGGTTGCCCACAACATTTTCCATTGTTCTGTAATTTTTTAAGCTTGGCAGGAGTCAATTCTGTGACCAGATGGTGCCAATTTCACCATAAGGACTGAAGCTGTGCTGGCAACCCTCATCTCTCATAAAACATACTCTGAAAGGAAGAAGGAACTGCAACCAAAAATTATGCAACATCCAATGCAAATCTTCAACCAGTATACAGTTGCAAGAGTTTCTCCTTACAGGCTTCCTCACTGGATGTGCAATAACTTAGCATCACAACCTGAAATCTGCAGAAGAACCAATCCAAGAGCAAAGTATTCCACATTGAAAGTAAAGAGATTAATCACCACTTGCAGCAGAGATCCAACATTCGAGACACACTAATGAAAAGGTGATGAGAGACACCAGGCAATGAGCACATGAAATTTCACTCCTGACAGTGCCAGTGAGCCAAATTGAAGAAATGCACAGACTGGAACCCAGAAGCTTCAAAAGCTTCCAAGTCAGTTTCCTGTGTGTAGTGCCATATCTTAGCTAGTTGGAGACCACCTGCCCTGTTGTTCAGAATCAGGATGAGACAGGAAGAGGTGGCTAAGCAATCCTATCACCCAAACGAGGAAACTGAGCAGAAACAATAAAGACAGATCTGAGTCAAGGCATCAATCAGCCCACCAAAACATATGACTCAAGCTCTCATACAAGTGGAAGGAAGGTATGATGCAGAACCAATGAAGCCACTTCATGCACTTTCCTAAAGACTTTGGTGAAAGTCTTGAGTGAACTAAACTCTCAACAGGACTCTTCTGCTTCCATATTTGAATCAAATTCAATAACAGGAAAAGATATATACAGCAAGCAAAGTCTAAACTGTGTAAACTTACAAGTCAGAATCTTTAGTTCTATGGGCTCCCTTCTTCAGAACAAGTGTTGTTGAACACCATTTCAAATGGTGGTCTCATGTTTTGTCAACATTGAAGATGAAATACTATCTGCACAACTGATACTTTTAGTCAGCTAAAGTTACTATTCCAGTTATATCTTGCACAAATCCTATCCTCTACCTATTTTGTTGAACAACTTTAGTCTGCTGAACTGCTACACCATGCCATTTTTATCCCCAAAAGCCAGAAATGCTCGCTCGCTTGCTCCCATCACCATGACCTCTCCACCAACCTATTATGGAAGGGATCTTGAGATTTCCTATCAATCTGTCTGAAATCCAATTGGTCTCAAGTCTCAAGTCTGAAAGCCACAATTGATTTACCCAGAAAGAGATTTAGCTCAGATGGCAATCTTGGGGTTTTTCTGACTTTCCAGCTCCATCATGGCCATCAAGTTTCAACTTTGGTGCACTCTGCTCTTCACAGATTTTCTTGTTTCATAAGAGACCCTAGTAGCTGTCAGAGACTCTACAGAGTCTAAAAGAATATAAATGCCTTAAACTCTAGCTTCATAAGTACTGAGAGTTCTCCATCCTTATGATTCAAGTGCTTGCAGTAACTCAGGAGAACTTGGTTGATGGTCAATCAATGAGAGAACCCTTGTTGTGAAGACTAATTACAATGAGCAATGTTTCTCAGAGGGGTTCTTCCCTTGTGGCTAAACTGTGAGCCTTGACTACTTTGAAAATTACAATTCCAGAAAGGATACCAAAACTCTAGAGAGATTGCCACAACAAATTTATTGCAGCTCTCATTTGGAAGATTTACCAGAGATGGAAAAACTCTATCCAGAGAATGATTGCCACACACCCTTTGATCCCTCTGTGCCTCATTACTGTGCAGATGCAAGGCCCAGTAGCTGCTCTCAAGCAACAATAAAAGGCAACACCATAAGCATGAAAGAATCATAATCTAGAGTAGCAAATCCTGAGTAGTTATGATCCTTCTCCATAAACTTCTCTGACAGTCCCTGCACAAACAGTAGCACATCTGTTTAATGCTTGATGACAGGATGCTTAATACTAACTGCCCTCCATTTTCACATTCTCAGAATCTTAGACTCTTCTTTTTGAAACCCTGACAAGATCTTACATCTAAAGAAAAGCAGCCATCCCAATTTCTTTCCTGAAATAAATTGGAGAGACAAACCAAAAGAGTAATAACTGGAAGACTAAGCACACCTTAACAATGAGTCCACACCTGCAAATTGACATCACATGGACCACATCCCACAAGAATATAGAGTTTAGTAAAAGAGAAACAGAATCTGCTAATCTGCTGCTCTGTAAAAAAGCTTCCATGCTTGGCCAAACATTCCTACCAGAAATTTCCTATGTATGCTTTGAGGCTCCCATCACAAAGTAACAAGACTACCACAGTGTGAGATAACCAAAAGCCTGACATTCCTCATATGCTCTTAGGTTCAGAAAGCATGATGCTTCAGAATGATAATATTGGATCTAATACAACATGGAGTTTAGGGTTTATTATGGGGCATATGACATACTCAATAAAGTTGTCAAATTGAATGCTCCTTCCATTGCCTGTTGTGTCGAAAGTAGACACAAGTATGTGCAAGACTTGAGGAGGAATATCAAGTCTGAGGCTGAGCAGTGCCTCTCGTAACTCATTCCTCTCAATTGTTCCACTCCTGTCACTGTCAAACCTCTCAAACACAATCTGCAACAGAATCAAATACAAGACAGTGCCAAAACAGTCCGTCATATTGGTGCGTATCTGGCCCAGTTTCCAACTAGCAAATGTGCCTATGCCTCTTGCTGCATAACAATTATAATAACTGCAGGCATAAGATGCTACCTGCCAGTGTCTGATAGCCCTCCATAATGGAACAAAACCTGCTGGTCCTGAAGCTCAAAAAGCAACAACCCAACACGAAATCAGAGCACATCCAGAAACCCTAACCCGACTAGTTCACAACTGAAATTTTACAGGAACCCATCCCAAGTCCCTGGCCAACAAGGTTTATATGTCCAATTTCTAACGTGCAGATCCAACTAAACAGAAACTTCAACATGCAGTTGAGATGGATTCATCAAGATCAGTTCAGAAAGCAAGCGGAAGAGTGGGCATTTAGAGAGTCCAAGGGATGTCAAAGATACCAATGCAGGTGGTGTTGTTCTTGTCATCTGCATACAAATGGAGCATACGGCGCACCGTGCGTGGACTAAAACTTCCATACTCTGTTGACAACACTCTTCCAAGCTCCATTGCATCGATGGTTCCACTTCTATCCAAATCTGCGTTCTCAAAAACTCTCACAATTTCAGATTCTGTGCCTGGAGGGAAGTGCGACCTGGATGGCTGACCATAATAGGTGGTTTGTTCTTCATACGGAGTGCCATATGTCTGTCCATTCGGAACGTATGAGGACGAGTACGGCTGCTGTGCTGCATAATACGAAGAAGGTGCTTGCGGCACATGGTAGTACTGTGTTTCTTCTTGTTGATTATAAAAACTCGGTGCCGGATGCCCGTAGTACGGGCTTCCATTCTGTCCAGCGTTTGGGGTTTGTTGTTGTTGCCGCTGCCAACTCTGCTGCTGGAACGGGCGCTGGTATGGGGGAGAGATCTCGGGGTTCCCGTACAACGACGACATAGTTGAAAATTCCTAAGTTTCCTTCAGAAGAGTACTACCTGAAAGCGCACACATGAAAGAATTTCCAAACACAAACAACGAACCTCCTCCTTCGATAATCACGCTCCTTTTTTACTTTTTCCTTGTCTGCAACGATCGCTAATCCCACAAAGCTGAGCGAATCTCAAACTCTTCTTCCCAATGTCGGCAGCTCTTTGAAGACAAACTTCTCCATAAAATCCCCTCCGACAGTCTTTCCCCTTCCTATCCGCAACGATCACGACTGCGGCGGAAATTGAGCTACCTCGAACTCTACTTCCGAATCTCCGCAGCACGTTTGAGGGAAACAAAAACAAAACAGAACAAAACAAAACAAACTTCTCATAAATTTACCTCCTCCGACACTCTTTCCCTTTGTCTGCAATGATCACGAATCCAGCGAAAATCGTGCAACTGCAAAATCTTCTTCAGAACCTCCGCCGTACTTTGAAAGAAACTAAAAAAAGACAAAACAAACAAACCAACAACACAAAACAAAAACAAAACTAACTAACTAAGCAAATTTCTGAATAAAACTGCGTTCGAAGCTCTTTTCCGTTCCTGTCTGCAACGATCACGAATGCAGAGGAAATCGAGCAATCTCAAACACTACTTCACAATCTTTGCACTTTAAAAGAAAGTAGAAACTCTACTTTTGAATCTCCTCCGCAGTACTTATAGGAATTCTTCTTCTTCTTCTTCTTCTTAAAGATATTACGGTGCGGATAGGTGTCGTGTAACTGAGGAAAGATGGGTTTTCTTTACGACGGGTCGGAGATGTGCAAGTCTGTGGAGTATGGGTATGTGTCGCCAAAAAGAAAAATTAAAAATTAAAAAATAGAAAACTAACTGATTTTGGAGGTTTTCTATCGCCAGAAGTAAGGGGGAAAAAAAGAGTAAACATCATCAAATTTCTATACTTGTTTTCCAGTGTGTAGCCAATCTATAGTAAAGAATGATTAGAGAATTGTACATCATATTTTATATACAGTCATATTTGGCTAAATCTTGCTACAGATGATTGCCACTTTTTCTACTTCTTCGTTTTGGATGATAGTCATTCTGGCTACAGAAATAAATCTTTTAAAAAACTCGGGTATGTGTGTCCTTGTGTCCACCGTCGTAAGGTTACACGTGTACTGCGTCTCCGTGTGGGTGCTCCCTTGCAGCAGCGCCTGTCTTGCCTCAAAAAGGCTTGTCTGCAGACCAGCCTTTTTTTGTTTTTCCGCTGGGTATTGCATAGCCAAAAAGTGATATTAAAAATTAAAAGTGCTAAAATCAAGTACCTTTTGAGATTCTCAATACAAAATTCGACCAAAACTTAAGAAAATTTGTAAGACTTTTATACACAGTTCAAGTAAAGCAGCCAAAAATATATGAGGATGTTTTTAAAAACTTGTGTTCATATTACTCTTGTAGCCAAATTTGGGCTAAATCGTCCTATGGATTATTGCCACTTTGTCTACATCACAAAATTGAAAAAAATAAAAGTAAAAATTCCTGCCCACGTCAACCTTGTGTGCAAGGAAGCAACGCCCACCTTGTCTGAGTTGAAATTCGGAACTGTCTGTATTGTCAACTCAGAACTGTCTGTATTGTCTGTGTATACAGACAAGGGGGGTTAATAGTATTGCTACAGTCTTTGGAAAATATGGTAGTGAGCACGGAAAGCACTGCCTGGATTTTTCCTTTATATTTTTAGTTCCCTTACCTGCCTGAAGAAACATGTTTCCAGCAAGCGGGATCTTCTGTGGTGGAAGGTACCTGGCAGGCCGTACTGGGATCTTCTGAGGAGCGGTGGGTACCAACTACCAACCAGCCTGTCACTATTTGTAAAAAGTGAAAGAATCCCAGCTCTGCTTTATGTAGGAAAAGGACCTGAGTACAAACCCTTCTCTGATTTGAGATCTGTGCCTGAGGCCAAATGCTCACCTCTGTGAGCATTACATTTTGGAAAACGTCCATGAGTATATTGCGTTTTGAAAGGATACGCAACAACACTAAAGAAAACTGCACAGGATTTGACATGAAGTGTTGTTATAGCGTAATAGGCTAATATGTAGGTGTGAATGTCATTTGCATCTGGCCCATGCAAAAGACATGCAAATTGCAAGAATCTTTACCAAGAATTTGGAGTTTTTAACACATGCACTGACTAATGGGTGCACAAACCTTACCATTTATGTACACAATTTCGAACTTGCAATCTCCTTTCCATACTAGCAAACAAGGGTTTGGCACATTATTTGTGTAGGTTGTCTATTTTTTGTAAACAATTGTTACCAAATTTGGAGGGAAAAAGAAACCAAGTTGAGTTGGTCATGCAATCAATGGTATTATCAAAAGTGCAAATCGATTCAAAAGATACCTTTTACTTGTGAAACAAGTTTGGAGCAAAATGCTTGTTGAAATTAATTTTTTGAGAAATGATGGGAGTATATATTTTCAGTCCATTATTTTGTATTGACATGTTTTGATTAGATCATAGCTTTTGACTAATGAAAGTGATTTTTTTAGTTTGTAGATATTTCAATTGAAAGGTAGTTATATTTTCTATATAAGTGTAATGGCTACGTTCCAACTGGAGCAAAATCCTCACCCCTTTTTTTCTCTCTATATATATTTGCATATGGTTTCAAATAATTCATCATTATTTACATCAGATTTTTCATGTGTGAGGGAAAAGGGTTAGGGGGTTAGGTACATAAGCTTGAAGAAAACAAGTTATTAAAAATTATTCTTAATGTACATGACATGGACATGAAAAGATGCATGTTAATTTAACCATTCCTATCCATGTAAGTAGGTAGGAGAATGAAGATGAGACCTTAAAGGAAAAAAATGTTGTTCAATGAAATGCAAAAGAACATTAATGACAAATAACATATGCACAATTCAAAATGAAGTGATTGTCATTTGTTGAAAACTAATGGTTGAAAAATATTGGTTGGGGGGGGTGGGGGGGGGTCAAAGCAAGGTTTTACCAAAATAAAAAGGCTCACACAAGCCCCTTATTCTAGTAGCCTTTTATTCAACTAATGTTTCGCCTAAGGGCCTAATTACCATAGTACCTTTTCAGCTTTGGCACTAATTATATATTTTTAATTTTGCCAAAATTTTCAAAAAAAACACAAATCTTTGCGTCAAAAAACTTGAATATTCAGTAAAGGCAACCAAATTTGAATCATTAACCTCCTCACTGAACCCACACTATCTTTGATTAGCCTATCTTAATGTACAACAATTTTTTTGTGAAATCATATTTGATTTTATTTTATTTAATCATTATATGTTGAAATTTTCAAAATAAAAAATTGTGTTGCCAAAACAAAAACTTCAAATTGTATTAATTATTCAGCACTACTATGCCAAACTTGAAAAAATACTACAATATTGTGCATAAAATTTTGTTATTTTTTATTTTGATACCTACCTATCAAGTAGGAGTTTTTTTTTAATGAAAAGTTCCCCATGTTTGTGGAAAAGCAATTTTAAAATTGAATAATTATGAAATTATTATGCCTTTATAACATGCCCTACCATAACAATAGGACTCGTAAAAGTAATAAATATAGTAATAATTTTATTTTGTGTTGTTGAAAAAAAAAAACTAGGAAAAAAACTACGATGAGTGAGCCAATAAAAACTAGTATACCCCTTTTTTGAATTGACACAAAGGCAATCAATTTTATTGGCTTATTAACTTTTGTAAAGTAATTGAGACCAGAATAGGATAAAAAAATAAAAACAAAAGTAAATATCCCATAGACAAAAGGTAGTTGGAATAGGGCAAACTTGGGTGTGAACTACCCAAATTTAAATATAGTCAATGGAGAAGGTGGTTCTATCTTCATTTTCATACAGCCTTAACCATGGGATTCTACGGATCTAATGAACCAACACTAGATTTTCAAATTTTGGCTAATAAATCTTACCCCACTGAATTAGAAATAATATTATATTTAAGTTTCTCTGTAGCTTATGCTGTTAAATTACCAATATTTCCCTTCCATACTTGGTTACCTGATATTCATGGAGAGGCACATTACAATATATGCATGCTTTTAGCCAAAATACTTCTAAAAATGGGAGGATATGGAATAATTCGAATCAATATGGAATTATTATCTCATACTCATTCCATTTTTGCTCCATGGTTAATAGTAATAGGAGCAATTCAAATTGTTTATGCAACTTTTACTTCTTTTAGTTAACGTAATTTTTTTTTTTTAATTATTTATTCATCGATATCACATATGGGTTTTGTACTCATCGAGATCGGTTCCATAATAGATATAGGTCTTAATGGAGCTATCTTACATATGATTTCTCATTGACCATTATATGTATTAGAAATTGGTCAAGTGAGAAAATTCTTCGTTCAATTACATGAATATTTAATGACTAATAAACCTCAATTTATAGAAATTGTATGTTCCACCAAAAAAATTACAAAGAACAGTGTTGACCTTTTGTGAAGATGCTACACTCGAATGATGGGAATGAGAATAAGGTTTTTGATACTTTATCAGCTTGATGAAGAGGGAAAAAGTAAGGAAAATCAAATAAAGAAAATGTGCCGATCCCCCCAAATATTTTGGCTATGCCCTAAAAAATTATTTATTTTTCGTATCTTTTCTTCCCTTTTTGCTTTATTGGTTCTAAAAAATTTAGTCAAATCCCCTCCCCCTCCCCGTCCCAAATTATCATCTTCAATGATAAATTGGGCACAATTTGAAGGTTCAGATTGTGGAATTATTTAATTTATTGGTAGAAGGTTTGATTACTTTACAAACAAATTGACTGGAAATAAATTGGCTAGAACGGAACTATCTACATTATTAGAACAAAAAATTACCAATTACTATGTTAAATTGCAAGTAGATGAGATTGGTCAAGTGGTTTCAATTAGAGATGGAATTGCATGTGTTTATGGATTAAACAAGATTCAAGCTAAGGAAATGGTTGAATTTGTTAGCAATATGAAAGGAATGGCTTTAAATTTAGAAAATGAAAATGTAAGAATTGTTATATTTGGTAGTGATACCGTCATCAAAGAAGGAGATATTGTCAAACACACTGGATCTATTATGGATGTTCATGTAGGAAAGGCCTTGTTAGGTCGTGCGGTTGATGCGTTAGGAATACCTATTGATGGAAAAGGTGCTTTAAGCATTATAAAATGAAGACATGTAGAAGTTAAAGCCCTTGGGATTATTGCACGTAAATCTATGCACGAACCCATGTAAACAAGATTAAAAGTAGTAGATAGCTTGGTTTCTATAGGTCATGGTCAACGAGAACTTATAATAGGAGACAGATAAACTGGAAAAATTGTTATAGTTATTGATACCATATTAAACCAAAAGTAAATCAACGCTCAAGGCACCTTAGATAATGAAAAATTATATTGTGGGTATGTAGCAATCAGACATAAACATTCAACCATGGCACAATTGGTAAAGATTCTTTCAAAAGCGGGTGTTTTAGAATATCACATTATTACTACAATAGGGCAAGGTTAAATGGAAAACAAAAGGTTTAGGTTGAATTCAAAAGATTGGTCACAATCCTTTCAATTGCATCAAAACTTAGACTTTATGATATTTATTTTAACACTTGACATCAAAAGGTTATAATGTTGGCAAACATATTTATTATAATTTTTATTTTTTTTCAAAAGAAGGTTCTTTTTGTCATCACATATTTAGATGTAAGAACTACATATAATTAAAGGTGTTTAGAATTTGATTTTTGAAGATTTGGTCTGGTTTAATTCTATTAAAAAAAAAAATTTTAAATCTTTCAATTTGGTTAAAAAACCAAAAACATTATGACATTCCAAAATAAAGGGGGGTTTGCCATTTGGGAAAAGAAAAAACCAAACATTTTACAAGCCTATTAGCAAATATTTTAATGAACCCTACCATTGGTCACAAAAAGTATTGATACATGTATAAAGTCCAACCATTTACCAACTAGAATGCCATTGAATACCAAACTCTTTACATAATAATCCCATTTATTTGACATCAAGGGCTCGAAATGCATGTTTGGAAAACATGATCTATTGTGACGGAAATCCAAATGGCTACCTAAACCTGAAATTTGAGTGCTACCACAAAATTTTACATTTTAATGTTGGTGCTTGTACTCTTTTGCTACTCTTGTTCCTTCTTGAAAGTTCTTGTGGTTTGTAAACCTATAGTTTTCTTTTCTTGAAACTCCCCCATTTTTTATTGCTATTTAGCATGCATGTTTCTTTTTTTGGAAGCTCCCTTATCCTCTTGTGTTTTTGTTTGACCCATGGTCTTCTTCTCTTTTAAAGTTTGAAATGATGTTAAAACTTGTAGGTGTATTCATGTTAAGGAATTTTAACCATGCATTTTATAAAATGACTTTTAAAGGACTTTTAGAAGTCCTATTGAACTTTGGAGCATAAAATTGAAGTCATATGTTGATATATTATTTTTTAACATTATAACCATAGCAAATAATGCTGATTCAATAAATTTCAATAAAAAGACTCATGTAAATTGCAAACAATTCTTATGAAGTCTTCTTTTAGGTGTTACAAAAGTCCTTTTACTTAAAAAGTCTACAATTATTAATTTACAACATGTAACATGGTGCAATCATAATAAAACAAGCTAATAAGGATGTCAGATGGGCCTTAAAAACAGTCAAGATTGGAAAATATTCATGTTTTACCATTTAAAACCATGGCAATCATAGCAAGTTGGTCCTTTCTCATTCATATGAATATCAAAGAATTCAAACCAAAAATCTATTTAATAAAATTCTAAGTTTAAATTTCGATTTAGAACCTTTGAAAGTGAACATTTATTGTGTCAAATTGAATCAATTTTGCAAAGGACTATAAAAAAGATTCATATAATAAAACAAAATTGATGAAAAACAAATTAAGAAGATAAAGACCTATTAACCACATTCAAAAAACATTCATACCTTAAAATATGTGAAATTTTTAAACTTTAAAAATTCAAAAAACTTTTCAAAATTTTAAAATTTTAAAAGTACTTTACCACATATAAATGGGGTATAATGTACATGATGTTTTAAGAATAGTTGTATTTTATTATACAAAAAAACATAAAAAGTTTAAAAAATCAAATTTTAATTATGATTTGAAACTATTATCATTTCAAAAAATGAAACACATAATTTACAAGGAATCAACATATTTTCAAAACTTCTATCATGCTCGTACATGGCCTCATACATGATGACCAGTTACAAGCATGCCCATGTGTGCTTTTAAGGTTAATGTACGGTCTTAAGGATTGTATGTTATTAGAAACTTGGGGTCTTAGGTGGCGCATGTATTAACTACAAAGTAACACACAATCCTTTGAACTGATTTCTTTAAGCTCACGATCTTCACGACGGTACCATCAAGCATCTACAACACCACCGTCATCCAGTACTACTCCTACCATGAATTCAGGTTCATGTTACACTATATCAACGATACATTTAAGTCCATTTGGAGGGGTTAATCAATGGGGTACACCTGCTGTTGCACCTGCTTTCACACCATCACCGTATATTCCATTCCAAGTCGTAACCTTTACACCCATATACACCATAGAGGTTAGTAGTTCCTTTAGGATAATTGATAAGTTTAGCGAAAGGCCAGGTACTATTTCTTTGAAAGAGTTCAAGGCAACTTTCTCAACTATGGTTTGTGAATTGGAGCTCAAGTATGGCGCTAATTACATCGAAGCGTTTGCATTCAAACAATTGGCCCGTTATGTTACTATGAGACATTGGATGTCTACGAACAACATTTTGCAAGGATTTTGGGTGTCACCTAGATTCCCAATCCAACTTACACCATAACCATCGCCACCGCCTCTCATGCTACATTGCGAGCTACAATTGCACATCATGGGACCATGCCCAATAATCCAAACCCGGTACTTACCGTAATAAACATTTTTCTTTAACAACTCATTGTTGTTACCGCAAACATTCTTCCCACCATCGATGTGCTAACTTTTGTTGATCCAGTGGGGGAATTCTTTCAAGTTCTTAAGCTGGAATTTCCAATCAAAAGTTCTGAAAAAATTCTGTAGTTCGCCACCTTCTTTCGACAATAGGATGAAACCCTTAAAATGCTCTACAAGAGGCTTTTCAAAGTCAAAGAGGGTACCTAAAGCATCACAGACCTAGAAGTTACCCACCAGTATCTTTATTTGTTGGAAGGTACTCCAACATTCCATGCGCAGGTTTAACAACGAATTTTTGCAAAATTTGGAAACTTGTACATTTTGCTGGATGTGTACAACATTTTCGAAAAGCTAAAAATAGCTCATGCACAGTATGAGGCCAATATTATGAGGCCTTCATCATGTTCAAGGCCTTAGTTTACACCAATTGCACCAACTATATCATCACATTCTTTTTTAAAGACTAAAGCAGTGCACTCAGTTACACCCATCCTACCTTCTTGCAACTACTATGGCAATCATGCCCACAAAGCTAATGAGTGCAACATTCCTTTTGAGGATCTCTTTTGTGATTATTGTGGGAAAGAAGGACATTAGAAATCTGTCTGTTTTGCCAAATTCCTGGGACGGAAGCAATTCCGATTACCATGGCAAAATCTGCCAGAATCTTCCGCTGTCCCTAAACCAAAAGCCAAGACACCTCAACCTTCCACTCAAACTTTGCCCACCAAGGGTAATTCAAATGAAAATGCTAAGAAGAAGGAGCACAATGTTGACAAGTGTTGCAACCCTACTTTGAAAGAGTGTGAGGATGAAACTCACACTCCCAAAGTTGGGACTTGGGAGCCCTCCGGGACTCCCAAAACTTTAGAGTTCAATTGCAGGGGTCAAAACACCTTGCATTGAGGTGTTCTTTATATCATTAGAAAGCTATCAAAATGTAGATGTCAAAAATGGCCTGGCATGGGCCATTTGGACATCTACAACACAAGTTATGGTAAAAAGAAAGGTCAAGAGTCAAATTAACAATTTGACTCTCGACCACTAAAAGTTGGGAATCGACCCGACCCCATTGTGTGCAGGTCTAGTGCGATACACCGTTGGAAAGCTCTCAAGGAGAGTTACAAGTTTGCTTTAGACCTCATCCCAATCGGAGGTTTAAGCAAAGAATTTTGAACTCACAAAGTCCCAGGAGTCTAAACTGGGACAATTTCGGGACTTCTCCTTGGGAGTCCCGAAACAAAAAGCCATTCAAATGTGGGTGTCGCGGAGAGACATAGAGTATACTATATGAGGGAAGGTGGTGGCTTCCCTCGAATCCGGGTCGTGGTGAGTCTTGTGAGTCTAGAATTGCCCGTGGCTTGTCCTAGCACCAAAGGTGCTCCTGAAGGTGAACTAACCAACTTGTTGGTTGGTTTGATGTAGGTTCGAGTAAGTAACTAAAGCTTGTCACTCTTCCTAGTCCCATCCCGGAGCTTCAGCACGCCCCTCTACCCCTTCTAGTGTTGAGAGCTA
>Ga0116229_10008261_pt1 | contig 16219 bp, 11 predicted proteins | sample S1TSphgellanicum_3_FD_87313 | JGI IMG/M metagenome (GOLD analysis project Ga0116229, IMG submission 87313) | Host-associated microbial communities from peat moss isolated from Minnesota, USA - S1T2_Fc - Sphagnum magellanicum MG | ecosystem: Host-associated > Plants > Peat moss > Unclassified...
ACTGGTCCCCGTTCACTACGGGGTTAACATGTTTTACCATGATTTCATATAGTGAATCTGTCCTAGTTCACTCAAAATCCTAGTGAAATACAAGGTGAACTTGGCCACATCTCCTAGTAGTGACACCAAGCCTTCCACCCAATTTGATGTTAATCGGTATCGCACTTCGCTATGGACAAATGAGTATGAATTCCAATAATGTTTGCACAATGATGTAGAACACATTTGCACCAAAATGCAACAAGTGATAGGTGCACGTGTGTGTCCATTAGCTCCAATCAAATCCTACCACTCATGTGGCAGCAAGTCAAGGTCCTTCACTTTGGGGGGGGGGGGGGTAGAAAAAAAAAACTTCAATTTTTGACAAAATTTATGAAGTTTTAAAAACTAAAACATAGGTGGTTGGGGTACTAGTTGTTTTTCATGAAATTCTATTTAATGCCTCCTTAACATCTACATCATCATGCAGGGGAGCTTCACCCAATAAGTATGGATTGAGAAGGGCCCTTACATAATGTGGGTTAGTTGTCAACATCTTTTGTTTTTGGTAAAATTGATCTTCAATCACATTTGCAAGGCTAAATGGTAATTCAAAGGGTGGATTTCATAATGATAAGACTTGTTGTTCCAATATTTCATGAGAAGCCACGCCCTCCTCCTGCAAGGTTGTTTGCCATCAAATGCCCTTAATGACATTAAGATTGGTTCCACCATGTGCATAAAGTTGACACAAGTATCCCAAAACTCATCCCTTTTTATGTTAACTCAAACAACTTTAACGTTGGTGAACGACTTTTAATGTTGGTTACCACATAATGTGTTGACAAAAGTTGTCCAATGAAGATCGACAACAATTTGTTCAATGGTAGGTCTCAACTTGAATAACATCTCAACCATTAAAAAATTAGTTGCAAATTGTGTTTCGGCGGGGTTTTAAAACATTAGGTTGGTCTCACAACGATGAAAGATTGTTAGTGGCACATGGTGTTGTCATGTGAAAGAAACAATGGATTTTGCCTTTTTCACAATTCATTTTTTGCCCATGTTGTTTTTCCCTAATCTTCCAATAGCAAATCTAGATAGTGAATAGCATAACTTTGAAAGTAAAGGATTGGAAAACGAGTTATTAGAAGGTTAATTGCACTTCTCATTCTCAAAGCATTATATGTATACATTTTTTAACGTTTTCAATTCCAACGGTTTTGATGTATTCAACCAAGCATTACACATGTAATGGGCAAATCTTTTTGCTCCCTAGTTATGTCAATGGAACCTATGAATACATCGCCATTTGGACAATCAAACATTACATTCAACAATGGACATTGTGCAACATTACCCCAACCATTAAAACAAATGGTTGCTCCATATTTCTGAATCGAATTCCATATCCTCTCAATTACCTATTTGGACAATTGACCTTGGATTGATTTAACGAATCTGTGCATAATCCATGGTATGATGGGGGTTTGTAGTAGGTTCAAGATCTAAAGGTTGTTTTCATAGCTTCTAAGAACGTTGGGTGTTGCACAACATTGAAAGGGATGTTTGCCTCATAAAAAAAAAATCCCACTTCTTGTCCAAATCTTGTTTTTTAGCTAAATTCAATCCCTTGGGCAATGAAACATGTTGAAAGGTTTGAATGTTGTTATTTGTGGATTTATTAAAACCTTTTTTGTTGTTTGTAAGTAGGGTGCAAATTTGAGCCCTTTCCATTTGAAACATCAAAGTAAATTATCCCTCCATTGAAGGATTTGATGATTCAATGGCGACATTTTCTATTCATCCATACAAGAAATGGGTCAATACTTCCATGTTGTTTACTAATGGAAGGACAAGTTCACCACATCAAGCAAATAAGGCCTTCACCCGTGGTTGTGCCCTTGAATATGTTGAAAGCACACTATGGTTGTTAAAAAATGTTGTCACAAATATTATTTGTCAAAATTATGCAACTTTCAACTTCCACCAAGCCAATATTAAAAGAGGTTTTCATAAATTATACTGAAAATAAGATATTTTAATTGCCAAATAATGTAATTCTCAAAGGAAATTACATTTTTTTTATTAATAGTAAATGATTAAAGAGTATATTTGACATACCCCCAAACTACTTGAAAGATTCAAATGCAAATCCAAATGTAAAAATAATAGAAGAAAAAAAAGTTGGGGTACATTCCCTAACTTACAGCACTTCAGGGGTAAGAGGGGTGTGTTGGAGTTCTAGGATGGAGACTAGAATGAATGACAAATGGGTCAATTATTCACATGGACCTACACAAACTAAACAACAAGATGGTTAGTGCATAGTTGGAGCACTTTTGGTGCACGAACGAAGCATGGGCACACACATATTCACAAGACTCACCACAACCCGAACTTGGGGGAAGCCACCACCTTCCTCCTTATAATATTATCTGTGATTAGCCATAGAGGCTGCACCCAAATGTCATTTGGTTTCAAGGTTCCCAAGTTGGGAATCCCAAAATTCTCAAAATTGGGATTCACAAAATTTGGAAGCCCATAACTTCATATTCAGACCTTTGATTGAGGTGAGGTATGAAGCAAAATCATAGCCCTTGTCAAGAGCTTTCTAACGATATGTGGCAAACCACCTGAAAGCATGTAAATTAAAGCAATTTTTGACTTTTAGTGGTCAAGAGTCAAATTGACACTTTGACTTTTGGGCCTTCTTTCGGCCATAACTTATGTTATAAGTACTCAAATGGGTTGTACAAGCCCATTTTAAACATCTTTGTTTCAAGAGCTTTAAAATGGTATAAGTAACTTTTTAATCTAATGAGTTCTGACCCTTGAAATCCTTCTTTGAAAATTCAAGACTCCATAAGGACTCTAACTCCCCAATTGGGAGTCCACTTGGGAGTGTGTGGGTTCATTCCCTCACACTCTTTCACACTCTTGAAAGTGCAAATGTGATTTCGAGGTTGCACTTTTAGTTCGCACCTTTTCATGCATTTACCTTGGTCACAAGCCTAAGGCTATAGTCGTGATAATATTTGTGAAAAAATAAATGTTGTCATAATTATATTACAACATCCAAATATATTCCAATAGTGATTCAAATAACTACAAAAATTGATAAATACTTAGTCATATTGAATTTAAATTCATTGTACCATTTCAATTATAATTGAAAATTTTGGCTTGTGTGATTTCACAAAAAATGGATCTAGACAAGTTTTTCATTTAAACAAATGTAAATGTGTTGAAAAAAAATTTGTTAATTACTTTCATGTGAAAGATGACAAAAATGTTGGATGTCTTTGTATCAAAATCAATTTTATATGTTTATATCAAAATTTTAGATGAAATTAAAAAAATACCCCCAAAATATACCAAAATATACCCCCCAAAAAATATAATTTTTGCCTCAAATGGCCCCCTTTAAATGTGTTTTCACCCAACACATTGTAACTCAAATTCATCCATTGCCATCACATCAATAGCCCAAATGGAAGAACATTCTATCCTTGTGGTATGAAATGACATTGCCATAAAATTTATATTCCACCTTCCTTGGCTTGTCCTTTAGTGTCAAATATCATGGATTCCACACGTTGTACCTTCCCTCCAGCAAAACACAAAAACAATAAGCTTGATTAACATAATCAAAATGTTTAATAATAAGATCAGATTCCACCTTCAAGGTTACAATTGAAATTTAGCACCAATTGCAAAAGTAATATGACAATCCAAAATTCAAACACACATAAAGATTTTGACAATGGTTGTTTGTTAAACAACATAAGGCCCACACACCTCAACTGAAAATATGAGTTGAAATTGCAAGGTCTATTTTTTATTACCAAGCAACACCAAATTTTGTTGCCAAATCAATGGTGGAGATCAATCCACCATCCATCAAACAACTAAGATCCAAAATGAAAGCTTTTGGTCGCCATACGTATGGTGCCCGAAAAAAAATTCAATTGCCACATCATTGGCGATGGAATGTTTTAAGTTGTCATAAGATTAGCAATGGAAAAGTTTCAACTACTACAAGATTAACAACCAAAAAAAAATTTGTTGCCATGCAAATTACAATTGAAAAGATGCAATCACCACAAGATTGGCAATTGAATTTTGGTCATTATAGGATTTTGTGACGATTGAAAAAATCATACAACGATCAAACAAATTCGATTGCCAATCTTATGACAACCAAAATTTTTTGGTTGCCAACCCTACGACAACTTAAAAATGCCCTTGTGACAATTGGTATTCATTTTCAGACGTCAATCATAACAAGGGCAACCTATGTGAAAATAATTTTTTTTGTGCATTAGTTTTGACGAACACAACCAACACATTAGGACGGATGTCAACATGATGCCCAACACAAAATGGCCATGTCACATGGGTTTTGACAACCTTAGTCAAAACAAGGCAAAAAAAAGTTGGGAACAAATTAAGGCAAAAAAAAGGCCTAAACACATTGAGGGAGTGAAAAGGAAATACTCATGGGACTCTTAGGATGCATTCCCTATTTGGGATTCACAAAATGTCCAAAATCTTTGGAACAAAACTAAAAAGGGTAAACATTTTCCAAATCAAGAGTTGTCTATATTATTAAAAAATTCAAAACTTAAATATTAAAAGTGAGTTCACATTTTCCATTTTGAGCCATGAGCTAGGAATTATGGCCAAAAAAAATGTTGGGAATGCAATTTGACTCAAGACCACTAAAACCTATAAAGTAGGGGTCAAATGGGCTTCAATTAAATCATGTAAATTAACATCAAATGGCTACAATGTAATAGTTGAAAGATTTTCAATTGGAGTTCATATGAAGAAATTATAACCTCGCTAAATCAAAAGATTCATAATTTGGGAATTTCAAAAAGGAGTCTTGAGAAAAAAATTCATTTCAATGTGATCCTCATAGAGAGATCCATAATATACTATGGGGAGGAAGGTGGTGGCCTTCTTGCAATTCCAAGTCATGTGACTATAATGAATTCAAAACAAGTCCATGACCCAAAGTTGGCTCCATTTGCACTAACCACCTACATTGTCTAGCTCGTGCAAATGATTTGATCATGAAGTGCTTGCAAATTTGTCACTTTGTCCTAGTCCCCAGCCTAAAACTCTTACACACCCTTTTTTCTTTAACATGTGGTGTTAAAAAGTGTGCCCCCAAGTTCTCCTTCCTTTTACCTTCTTTTCATTTTTGCTATTTCAAGGCTCATCTCCCAAGTTGTGGGAAGAAATTAAGGGTGCATCATCAAGGGTTGAAGGAAGTATGTGTTTGTCATTGTCTCCAATTATGATTTTTATTAAAATTCTATGTGTTTGAGTGTAGAAATGTGTTTGTGTGTTGTGCAAATTTTGTGTTGAGGGCGCAAGTGTTGTAGGAAAACATGTTGTGGGAGAAAGGTTGTTGGGTGTTGGGTTGGAAGAGAAAAAGTTTATGGAAAAAAGGTTGTCATCTCATATTAAATTTTGAACGTTGGTTCCCTAATGGGTGACTTTAAAGATAGTTCAAAACTCAACACGAGAAGGCAAAGGCATGCCCAAAAGCAAGTTGACTTTAATGACATTATGTTTGGGAAATTAAAAACTTTAGATTTCCAAAATCTTAAAGAATTTAGATAAAATTTTAGTGACATCCATTGTAGTTTTTCAAAAAAACAAATAAAAACAGAGATTTTTGTGGAGATCATTTTAATGCATTGGAGACTTTGATCATTTAGGTAATTATATTTCTTATGCATTTTTTTGCAACCATGATGAGGGCAACATTGGGGGAGGGAGAGGGGGGAGAGTAAATAGGCTTAGTTCCAAAGGGCTCCAACTATTATTCAACCCATGTTGTCATTGAATCTACCATCAAAATGGGGCTCTAAGTGCACTACCCAATTTAAATTGGCCTACTAGTTGTTTAGTTGCATATAAGTGGGTACTATTGGTTTAACTCCTTTCTAGTTGTGAAATGTTTTAGGTCTAGTTCAATGACATTAAATGAAAACTTCCAATGCCCATAATTCATTTTTATTGTTTATATTATGTAAGAGAGATTCAACAATTGATGTACCATATTTTTGTGGTTAAAGAAACAAGTCACAAATATTTTTCAAGTCAAGGACCCAAGTTAAACCAAGTATGTGATGGTCTTTTTTAGGTTCATTTTACTTTAAATGGCTAAAGGCTTTCATGTAATTATGGTCTTTTTATTTGGGAATCCAACATTACCAAATCAAAATATATGCCTTGCTTGACTTCACTTCATGAGCACCACACCCTCCTCAAACACATTAATTAAACTACAAAAAAAATCTAAATAATAATAATTTGAAGGTTACACAAGGTGAGTTATCATAATTTCATGAAATTTTTTTAGTAAAAGGTGTCAAACCATCACCTTCAACAAGAATAATAATGAGGAGTTGGCATGACTAAACATTAATTTCATCAATTCCTAATGATGGCTGTAGAAAATTTTCATTTAGAAAAAGTTTCAAGAATGTATCAATGCTTACTTTCCTTGAACTTTTTTTATTATGAACACATTTGAAACAAAGTTTTGGCATTTTTTGTGAGATATAATTGTAAAGGGTACTTCAAATGGTATTATATTTGATTTTTTGTATTAGGTAATTAATTGAATATATATTTAAATTTTAAATTTTAGTAACATGGTTCCAAAAAGGGCCATACCAATTAAGAATAAAAATTTGTAGCAAGTCCCACCTTTTTAAATGCCATGTACTTTGGCATGTAATGGACAAACATGCAGAACAAATCTATAGTTATAAAACATTCAAAGGAAAGGACCCAAAGTATTGTTTTGCCAATTCTATTTGTTTGACCATTCCTCAAGGGTGTTCTTGATGGGTCCACCCAATTGTACTTTCTCCCCAACCAATTATTGTGGTTGGCCAACCAAAGATAGTCACTTAATTCTTCAATTTGTTAAAAGACACCATTGTATCCTACAAAGTTTACCAATGTTAGGTGGTTTTTCTATTTTTTCAAAAATAGCCTATGCTTCCAATTTTTTAATTTAAAAAGAAGTCAAAGAACTTTCAATTCTAGTTTTTAATTATTTTGGAATCAAAGACATTGTTTTGTTATGGTTGTTTAAAATTTCAAACCTCCTAGTTGTTAGTTCTAGATTGGTTATCTCTTGGCCATGAAACAAACTACATGCAATGAATCTTTAGTTGTTTTATGTTGGGGCTCTAACCATGTATTTTTGGTTTGAAGGCAAGAATATATTAAGTTAATCCATTGGCAATATTGTCACTAGTGTAGAGGTGCCAACATCAAATAATAGCATGGTTTTTTTGGTGGCTTTTTAAATTTTATCCATCATTTACATAGTGCCTAGATAAGTTTCACAACCTACATCCAAAGGAGTTGCATTTTAGATCCATAATTGTTGTTAGTTGTCACCAAGGTAGCTTTCCTTTCAACTACAATATAGGACATCACATGTTGTTGATACATGCATTTTGAAACTATTTCATTGTCCTAAAACATTACCTTGGTCATCCATAAGTTCTTAGGGCCACCAATCCATATAATGGACTATCATTATACACTATCACCTAGATTGACATAAAAAGTAACATGCATCCTATACATATCCTTGAGCTCACCATTGGTGACTATTTGGATATAGAATGTCCACTAAAAACATCACACCTTCAAACACCATTGTTATATATACTTATTCATTTTGCCATTAAAAAGTTTTCAAGTTTTAAGAAAATTATACAATCACATCAAGGGTTTTTTATTTTGAAATTGATATGAATAGCTAAGAATTTATCATTTGTAGCTACATGGTACTAATGTAGGTGTCAATTTCACCCAATGCCAACCCACTCACAAATGTATTTACGTTGTGTTGTTATCATTGGCCATACTTGGAATCAAAGTGTGAAGTTTCACAAATTTTGACTTTAATTTTTTCAAAATCCCTATTTTTCATTAAAGTGAGCCAAACTTTGGAAAAAAAACATTTGCAAGGAATTTCACCGCATTTCCAATACAAATGTTAATCTTGGAATTTTTTTTTCACTATAGTTATTTTTGCAACTAGGAGAGTTTTTCTACAAATGTCTCTCCAATTAATATTAAATCTTTGTTCGGATTATCATTAATGATAGTAGATTAAAAACCTTCAATTTTTTTTATAAAAAAAAAAACTCCTTTGAATATAATACTTGGAATCAAAAGTGCGTAATATGGTCACAAAAATAATCAATAGATAATAATTATGGGCCTAACAATTTCAAGGGATCGTATTAAATATAATTAGAAATTTATATCTACCACTGTTGGGGAGTTCATGCATTTGAAAAAAAACTCCTCTTTTAATTTTATAATGAACCTTTAGGAAAAGTTCATGTTTGGTTCTATTCAATTAGTTGAAGTTGGGTTTGTTTTGAATTAGGACTCTTCATTAATAGATGGTTTTTAATTTGTTTTTTCGAGCTATATATTTATGGTGAGCCATAGATTTATGGTACCGGTTGTTCATGATTAGTTAGGTTAAAATCAAAATTGGGTTTAAATCAGATCAAAGTTTCTTAATTATATATTGGAGGATTCCCAATCTAGTTTTTAAATTTTTGGCCAATTTGCAATTAGTGATTAACTTGAAAACTCCAAATTCAGCTTAATTTGAACTTATGAGCTTTCAATTACTCGATTCCAAATCCAATTTTTAAAAATTATGTTTGATTGGCCATTTCACAATTCATATATGTTATAGTTTGTTCTTGTTAGGTTTTAATTAATTTCAACTCATGGCCAATCGTGGACAGATGCCTTGTGAAAATGATGACATTTTTAAAAATCTACCCATTTTCATTTTCATAGTTTGTGAACTTGGTGGAAATGATGATTCCCAACTACAACTTTGCAAACATTTGCACTTTTGGGAGGAAAACCATTATTAACAAAGAATGGAAACAAATGTTTTGTGAGAAATTATTGTAATTTTTGGAGAAAATGTAAATACCATGTATCATTTTCACAATTTATATCCAAACCTTTTAGTTACTCCTTTTTTTGTTCTATGTGCCCTACTTATGTAGTTATCACATGTTACAATTCAAAACTTTAAAAAATGCTTAGAACCCAACCCACCTTTATATTAGAAGAAAATTTGGTGCAAACATTCGAAGGATTTGCAAGTTCATCATTTAACTTTCAAATTGAAATAAAAATTGAAATAATATAAATTAGAGTTTACATCCAAGTCTAAGTAAAATGAATTGTTTAACCAACATCAAAAATTTACAACCAAGTAGTGGTTTTACAAAAAAGAAAATGTATCAATATGGAACTAAATAAGCTACCTATAGCCTACCAATGAATCATATTCATTTATGTTAACCCCACCAAAGGCCATAATAAATAGTGGATGGACCATCGACATTAATTAACTCATATGAAGAGATGTTCCATCTTTGAAGGAAAAATGGTTAACACCAACTCCAAAAACATAATGGCCCAATAATATTTCTAATAACAGAATGGCCACCACCATCAACCCTTGGAATAGTGCCAAAGAACAAGAAACAACACAATTTATGTCATGTAGGGTTTAGTATAAACTTTCAAAAACTAACAAGTTGTATTTTGAACTTTTGTTCAAATGGTTCTTTTGTTAAAAACTCTTTTTACTTCAATTTGAAATCCATCAATCCCTAAACTTTGGGTCACAAAACTGAGATAACAAAATTATAATTCACAAGCTTTTCAATATGCAAGAGGATATTTGCATTTTTACATTCATCAACAATGACTTTTCTAACCTTAAAAGGATTCAACAATTATTTAACTACTAATCCATGACATCATGCAAAAATATATTATCCCTGTTATTATTTGGACAACACTAAATGTTTCCCCCTAACACTTGGATTTGCATATTCATACATGCATGAAACAATATAACAAACATTACAACAAAAAGGTGTCCATGTATGCCAAGTGATTTCACTAGATTATGAATGAATTCACTAGTTATAATGAACAGGACCTAGTGGGGAAGTAGTGAATTTGCTAGTCTAGTGAAAATGGACTAATGAATTGCACCCACATTTTGTAGTAGTGAAGAAAAGTAAAAGTTTATGATATTCATTTGTAATTTTTAAAATTATTTTGAACCCCACATATTGTACAAGCAATCCTATAATAAGCAATCTTATAATCCTTTTGGAATTATGGATTTAACATCATATTATATAAAGTAAGTCATGCTAAAGAGACAACATAAATAAAAGGATGAGTTCAAAACTTATACACTAGAAGAAAAGTCATAATTTGTGACTATAATTTGCAACTAAAAATAAACTACAACCAATATGTACAACTAAAATTCCATTAGTTGTGTAAGTGAAGTCGCATGCAACATCCAGTCATAAATGATGATTTAACATGATGTCATCACATTCCACATGGATGATTTATACGGTCAACATATACACTTTCATCCACTAACCATTTATATAAAGTTTGCAACTACCCACCATTATTTGCAACTACGTTATAACCCGTTACAAAATGCCACGTGGCAACATAATAATATTTTTTTATTATGTTTTTAAATTATATGGATCTTCATCATCTATTTTGGACAGTGTTAGATCATGTTATGTGGCACAATAAAAATTTTCCACATGACATGTTAATTGAATTTTGGCCAAAATACATTCAAATCAATATTTAGGAGGTATGTATGTAGGTAAGTAAGTAAGGTAGGAAGGTAAGTAGGTAGGAAAGAAGGTAAGCAAGACTATGTATGTAGGTGGCTAAGTAAACTAGAAAGTAGATATGTAAATATTTTAATTTTATTTTAGGTTTAGCCTTTAGGGTTAAACCTCTTTCATTGGTTCATCCCAAATTACACATGTTTTTAATGTAAAAATGTAAAGCAAAACACCTTCCTTAAATACTTTTACAAGATGGAAATGGAAGACAAAATAGATGGGATAAATTTTTTAGTTGCAACTAAAAAGTTTACTCATGTCCTTTGTCTTTTTTTTCAACTTTATAAACTATATATTTAATAAATAATTTACTAACTAACTAACTAACTAGAACTAATTGATTAACTAAGCATTAAGTATTGCTTACCCATTTACCAACCTACCTACTACTTATTACCACCTACAAATTAAGTAGTACTAATAGGAACATAAACTATTAAAATTATTAAATAATAATAATAAACGTAATTAAGTAATATATTTAATAAATAATTTAATTTAAATAAATAAAATAGTGTATTATTACTCATCATCATAATAATAAAACTATTGTAATTATTAATTATTATCGTTGATTTTTAAAAATAAAAATAATATCATAATTAAAATAAATTACTAATAAGTTCATTTCTATTAATATTAAATCAAGTTGTGTTGTTATTAATTATTAAATAAACTATTATATCCTAATATTAAACATATATTTAATAAATATTTAATTAATAATTATTAAATAATCATTTATATTAAGTTATTATTAATTATCTAGCCAACAATGTAATAATATCAATTAAGTAACTAATTAGTAGTGGCACAAAATAAATGATTGGATAATAATAAATTTAGTAGGTAATTAAATTAAATTACTAATAAATACTTATACATCAATAATAAGTTAGATTATTATTACTATAATTATTACTAATTATTACTATGAACTAATTAATTAACTTGTAATTAGTAGTAACTATTATTTATATTAATATAGTAGGTAATTATACCTACCTAACTATTTAACTATTTACTTATCAACTTGCCTAGCCTACATAGCCACAATATATACAAAATGTATATTGAATATGCCCTAGATATAATATAATTAAGTTTCTGAATATATAAATATACCCCTAATATATTTTTAAACAACTTAAGATATATATCAAAGGTATATGTACATCACATAGAAATAACCAAATTGCGACTATTTTTGTAACTAATTGAACATAGAGACTCCTTCTTGGATGAAAAACTTAAAAATATAGTCATTGTATAAGGATGTAAAACTTAATAGTCACAAATTAGTTACATCATAATCACAATAAAAATAATAGATTGAAACAGATGGTGGTTAGTTGTAAAATGACAAAACATAATTAAATGACATTTAGTTGCATATGGTTACAAATTGAATGGTTGCATAATACAATATTTCTTCTAGTGATACCACTTAATTTTGGACATGCATTGTTACAAAACTTGCAATTATGTGTCAAAATTTTGGGTTTTACTTGAGTCCGAACTTTTTATTCACACGTGCATGACATGAATTAAAACAACAATATTACATGCATCAAATAACAATCAATAACCTTGAATTTGATTAACAATGCATTATTGGACCAAATGCCCTAAAATAATAAGGATTTGTGTTTTTGCTCAAACTTGAGGATTTGGTTATATACAACAATGATTTGCCCTTTGGTTGTTGTCATCCATGACAACAACATCTAGTTGTTTGTTTAAACTCCAATGATTTAAGTCAAACAAAATGATTCTTTTAACAAATATAGTTTTCATTACAATTTTCAACTTGCATGGGTGTATATGTTAATATCCAAATAAATTGTCTTCCCTTGCCACTCTTTCTAGTCCATGTGATAATATTCTATGTGGTATATTGCACCTCCTTGATGTATTAATGTAAAGTTAGCACGAACTTTTGAGTCATTTTTTGTTTGCTAGTTGCACTTAAACATGGTGTGCCTTCAACAAGTGGGTATAAATGGTGTAAACACACCTCACACGTACAAGACACCTAAAGTCGATGTAGTGGTCACAGTTGAAATATTATCCCCTTAAGATTTTTAATATAATGAACAATTTGTTTGTCTAAAGGAGCTTTTACTTATATGCACATAATTGACTCATAAGGCCATGTAGTGGTCATAGTTGAGATATTATCCCCTTAAGATTTTTAATATATGGAACAATTTGTTTGTCTAAAGGAGTTTTTACTACTTTACCCATCATTAAATCATAATGCCATGTAGTGGTCAAAGTTGAAATATTATCCCCTTAAGATTGTTAATATGTGGAACAACTTGATTGTATACAAGAGTATTTAATAATTTACACATCATTAATTCATAAGGTCATGGCAATCCCATCATGTTTATTGTTTTAAACAAGCAAATAGTTGTACATGATATGGTTCTCATTTGTCATTGAAAAAATACATAGGTAATGAAAATATTAATTTCTACTTCCCTTGACATTCAAAAATCAAACAATCCAAATGGTACAAGTTTCAATTGAGCAAGTTACGAATATTTCCTCACTAAAAACATGTAATAGAGTTTCATTCTTTTCTTATCACCTTGATGGGCAAACAATGTGATGATTCTATTTCAAGATTATTTGTCAAGGAAATGTTAGTTCAATAAATGACGAAGGCATAAATTCCTCTAGAATGAATAACACCAAATCTTTTTCAATTTTTTTCTAACAAGGATCATGGACTTGGTGTAATGGAACCTTATTACTGAAAAACAATTATCACATAGAATGCAACCATGCCTTTTCTTCATTAATCATCATTATGTAAGTCTATTTTTATGTTTTTCAATCCATTCACTTTACAAGTTGATGATGATTTTCCTTTAAATGATTTAAAATGATAAAATTTCATTGGTTAACTACAAATTTTATGATGCCCCTTCTAATAATTCATGAAAGGGGAACAATAGGCCAACAATTCACAATTGGGTTAAATTCATTTCAATAGAATTATTAGGTACATGAAATGTTCATGTTGTGATAATGTAGTTCTTTTGTTTTTATAAATCCCACTATTTTGCCAATGATGATCATTGTGTTACACTAGATGTTGTGGAAGAAAAATTTAATGTTAAAACGAGTGCATAAGCAACTAAGATTAAAATTAAAGTATAATAATCCATGTGTAAAGACTTGATGTTAATGTTGACCATAGTTTTAAGTTGTGAGTGAACACAACATTTATTTGTTTCATCTTTTGCAAAACCAACAAGATTGAAGTTGTAAAAAGATACAAACAAAATAATCAAAAGAGAAGAATAAAAAGTAAAGGGTGAAAGAAAAAATGGACAATAAAGGATTTTTTTTATTGCATGCTTAACACCAAATTTTATGGTGATAATGTATTCCTTAGAACATTTCAATAACTTGCAAACTCAAAAGGGATTAAAAAGAAAATTGTGATCAAATCATAAATCTCACAAATAATCAAAGAAAGTGACAAGCCACATGAAAAAGCATTCAAGGGAATAGTTATTAAAGTGAAACGTATAAATGAGAAAATTCACTAAAGGTTGGTTTAATAATCAAATGATTAACAAAAATCTAAAGGTGTAGTTTCCAACATAGATTCATTGATAAATAAATATACAACTAACACCAAGAAGAAGAATTACCTTATGATATTAGGTATATAATAACAACAATGATTGAACATTATGCTTTCATAGTGCATAAGTTTCCAAAATATCATGAAACCAACAAAGGTCTACCTAGTTAGGACTACTTCAATAGTTAAACTTGTTATTTAAAACTTCAAACTAGAGAGATATACTTGTGATCTCGTAGTTAACTTGCAAGAAAAATGATTATGTATGTTTCAGGGGTAGTCAAATACCTCACTTGCATAGATAATGCAATTTTATGGCATTAAGACTTGTTACTCATGCACATGATGTCGTTTTGCATGTTGTTCTAAGGGACTAATATCTATAGAAAATGATTATTGCACCTAGTCAACAAAACCAAGGTTATAAGTTGCATGAATGGAAGAAGTAACAAGAAGCCCACATACAAAACAAATGTTAAATATTTTATTCCTTGAAATATAAATGCAAATTATATTTATACATATTATATCTAGGGTAAATAAAAAAACTTCATTTGTGGAACAATTTTTTAAGTATCAATTAGTAGTAAACCCATAGTTTTTAATGATTCAAGTATAATATAAATCTACTTTATTGAATTGCAATTATCATGAATGTACATGTAAGCTTTAATGTGTGCCATTATTGTTGCACATTATTTCACAAATAAAACCTCATATTTATCATCATTTGAGAAACGTTTGAATAACTAGGGTATGTAAAGAATGGGCAATATTTTCTTTTGTATTTGAAGGTCCCTTGTTAGGCAAAACAATTGCCAATCATCTTATGTGGTGGAAGAATTCATAAAATTGTGTAAATTTGTGTTCTAATTTTCATTTATAGGTTTTATTTACAATCTATATTGAATGAAAAAATCACCCATTCCAAATGATGGTAGCCCTCTTGGCTCTTCCATGTTTTGAATTCCCACTATGAGGGTGGTAGCCCTCTAGGGCTACCATTATACTATACATAAGGAATTTTCATTATTAACTATTGTTTTAAATTATTGGCCTAGTTAATTCAATTTGATAACACCCCTTTTTATGAAGACATAATCTAACAACCTAAATCTATTTAAGAATTTGTCAACATTTAGGTTTTTATCCTTGAACTCATGTACATGTGTAGCATAAGTTCAATTTCATAATAAACACAATGGTCAATTCACCCAAAGTTTAGTCCACCCATACAAAAAGATTTAGTTATATTATCTTTTAAATCAATTTCCAAAATTAGTTACAAGACAACTATAATGAAAAATAATTATTTTATTTGCAACCCAACAAAAGGAATTGTACACCTTTCAAAATCTTCATATGGTTCACAATTTAATCAAGGAATCCAATGAACATTGTTAAACATAATGTAAGCATTTTCTATTTACAAATAAAATTTGACATCAATTGTATTATTTAATAAATTCCTTTTGATTCCTTATACAAGACTATTCCAATTAGAACAACCAACATAATTGTTTTGAAGGATTCAAAAGGATATTTATATAATTCCAATACATTCATAGATATTTTTATTTTTTCAATGTGATATTATTTTTAAGTGTAAGCACACAACACATAATGGTTATAATTTGGTAAATATTATATAACCCCAAAATTAACTATATAATCCTTTTGGGTAGGTCCTTGCCATGTTCATGTACCCCATGGCAATCATATTACTAAAACTACATATGTTCATATAACCTTCTTAAACCTCCCATCACTTTTTAATAGTAAAGTTGCAAAAAGAAAAGCATGCACACTTTCTTGCATTATTTACAAAGGCAAAAGAAGAATCAAGTTGGGAGATTGCATGAGATAA
>Ga0116229_10008262_pt1 | contig 16219 bp, 13 predicted proteins | sample S1TSphgellanicum_3_FD_87313 | JGI IMG/M metagenome (GOLD analysis project Ga0116229, IMG submission 87313) | Host-associated microbial communities from peat moss isolated from Minnesota, USA - S1T2_Fc - Sphagnum magellanicum MG | ecosystem: Host-associated > Plants > Peat moss > Unclassified...
ATCCATCCATGTTGTTGCAAGCAATATCTTCACGAAGGTGTTGACAAATATTTGAATCACATGGCTTTCCATATATCTCTTTAAGAAACAAATCCCAATTTCCTTACAATACTTTCATGTGGGTGTCGACAAATATTTTTAATCATGGTCTTACATATCCTATTCAAAAACAAATTCAATTTCCTTTGCCATATTCTCATTTGATTTCTTGTGATATCATATCATTCATTCTCAACAATCACAAAGCCAATTGGAGTGATGATGAGGCACATAGGTGCAATCAAGTATGTAAGTTAGGTTTGGTAAGTACCTACCTACTTGAAGGTTTAGTAGGTAGGAAGGTGGAAGGCCCAAGGAAAAATGTACTTGGTTTGGTTTACTCTAAACCCTAAACCCTAAACTTGGTTTACCCTAAGCAGGATGTGAACTTGTAGGTTTTTTTCACAAAATAAGATAAAATTCCACCTCCAGAAAACCTAAAAGCAGCAGCAAAAATCCTCAATAAAAAAAACTCAAATCAGCAACAAAATCCTCACGAAAAAAGCAGGATCAGTGCATGTAGGCTTCTTCACACACCCACACACACACGCAAAAAAAAAAAAACCATGCAAAGATTGAACTCCAGAAACCTAACAGCAGTAGTAGCAAAAATCCTCATACAGAAAGAACATACAGAAAGAAAGTAGGATCTGAACATGTAGTTTCTTCACACACATAATACCCCAAAAAAAATTCCATGCAAAGATCGAATCTCCATAAACCTAGCAGTAGCAAAAAGAAAAAAGAAAAAAGAAAATCCTCACCCAAAAAGCAGGATCTGAACATGTTTTACAAAAGGAAAAAAAGAAAGAAGAAAGATGAATCCAAGGGGCGGGGGGGAGAGAGAGAGAAAGAGTGTGTGTGTGTGTGTGAGAGAGAAGAAGAGAAGTCCGTGGATGGGTTTTCTCATGGTCTTGATTTAGTGGACGTGTTTGGTGTGATAAATTCTTTCTTTCTTTCTTTTGTTGGGTGTCTTTCTTCCTTTTTTTCTTCATAGTCTCTTGTGGGCTTTTGTTTGATCCCGTTTGTTTTTGTGTTTTTTTTTTTTGGGTTTGTTTTTGGTTGTTATGCTATGGTAGATTGCAAAACATAACTACCCATAAGACTAGAAACTAGCACTGCCCTTCTTCCTTGGTGCTGTAAGTGAAGTTGCTTCTCTCTCTTAAGGTACCCAAAAAGCTTTGCTCTTTGACTGGGTTTTCTTTTTTCCTTTTTTGTGTGAAGAGTTTGGCAGCGTAGTTTTTGTAGAAGGGAACATCCAGATCCGAGTGAGAGAGTAGAAAGGAGAGAGGGATTTGCAAGCAGTTGGAGGGAGCAATGAGGAGAGCAGCTTGGCAGCTGGGAGTAGCAGCCCGAAGGCATAGTAATGCCGGTCTGCGGCAGCAGCAGCAGCAGAAGAGAACCAGCAGTGATCTATTCCACCAAGTGCTAACAACAAGACGCAGTTTTGCTGTAGATCAGAGTAACAGTAGCACCAGCAGCAGTTTGAAGAAGACTGCATTATATGATCTGCATGTAGAGCAGGGTGGCAAGATGGTGCCATTTGCAGGATGGAGCATGCCCATCCAGTACAAGGATAGCATCATTGAATCCACCATCAATTGTCGTGCTGCTGGAAGCCTGTTTGATGTGTCTCACATGTGTGGGCTGAGCTTGAAGGGCCCTGATGCCATTCCTTTCTTGGAAACACTGGTGGTGGGAGACATTGCAGGTCTTGTACCTGGAACCGGAACTCTATCAGTTTTCACCAACGAGAACGGAGGTGTGATTGATGATACTGTCATCACCAAGGTAGGTTTAGGGTTTAGGGTATACATAGTATATATGTGTGTGTGTGTGTGTGTGTGTAGAGAGAGAGAGAGAGTGTGTGTGTGTGTGTATCCCTGTCCATCCACTTTCTCTCTCATACCTAATCTGCTTGGGATATTTGCTGCATTTGAGTGGGATTTTACCACATAGAAAAAAAAAACCTGTGTACCTGATGAGCTCCTTTCCCCCCCCAATGGGTATGTGTATTTATGACTTTATCAGGTGTCAGATGAGCACATTTACATCGTGGTGAATGCGGGTTGTCGAGACAAGGATCTTCAGCATCTGGCCAAGCATTTGAAGCCCTTCCAGGATGCAGGTAAGACGGTTGGATGGCATGTGCATGATGAGCGCTCGTTGCTGGCTCTGCAAGGCCCACTTGCACCTGAGGTATTGCAGAAGCTCACTTCTGATGATCTCAGCAAGCTCTACTTTGGTGATTTCAAGATCCTCAAGATCAATGGATCTGACTGCTTCTTAACACGCACTGGGTACTCAGCAGCTGCATTTCCTTCTTCTTTTTCCTTTGTATTTTTTCTGTCACAATATCCATGTTTACTAAGGTGCAATCAAGCAGCCATTTCCTGCTTGTAGAGAGGATTTGAGCACTTGTGTACTGATTGTGGAAGTGGCAAATACAGGTACACAGGTGAAGATGGGTTTGAGATTTCTGTCCCAAACGAGGATGCAGCAGCATTAGCGCTAGCAATTTTGGAGAAGAGCCAAGGCAAAATTCGGCTTACAGGATTGGGTGCCCGTGACAGTCTGCGCTTGGAAGCAGGATTATGCCTTTATGGCAATGATTTGGAGCAACACATCACACCTGTTGAGGCAGGACTTGCATGGACAATTGGAAAACGGCGGCGTGCAGAGGGGGGCTTTCTGGGTGCCGAGACCATTTTGCAGCAGCTGAAAGATGGTCCTGCCAGACGGAGGGTAGGCCTGGTGTCTAGTGGTGCACCTGCAAGGAGCCATAGCGAGATCTTGGATGGTGACGGGAAGAACATAGGGGAGGTCACAAGTGGCGGCTTTAGCCCATGCTTGAAGAAGAACATCTCTATGGGCTACGTTGCAAGTGGGTATCACAAGACTGGGACTCAGGTTAAGGTGACTGTGCGAGGGAGGCAGTATGATGCTGTTGTGACAAAGATGCCATTTGTGCCTGTGCATTATTACAAACCTGCAGCAGCAGCAGCAGCAGCAGTGAAGGCTTGAATCCTAAACCCTAAACCCTTCAGCAGCTATCTCATGAACCAGCTCAAAACGTTCTCTGATTTCTGACAGGCCCACTAATTCAGTTATGCTCCATGTGCTAAAGTTGCTGGATCAGAATTGTACTCAAACATCTTCACAAAGGTAATGGGCAATATAAACAAAAATCTTTTGTTTTGCTCACCATTGCCAACACCTTCTCTAGTTGCTTTGAGCCAGTTGTTGGCATTGTTTGATCAAGAAGATCCACATTGGGTTACCTGATCAAAATGTTGGGCTACTGTGCTAAGGACTTGCTTTAGAGAACCTGCCCCTACAAATGGAAAGAGATTAGCTGTTAAGAAGTCTCATTCACTGGAAAGTGTTTCTGGATGGAGATTTGGGTGACCTTTACTTGTGTCTGAAATTTGTGGGTCTTCCAGAACTAGATGTTAGGAGTGTCCACAAGCTAGTTACTTGTCAGGATGCTAGGTGTGTTTAGATTTTGAAGCACCCCAACTCTTGTGAAACCAAAACTGATGAATTTGAGACTGGGTCCTAATCTGAAAATGCTCTGAATGTTCAAATCTGAAAAATCCAAATGCTTGACCTAATCTCAAAAAACTAATTAATACTTTCTGTGCCCCTCCTCTCCATTCTACAACTTTCTTTCTTTTCCCACTACTTGCTTCAATCCCCTCAAAAGTTTTGTCCTTGATTGATTCTTACCTGTGCCATAACAGTTATCTGCATGATCTGAAGTACTCCATGTTTCATCTTGAGAAAAGCATTTTGAAATTGCTGTATTGAAACCTTCAATTTTATGATACCTTGGCAATGTGGAGTTTGCAACTTAGCCAAGTGGAGCTGGCAAACTTGTGAAGCGGATGTGGACTTAGCCATTTGGCAAAGTTGGTTGGCAAACATTTAAAGTTTACTTGGCAAAATAGCCAACCAAATGGTATTCCATACTCTTCAACCCATCATATCAACTCATGTTAATGCAATGCACACAAACCTAATAAAGTATCATAGATTGATGAAGGTTTTTTACTTTGACCCTGCTGAAAGGGTTTAAGGTTTTCACCCTGCAAGGAGCACATTCCTTGTGTCGTCTATATATAGTCTCCAATTTTAGATGGGTTCTTCTGCTGCTATTGGGAATCTTCACATAGTCTCAGACATTTTGACTTTTCTACACATTTTGAGCTTCCTGAAAGCTTCTGTTTTTGGGCAGGTGCTAGGTTGTATCAAAGATTCTTTTAATGAAATTTTGCACCCTATGAAGTGCTAAGAGGAAGTGCAGAAGCCCTTTTTTTCGGTTATTTCTGGGTGGGTTGTATTTTGGTCTCTTTTGAAGGGAATTCCATTCTCTGAAATTTGGGTTGCTGGGTGGAGGAGGCTTTCAGATAGGTGGGCCTCTTCCAACTTCCAATTTGGATTCCCATTTAAGAGACATCTTTTTCAGATTGTTTCAAGCTCTCAGATGCTGATTGCTTGTATTGATGTGTTGGAATTGAATTTTGCAGATCAATGGTTTTTTGAGAAAATAGAAATAATTTTCTTTTAGATACTCTTCATCTTTCCACAGATTTGGCAAACCTAGTTGGTAGGCAATGTTGTTGTGTCTTTTGCCTTACTTGTTTCTTACATGCAACAATTTTGAATCCAGGTTTTTTTTTTTCAGAAGTCACCAAGCTAATTGCTTCATTCTCAAAAAGTGCCTCAGATGTGCAAGTTTAGATGAAGGAAAATTGATGATTCCATGCTTGAAACTTGCTTGTCATTAGCTTAAAAAATTTCAGGATCAAAAATTAACAACTCTTGCCTGTTGTCAATGTCAAGGTAGTTTGGCTTGACTCAAGTATTCTTAATATTCTGATTTGCTACTTTTTTTGCAATACATGCTTCTGTGCTTTGAGGTGGGTGGTTTAATTTGGATTAGCTATTGATTAGATTAAACATGTGGTTTGATTTTTAGCAATGTTTTCTTTTTTGCAATAAATTTGGATTAGCTATTGGTTGGATCAAAAGATGTGGTTTGATGCTTTTCCTTTTTTTTGAGGAGGTGGTTGGATATATGAAAAATTAGCTTATTGGGAGTTTTTTTGAAAAGATGTTTTGACAATGTACAAAATTAAACTATGACACATTTCATGCTTTGGTTAGAGTTATAGGTTCAAGTCTTAAGCAAAAAAAATATGAACATGAGAAAAAAAAATGTATAGAAACTATCATAGTAGGAATGTCTATTGCAAGATTGGGTAGTGGAAATTCATTGCAAATGTGTGGAGAAGTCTATGGCATTGTAAAAAGTATAATGTCAATTATAATGAAAGAATTTTGTGCAACGATTAGAAATCACTTGAAACATTGGTGATACTTAAATTGTTAAAATAAAGTCAAAGACATCATTGTCAGTTTTGAAAGTTTACATGTAATTCTTTACATTCTAGGTGCCATAGATGGTAATCATATTCCAATTGTTACATTTGAGATAGATCCAAAATCATATTTTAAAAAATTCACATTGAGTGAAAGAGTTGAAGATGCAAAATGTAATTTTTGTGACTTTGATCATGGGTGGGTAGGTAGTATTCATGATTGGGTTTTTAAAAAAGAAAACAAATTTAGGAAAATCATGTGATGAAGGACAAGTTTCTATTTTTCAAGTGGATAAGAGATGTTTATTCAATGCAACCATGAGTTTATTCTCCATGCAAATGTGAAAAAATGGGTTGCAAAGATACAAAACAAATTGGACTTTATCCAATCAAGTCAATATTACAAAACATGATATTATTTAATTGGAAAACAAAACCAAAAACCATTCATTTTAACATTTGGTCAATTTTGACCATTTGGTTATATTGGTCAAGTTAATTTGACCACATCCAACTTGACTAATGGTTTTTTGATTGATTATAAGATGGTTTTTTTTATTGGTCAAATCAAACAAAAAATTGGGCAATTAAAAAAATATAAGTAAAAAACCCAAATTTTAAATAATAAAAATTATTTAATAAATAAATAATAAGTATTTTACCTACCCACCCATCCATGACCTCTTATTTACCTATCCACAACCCACGTATTATACATTTACACACATGTGTGTGTATATATATATATATGAATATACATATTATTCCACATAGTATATGTTGGTGAAGGGAATTGAACCTTGGTATCCATGGTTCCAAACTAATGTTTTGACCATCAAACCACCACATCATTTTGTAAAGCAATATGATACCAAATGCATTTAACATGTTTATTTGAATTTCAATGAATTTTTATGTTAACATTTGAACTTTAATAGGTAAATAAGTAGGTACACATGCCTACCTATCTATATTTTTAAATGTACATATTTAATTATGTAATATAGGTAAATATGTAAATATATATGTAGGCACGTAGATAGGTATATATAGGTATGTATGTAAAAAAAAGGTAGGTAGGTAGATAGTTAAATATGTAGATGTTAAGTAGGTAGGATGTAAGTAGAACATAGGTTGGTATATGATAAGTAAGTAAGTAGGCCTAGTAAACATAGCAAGTAGGTTAGTTAACCAAATTAAGATGGCCTATTTGATTAAACATGGCCATTCAATATCACCAATTTGATTAAGCCATGGGCATTTTGGACCATTTAAAAAATTATCCCTCTTGATTAGATGTACAATTTAACATTTGGTCGAAATGGTCACTTTAATCAAAAAAACCAACCAAAAAAACCATGTGTTTTTCATGCCTCATGCCTTTAGTAAAAACAAACATCCTTTTGGTCAATGAAAACACTTTAATCAAATTGAACCTTTTGAAAAGTTATGATTTGTAGTAATGAGTATAAATATGTTAATGAAAAGAACTTTTGGAATGTTAAAAGGAATGTTTAAAATATTATTCAAAAAAGTAGATATTCCATGGTGTTACATGTTGGATTTGGTGATAACTTACATAGTCTTGTATAACATGTGTATTGTTAACTTGAATGATTTTAATATAACTTGGGCTTTGGAAGCTCAAAGGTAAATAAATAGATAAATAAAATTAATATGTTAAAAATAGCCCAAAAAAATCAAACAAATGAAGAAGTTATAAAATCCAAAGATAATGGATGATGATAGGATTGACATGGAGGACATAGAACATTAAAATGAGATGAAAATATGACAACATTGAAAACAATCCCAACAAGGAAAAAAAAAAAAAAAATTAAAAAAATGTTGACAAAGGTTACAACTATTCTAGAATTTTTAATAGAATTTTTTCTAAAGTTATTTTGAAAAATAATAATAATGTTTTTTTTTAAGATACATTTAAATTTGAATCAAATTGTGATGAATGATTCAAAATTCAAATGTTATATAACCTATAACTTATCTATGACATGTCTAATTTGGACATCCATATTTTTGAATAAAACATTGATTTTTGCAAATTGTTGTAACATTGTTGTATTATTTTCAACCATGGTTGAAAAATGTTCATAAACATTGGTTTTTCCTTTTTGTTTTATTTTAAAATTTCATATTCAAAAACATTCACATGTTTCATCACATTTCCATTTTCATGGCCATCAACTATGTAATACATCATAAAAGGACATTCATGGCAATCACTATTTTAAATCCCATTTGCAATTTTGTCATTTTTATATTACTTTAAAATTGCATTGAATTTTCACTTGTAACCAATTGGAGTCCTTGAAAAATTAAGGATTGAAACCAACATTCAAATGTGTAATTTGAGCCATGTATCCACTTCTAAAAAAGAAATTAATTGAAATCAAAACTCATGTTTTATGAGTTCAAAATAGTCTTTGAAACAAAAAAATCAAAATTGATTACATTGATAAATCTAATGTAAAATATATCCAAACACTTGAAATAAATTTTGCTATGTGGTTAGTTCCTTTCCTTTCCTTAAGCAAGTGTGTCAAACCTTAATGTTGTTGAAATGCAAATCATTAATGGAAAGGCAAAGAGGGCAAAAAAACAAAAACCTTCTAAATGTTTAATTGGCCCAATATATATATATATATATATATATATATATATATATATTTGCTTACTTTGCTTTCAAAAAAATTATTATTTCATTCAAGTTTCAAATCTGAAAAAGAAGTTTCATATTTGAAATTTTTCATTAAAACAAATATAATTAGGGTTTCAATTGAATAGGAATTTACCTTGTGGAATAGTAAGTCAAAAAAAGACTAAAATGCATTTGTAGGTTTTTTTTAGATAATTAGGTTGAGTCCTAAGCTAAACATTTATTATGCATTTAAGCCATTTCCTCATCGTTATTTATAAATTAGCTCCCTATTGATACCACCCAAGCCCCTCGTGCATCCCTCCTTTTTGTTTTGGGTGAAATTTAATTTTTAAACATGTAGATAATGAGAAATTGGGTGATTTGTAATTAACCCTACAATTAGATTTTTGAGTTGCAATGATCATTTGTAATTCATTGCAACTTATTATGTTTATATAGGTGTGAATACTATTGAACAAATTACATGATGAATGTTGTGATTATTTTCAACACAATATTTCATAAGGTTATATTTTATGAGTTTTGTGTGACGAACAATTAATTATACCATTTCATCTTTTTTGTATGTTTTTTTTATGCCTTGCAATTTTTTTCATTTCAAGCATCACTCCTTTTTCGAAGGCATGATTGTTATCCATTCTTCCATTGGCATCTATTAAAATAATTTATTAAGTGTCACGACTTTAGCCTTAGATTTGCAACCAAGGCAAGGCATGGAAAGGTGTGGGCCAGGAACGCAATCGAAGAGTCACATTCACATTCTAATGAGTGTGGGAAAATTTGAGGGAATGAGACCACGCACTCTCAAATGGATTCCCACTTTAGAAGTTAAAATCTTAATGGATTTCCAAATTTTCAGAGACCATTTAGAAGGGTCAAAATTCATTAGATTGAGGACTTATTTATACCATTGGAAAATTCTTAAGACGTGGATGTTTGAAATGGGGTCACATTATCCATTTGAATACTTCCAACACAAATTATGGCCAAAAGAATAGTTAAGAGTCAAAGTGTCAATTTGACTACCAACTATTAAAAGTCGAGAATCGCCCTGATTTACATGTGTGTAAAAGGTGTGTGCCACATATTGTTGAAAAATTCTTAACAAGGGCTATAACTTTTTTTCAAACCTTGTTTTAATCAAAAGTTTACACAAGAAGTTATGGGCGTCCAAAGTGACGAAAGTCCCAATTTCGAAAATTGCAAGATTCCCGACTTGGTAGTCCTAAAAAAAATGTCATTTGGGTGTAGCTTTTGTGGCAAATCATAAAGAATATTATAAGGAGGGAAGGTGTTGGCTTCCTTCAAATCCGGGCTGTGGTGAGTTTTATGAGTTTGTGTATGTGTGTGGTTCGTCCATGCACCAAAAATGCTCCAACTATGCACTAAACAACTTGTTGTTTAGTTTGTGCAAATCTATATGAATAATTGACTCGTTAGTCATTTGTCTTAATCCCTATTTCGAAGCTCTAACACACCCTTTTTACATTTGAAGTGCTACGAGTGAAAGAACATACTTTAATTCCTTCTTGCATTATTTTCATTTTGAAACTCACATTTGAGCCTTTCAAAAAGTTTGCAGGTGCATCACTAAATGGGGTTCTGTTCATCGTTTTTCATTTTTGAACCTTTCATAGGTCAATGATTTTTTTTTTCATATTTATTAATTTTTGTGATTAAAAACACCCACATCATCAATCTTGCGGTAATTGTTCATCATGCTTTCAATCATTTTACATCTCCATTGGGTTTGGTGGGGCTGGCAGTTCAATTAAACAAATGCATTATTTGATCCTTTTTTGGTTTGCATGTTGATTTTTTTCTATAGGTTTTTACACCATTTTAGATAACATTAGGGTTTTAAACTTTTTTTTTCATTCCTTCATATCATTTTTTTTCATGAAGCTTTAGATGACATGTGCCGTGTAAAAACACTTCTAAAGTAAAAGATATTTAAGTTTTTTTGAATCTTTTAAAAATGTTTTGCCCAAAAATCATATTATATTTTTCATTGAAACTTTCCACTTTGGAATTTCAACATTAATTGGCCTTTTTTCATTCAGATTAAACATTTAAAATTTTGTGAACCTTTAGGGTTTGAGTTTTTAAAAATGTTAAAGGATTTTTTAGTGTATTAACACATCATTTTTTTTCATCTATATTTAAATGGGGGATAGGTTTCATTTTTATTAAGGCCACTACCTTGACAATTTATTTGGGGAACTAAAGGTTTATGACCCCAATTATTGCAAATTTTTATCTATTATTCATTATTTATTTATTTATTTATTTTCCAATTTGAGTGTGAACGTTTTGAATTTTTAAATGTTTGTTTGTATAAGCATCAAACACTTCATTTTTTTAATTTGGAGATGAAAAACCTATAATTGTAATGGAGTTTCGTATTGAAAGTAAAAACTTCATTACAATAAGAGGACTTGTTCATAAATTTGAACTTAAGGATTTAGACGTATTGGTGAAGGCCATTATTCAATTCGAATATGGAGATATAAGGATGCCTAAAGATCAGATGTGTGTCTAATGATAAAATTGGTGGGTCCAAAATGTCCATTTCCATTTCAACCCCATTTGAAGTTGACACATAACCTTTGTTTTCAAATAGTGTGGGTTTGTATTTATCTTTTCAAACAATTTTCAAAAAGGGGTGTTCATCATTTTCAAGAAAATGTTTTTGAAATTTTGAACAAACATTCATTTTTCAACATCATTTTTGACTTGTTTTTTATCTTTATTATATTCACTTTAGATATTATGCAAGTTTAGGTTTATGTGTTTGGTTATTCATTTGTTTAATCATCTCATCATTTTATATGACTTTAAACATCTTTAAATTCACATTGTGCACCATGTTGGATCTCCCCCATTCAACAATTCATAACTTAATTTAACGGATATGTGGTCAACCTATAAATTGAATGGAAATACATTTTTTTACGATGTGTTTATGGAGGGATGACATTGTTATTTGTGATGTTGTTTATGATGCTTTTGTTTCCATCATTAAGGTGTCAAGTTTTATGTTTTGAATGAGCGAACACATGTGTTTTCATCATCATCCTTCCAATTTTCATGTTGACAAATTAATATCATGCTCGCTTGAGATGGGGTTTGCATTTTAATGAATGTTATCATTGTTAATTCAATTCAAACATATTTAGTTATGAGAACCCCATTAATTAAGGGGTTGCAATAATGATTGTGATTTAGGCAAATGATGTGTTATATCACAATTAACATCCAAATGATGCATTTTCTCATTTATCATAGAGGTATTTGGATGTTCACACCAACAAGCTAACACTTTTTTCATTGATGTGTGAACATGACATGATTAATCAAAGGCTTTGGATGTTGTCATAAGTTAATTTTTTATTTATTTTATAAGCAAAATGTGTTGATGATTTTATAAATTATTCAAACCTTTACCATATTGAAGTGAATTACTGTTGTCAGAGATACCTTTTTTAAACTATATGTTTTTTCAAATGCTTTACCCATTTTTTTGATAGATATGTTTATGTGCACTATTTAAAATTTCAAGTTTTTTGATCAAAATGAATCCCAAAGTTATAGGTGTAAACAAAACTTTTTAATTTTTTAGGACAAGTCAATTTTAACAAATCTAGTATGATTGGGATGGTTTTTTTGACCATTCGTAGTGTGGTGCTTTTGATTGGAGTTTTTTTATCCATACTTTTTGACCATTGGTCAAATGTTACTAGTCAAATATAATTAATAAAAAATATTTTTTTCTAATCATTTAATTAAAATGTGACATCATTTGATGTTAACATGTGGCACCATATGAATGTTGCCACGTTGTAACATTATGTTTTGCCCATGTGGTAACATTTATATGGTGCCATGTGTTAGCACATTATTATGCGATAAAATAGAAGGTTGGTAGGTACCCACCTATGCAACCCTTACACTATATGTACATGTAAATAACAAGTTGATGACAAATTTCAAGATTTGTTAAAATTTGATTATTCCATTTTTAACTCCATTTATTAAATTAGGTTGGGTACATGTCATAAGTAGGTTGTGTAGGTAAATAAAAAGGTAGAAAAAGTAGGTAGGTTGCAGGGTGGGAGGGAGGTGGGAGTTAGGAAATAGGTAGATAATAGGTATAATACAATTGTAACTAGGTAGGTTAAAGATACATAAATTTAAGTAGGTTGTACAATGCTAAACAAGTTGATAGATAACTTATAAGGCCATGGTAGATGGGAGGTAGGAGGTAAGTTATAAGTAGGTTATAGGTATGTAGGTAACATATAATTATTTAGTAGACAAGGAAGTAGATAACATAGAAAATTATATTAAGTAGGTAGGTTGGAGGTACATACATTTAAGTTGGTTGTAAGACGTTACTCAATTAAGTAGGTATGTTGGGTAATTGGGTGGGTGGGTGGCTAGGTCGGCAAATAGGTAAGTAGTACATCTAGGTGGGTGAATGGGTAGGTATGTAATTAATATGTAGGTAGGTAGGTAGATAAGTAGTATGTAAATAGGTAGGTTGTAAGATTATAAGTGGGAGGTAGGTATGTAATAGGCATTTAAAATGTTACAATTGATTAGAAAACATTGATCATTTTGATTATTGATGTCAATTTTTTATGTTCAATTTGATTAAATGTTTCATTTGACTAAAACCAATTTGTCATTTTGATTAGGGTTGTTCAATTTGACTAGATGTATTAGTTAAATAAATCATTATAGTCAAGTTGGTTGGTCAAAAAATACATGCTTTGAACCTTTAGTCAAAATGGACATGTCCATTTGTCAAAAAAGACTAGTTAGTCAACTTGGAATGTTTGAAAAATTAAAAATTCTAGTAATGTGTGATTGATGAAAATTTTAGGTTTAATATGGTCCCCATTCTTTTTTTTGTAACTTCCATAAGTGGTTACACTATTGAGTGTTAATTCTTGGTTGGATATTAATATTTTTTTTCCTTTTTCTTTTTTCCCCATTGGGTGATGATTGGGGATATTATTTTGTTTGGTTGCGTTTGAACAATTGATGTTTTATTTAATAAAGGTTGGTAAACTTACATTATCATTATGAATGGTACAAACAAGATATTTAAATTTTTTTGTATGTGATGGAATAACGTGTAAAAAAACACAAAATCTTGAAAAATGTAAAGAAACCAAAATTATTCCTTGACAATAATCAAATCATTAAATTGTGTACATATTTGTTGTGATGAAAACCATGTTATGAAAATCTTAAAGTTAAATTACTTTTAACATCATATTAAAAAATTAAAAAAATTGAATTATGACGTGACAATAAACTAAAATGCTTAAGGACATGACAATTATATTTTTTTAATTCATAAACATGTATTAAAGGTTCATAACTAGATAAATATGAACAACATTCACATGCATTAATATCTTTATTATATGGAGGTTTAAGGAAACAATATAACTCAAAAATATTTGAAGATTTAATGTCATGAATATGTTAAGTTGCATAAAAAATATTTCAAACATCATGAAACATGTGTCAAGATTTTGTTCATGTATGGTATTCCTTGTGTAAATTTGGTTGGTATACATGATCATGAAGGCCACACAAAAGAAAGTGGCCATTAGCAAGTACAAGTGGGACCCAACTTGTCATGTAATAAACAATAGAAAAAAATATAAATCATGGCATTAAACCCATGCAACTTTGTTGCATTGTATCTTGGAACCTTTCAAGGTAATACACATGTTTTTTGAGCTAAGTACAATTGAATACATGAAAGGAATATTTTTTTGTAATTAAAAAGATGTGAAATCTACTTAAAAAAATTCCCAATGTTTACAACGAACTTGATTATTGCTTCTTAAAAACCTATTTTGTTTAATATATGCCTTTAACTACCTATAGGCTTCTAAGACTATTCACAATCTTTCTCAATATGTGAGTGTTTCATTTTTAAAAAAAATTGCATTTACGGTATCCACCTTGATCTTTATTGTAATTCTCCCCACAACAAAGAAAAACAAATAGCATAAGTAATTTGCTACAATCTTCTCAATAAGTATGAATAGGAGTTTGCAAGATCAATAAAAAATGTATATGAAAAAAACATCATTTGTGCATCCATCATTATACCTAGAGTTATAGCATAAAAGCTCTTCGCAATTTGCTTATTTTTTTTTGCATGGGTCACACACAAAAGACATAAAACATTAAAATATTAGTTCAAATAAGGCAACTCTTCAAAACAAATCAAGACTCCCATATTAAAAATCTAATTGGTCACATAGCCTCTTTTCCACAACTCGGCACAAGTCTATTCCATAGACACCTTAATGGATGTGCATAAATTTTGCACTTATACTGTAACCCTCGTCCACATACATACATGGTTAAATATTGACACCCCAAGAATAAAACCTAATTAATGGACACACTAGATCCCATATCAAGTTCATTTTGTATTCAACATCTTTGTAGAACCTTTGTCAATTACACTCATCTCTATTTAATACAATAATCCTTTTAACATTTAAGCAAAAAAAAAGTCCTTTGACTAATTTTAAAATGCTAGCATCAATATACTTAAATTAAAATATTTGTCTTCTAGGAAACATGGTTATAACCCCCAAAAATTAAGAGAAATGAATGAGTTTTAGATTGATTAGTTTTCAATTAAGGATTCCACATCATTACATTTTCAAAATTGACATACAATGATGACTTCAAATGAAAATAACTAGAGAATATTTAATGGGTTTAAGTTCATATCACCCATTAAGTTGGACTCACACATAGATGAAAAGGGAATAAATTAAGAGAATAAATTAACCCTAACTCTATCTCATAGACATAAAAAGAGTAAACTAATACAACAAATGAAACGGCCTGTGACATGCCATTGAGGTTAAGGTGAGGTAAAAGCTTTGAGCCTATGAACAAATATTTTCAAATTTTCTAGATTTGGCTATAAATTTGGACTAAGAATTTGGACTCAACCCATCAGCAAAAATAATCACTCTGAATTGCACAAGAGAAGAAAATCATACATGGATTCAACACTCACTAAATTGGAAAGACCACTTTCTTCAACAACCATTGTTTGGATGCATTCTTGAGCATACAAGAATTTCAAACCATGAGCAACAACAACAATCACTTTGAATTGCATGAGAGAAAAAAATCATTGCATCATGGGACTAAACATTTGTTGCAAAGAGCGCTTTCTTCAATTTTCATTTGTTTGCAGTCTTGATATGCTCAAATTTGAAATCAACCAAATGAGCAACAACAACACACTCACTATGACTTTGCACAAGAGAAGAATATTTTGAGCTGCATTTTTGAGCTGCTTGAATCTGGACTCAACCCATGAGAAACAAAAACAATCAGTATGAATTGCACAAGAGAAGAAAGCTGTTGCATGGATTGAAACACTCACCATAAAGAGTTGCTTTCTTCATTTGCCATTGTCTGCCATTGTCTGCATTTTTTATTTGCACACTTGAAGAAAATTTTGCACTGCATTTTTGAGCTGATTGAATCCAGACTTAACCCATGAGCCACAACAACAATCACTATGAATTGTTCAAGAGAAGAAAACTGTTGCATGGTTTAAAACACTCACCATAAAGAGCACTTTTGTGATTTGCCATTGTCTGCATTGTCTGCCATTGTCTGCATTTTTTGATGTATCTTCTTCTTCTTGTTGCCTTCCCCACATGCAAAAATCTTCTCATGAGTGGTGGGTTGGACATCAATGGCTTCATGACTACCATTGAGCACTCAGGCAATCCAAAGTTGGTTGTTGCAGATATATTTTCTCAGATGCCTGAGTCCTTTCGCTTTGTGGCAGGCAGATGATGAGATGAGTCTCCCCTTCTTGTTGTTGCTTGAGCCCTGATTGAAAACCCTCAAGGGAGATGAAGAACCACCACTAGGTATATACATTTGGTCATCCAATGACCAAATGAAAGCAAAACAATTTGCAGAAAGTTGCAGAAGAAGATTGAAGCAACAAATTTCTGTAAACAGTTGCAGAAGAACATTGCAGAATCAAGAATGTGAAAGAAATCCAATTGCACTTCTGTGCTGACCTTCATCCCTCCTCCTC
>Ga0116229_10008263_pt1 | contig 16219 bp, 13 predicted proteins | sample S1TSphgellanicum_3_FD_87313 | JGI IMG/M metagenome (GOLD analysis project Ga0116229, IMG submission 87313) | Host-associated microbial communities from peat moss isolated from Minnesota, USA - S1T2_Fc - Sphagnum magellanicum MG | ecosystem: Host-associated > Plants > Peat moss > Unclassified...
AACGCGGCGAGCACTTTAGTTCGATTGGTTAGCGGCAAAGTCATCTTTCTCTAACGCGGCCGGTTCGGCAAGCGCTCAACCTTTAGGGGAAGGTTTCAAAGCCATTTGAGGTTCTAGCGCGTGGTGGATTCTGTAGATCGTGAGAAGATCCGCCAACATCCGCGTCCCATCACGCAGCATGCTGACTTTCGAACCGTCTTTGTGGGACCATCTTATCGGAACTTCGACGATAGGATATCCCAGCTTACGCCCAATATAGAGAGATTCGACATCGAATGCAAAACCATCCAGACGGCAGCGGCTAAAGATGTCCTGTGCGGCTTCACCGCTAAAGATCTTAAATCCGCACTGTGTGTCGTCGATGCCCGGAACAGCTAGCTGAACGACCTTATTAAAACTTCGGCCGAGGCACTCACGCCAGAGCGGTTGACGAACCAATAGGCGAGACTGCTTGAGCGGCCTGGAACCAATACCGATCACTGCATGCTCGGCTGACATGGCTTCCTGGATAACATCGTACTCTTCTACAGGGGTCGCGAGATCGGCATCACAAAACAGCCTCCAAGCTCCAGAACCGCGCAGCATTCCGTAGCGAACTGCGTAGCCCTTTCCACGGTTGCCACCATAGCCCAGCAGTTGAACAGTACCGGGAAAACGACTTTCAAATTCACGAACGACTCCTGCAGTGCCGTCTGTGCTTCCGTCGTCAACAACCAGTACTTCAAAATGCCCAATAAAGCGAGACTGAAAGAACTTGATGGTCTCTTCCAGAGTTTCCGGAAGTCGATCTTGTTCGTTGTACGCGGGTATAATGACTGACAGGTGCATCCGAACATTATAGTGTCGCCGAGATTGCCTTGTCAAGTTTGTTTCATGCATGGATAACCGTTCGACTCCACGATCCGTGGCTGACAATCCGACTGTTCGCAGCTTCATCGAAAAGCAGGGCACCAATAACTCGCTAGTGAGAAAATACGTAGCGGGAACAACGTTGCGCGAGGCTCTGCTTACTGCTAAGGAGTTGCACGATCGCCACTATGTCTGCTCCTTTGAGTTTCTTGGCGAAACCGTTCTCGGCCCCGAGGATTCGGAGCGGCACGTACAAAGCAATTTAGAGCTTATCCGTCAGATCTCCATTTTCAGCCCAGATGCTTCTCTGGTGGTTCGTTTACCGTTCCTCGGATTAGACATTTCGGAGGGAATTGCCAAGGAAAACCTGCATCGCTTAACCGAAGAGGCAAAGCTCCGTGGGAATATCCTTGTCCGAGTCGATATGGACGATTCTTCCTACACTTCGCGCGTTCTTAAAACGGTTTGTGAGGAACACCGCAGCTACTTCAACATTGGGACAGTCGTCCAGGCAAACCTCCGTAGGACCGAGAAAGATATTAACAGCCTAATTCAGGAGCGAGTGTCGGTACGGCTCGTTCCGGGCATCTTTGTGGAGTCTCCAGCGATCTCGCTAACCAAGAAGTCCGATATCGACGGCGCCTTTCGACGGTATATGTATACGCTGCTAGAAAATGGCTACCATCCAACGATTGGTACGGAAGACGAAGATATTATTAAAGTCGCTCGAACCTTTATCCGGCAGCACAGCATTGCACCGGACAAATACGAATTCGAATTTCCGTTCGGAGCACGCCGCGAGCTGATGAATGACCTTGTGAAAGAGGGACATACGGTTCGCGTCTCTGTTCCTTTTGGCCCGTTCTGGTATCCGCACTTTTCTAAACGGCTAGCAGAGCACCCGATTTCGCTGATGAATATCTTTAAAACCTAAAGATCGGTGCGCAATTCTGCAGTTATCGGAGTAAAGAGGGGCTGATTTACTGCCAATAATACTGGCATGAATCCGTCAATGCTGAGAGATGCAAGATTCAGCGCACCGGTGAAACTCGCGCTGATTATCGTTGCCATTACCGCTCTTGTTTATGCGAAGGCCGTTTCTTACGGATTCGTCATGTGGGACGATAATATCCATGTCTTCCAAAATCCCCGACTCATTCACGTCACAATTGCCAACCTCGCGCATTTTTGGATACGTCCATATGAGGCGCTTTACATCCCAGTTTCTTATATGGCATTTGGCCTGCTCAGTCTTGTTGATCGTTCAAACGGTGCCGTTTCGCCGAGTAACGAATTTGGAACCTGTTTCAACCCGCATGTCTTTCACTTCGCTAACGTTGTACTGCAGTCAATTAACGCCCTGCTCGTCTTTTTAATAATCCGCAAGGCGGTCAAAAAAGAGATTCCTGCGGCATTGGGTGCGCTCTTGTTCGCCGTCCATCCACTTCAAGTTGAGTCGGTGGCCTGGATTTCTGAACTTCGTGGGCTGCTGAGCGGTGCCTTTGGTTTTTCAAGTATCTTGGTTTATCTGTCTATCGAGGCCAAACAAGATCACAGATTTGGTTTGCCCTATGTGGTTGCGGCGCTCTTATTCACACTTTCGCTACTGGCAAAACCGTCGGTCGTCATGATTCCATTCTTCCTTTTGCTATGGCAGATGTTTTATTATAGAAAAGGTAACGCTTGGAAGGAACTCCTCTGGCTCCTACCATGGTTCGCCCTGAGCTTCGCGGACGTCTATATAACCCACTGCGTACAGGTAGTGACTCAAGAGACAAACTTTTCCGTTCTTCAGCGAGCGACTATCATTCTCGACACTTACGGCTTCTACTTAGAAAAGACCGTCTGGCCATTCCAATTATGCACGGAATACGGAAGGGCGCCGGACAGAATGCTTGCTAAGCATTGGGAGATTTATACAATTCCTGCCGTGATCGTGCTTGGCATTATCTGTTGCTATTTCGGACGTAACCGTCGCTGGGTTTGGCTTTGTGTCGCGACCTTCGCCTTATTCTTACTTCCGGTGTCCGGGATTGTGCCGTTCGTCTTTCAATATCTCTCCACCGTCGCCGATCGCTATGTCTATCTCGCTATGCTCGGTCCGTCATTTGCTCTTGCTTTTGCTCTTAGCGAGCTCTCTGAAACATCAGCTCAGAGAGTTGCTCAGCTTTCGGCGATAGCCGCTATTGCCCTGTGCATTTGGAGAACTGAGGGGCAGCTTGCAGTATGGAAGAACACTCACGACCTTTTCACCAACGCAGCGACTTTAAATCCTTACGACTGGTTCCCGCATGACCGACTTGCTTACGACTATCTGTTAAGGGGACTCTATCCAGAATCAGAAAACGAATACCGATTCGAAGCGGATTGTGATAGGAACACACTTGAGCTGTTTGTCAACTATGGACTCGCAGTCCAAAACCAAGGGCGCTACGCAGATGCGATTGAAATGTACAATAAGGCCTTAGCACTTAAGTCTGACGACTCGAATGCGCTTCTCGGCCGGGCGCAGTGCGAAGCGGCGCTCGGGCGTGTCAGTGCATCGGTTCAAGATTATGCTGCCGCCGCGTCAGGTTCTCCGACATTGAGTCTCGTACAGTGCCAGTTTGGTGTTGTACTCTATCGTTGGCACTACTACCAACAGGCTGCAGCAGAGTTTCGCCGGTCTGTTGAGCTGTATCCTGATTTTCTACCCGCCTACGACTGGCTCGCGCTCACTTACTCTAAATTAGGACAGTGGAAGCTGGCAACCGACGTCGCCGCGATTGCACTGGCGAGAAACCCTAACGATACTGTCGTATTGCCGCTGTTGCAGCGCTACTCGAATAGCGGACACCCTAAGACTGTTTAAGCAAATGCTTTTTCGAAATCGTCTGGAACCAACCATAAAAGACAGCAGCGGATCTGCGTCAAGCTCAAAGTCGACACAGGATGGTCCAGAGTTTACAACACTTCTGGCATTGACCATAGCACTCTTCACGACTGTTGTATATTGCAAGGCGGTCTTTTACAATTTTGTGCTTTGGGACGACAATATTCACGTGTTCCAGAATGCTTTTTATCAGCACATCAGTGACAAGACGCTGCTGCATTTCTGGCAACGTCCTTATGAGTCCCTTTACATTCCCGTTTCCTACATGGCCTTCGCGGGTCTCTGCTTAATCGGTAGAACAAGCGGACCAAATCCGGCGGCGCCCGGCCTGGAAACGTGTTTCAATCCGCATGTCTTTCACACTGCAAACATTGTCTTGCATGGCATTAACGCAGTTTTGGCCTTTCTACTTATCCGTAAAATAACAAAATCGGACATCCCGTCGGCATTCGGTGCGCTGTTATTTGCCGTTCATCCTCTACAGGTCGAGTCGGTCGCTTGGATATCTGAACTACGCGGTCTTCTCAGTGGTACGCTCGGTCTATCAAGCGTCCTAATATATCTCTCCATTAACTCAGTACGCAATCGATCATTTGGGTTTGATTATCTCTCGGCCATTTTATTATTTGTTCTCGCGATGCTGGCCAAACCTTCGGCTGTAGTGATCCCCCTCTTCATCCTTGTTTGGCAAACCCTCTATCTCGCAATTGAAGACAAATGGTGGGTCTTAATTCGGCTGCTTCCCTGGTTCATTCTGAGTTGTGCCGACGTTGTAATCACGCATTCCGTCCAACCTCTTCATCATGTAACAAGCCTCCCTATCACGCAACGAGCGGTTGTAGCGATCGATTCGTGTGGATTCTATATTGGAAAAATCCTCTGGCCGTTCAGACTTGCAAACGAGTATGGACGGTCGCCACATCGAATACTTGCAGATCGCTGGGAGATTTTCACTATTCCAGTGTTTATTTTGCTCTGCTTGGCCTGTCGTTACTTCGGCAGAGGTCGAAAATGGGTTTGGCCAAGCTTTCTTACATTCATTGTGTTTTTAATGCCGGTAAGCGGGTTCTTGCCGTTCGCGTATCAGTCGCTGTCAACCGTCGCCGATCGGTACATGTATTTAGCCATGCTTGGACCATCCTTCGCACTCGCTTTTGTGCTCTGCGAGATTCGAGAACCGGTTGTTAAACGTGTGGCGAAGCTCTCAGCAGCCGTGGTTGTAGCACTTTGCGTCGTCCGTACCGAAAGCCAATTGGCAGTGTGGACGAATACTCATACTCTGTTTAGCAACGCGATACTTGTAAATCCGTACGATTGGCTCCTCCACGACAGGCTCGGTTACGATTACATGCTGAGGGGTCAGTATGCTGACGCAGAGCGTGAATATAAGTTTGTGATCGAGCAAGGAGTGGTGGCACCCGACTACTTTGTCTATGTCGGTAAAGCCGAACAGTTCCAGGGACGCTATCGGGAAGCGATCTCTGAATTTAACCTTGCTCTGAAGACTAAACCGGACTTCGCCTTCGCTCTGTTTGATCGGGCTGAATGTGAAGCGTCTCTAGGACTGCTAGCTACTGCCATTGTCGATTATCGGGAAGCGGCGTTTCTACAGCCTTCTCTCACCAACGTCGATTTTGAACTTGGAACAGCTCTTCTGCAATCGCGCAGCTATGAACAGGCCGCTGTTGAGTTCAATCGTTCCATTGCACTGTATCCGGATCTCCTTCCAGCGTACGATGGGCTTGCGCTGTCGTATTCGAAGATGGGTGAGCCGCAACTCGCAAAGCATGTTGCGCAATTAGCCTTGGCCAAGGATCCCAACGACACCATAGCTCTCGCGATCCTATCGCAAAAACAGATGACCCAAACCTCTCGGATCGCTTCACGGAACTTAGATGCCGTTGTTCGAGATAATCGAATCCGGCGATTGGCGGCAGCATGAAGATTTTGGAATACATTGGCGCGAAGGGGAAAATTGCGTCGGCTTTGGCGATCACCGTTGCCTTTGTTACTGCGGCTGTCTATTGCAAAGCCTCACAATACAACTTCGTCATGTGGGACGATAACCTACACGTCTGCAAAAATCCCTTTCTTCAACACATTTGTACTGCTTCGTTGGGGCATCTTTGGCAGCATCCCTACGAATACTTGTACATCCCAGTATCCTACATGGCGTTCGCAGCACTGAGTTTGATTGGTCGTACTACCGGCCCAAATCCGGCGGCACCAGGTTTCGACACAATTTTCAATCCGCATGTGTTCCATATCGCCAGCGTTATCCTGCACTCAATAAATGCAGTATTGGCGTTTTACATCGTCCGCAGAGCGGTTAAGTCTGACATCCCTTCGGCGATTGGCGCACTTCTCTTTGCCGTTCATCCTTTACAAGTGGAGTCGGTAGCCTGGATCTCCGAACTAAGAGGACTGCTCAGTGCGACACTCGGGTTGTCGAGTATCCTTTTTTACTGGTCATGCATGGACAAACAGAGATTCTTCGGACTAACGTACATCGTTGCAACGACGCTATTTTTGCTATCGATACTCGCGAAGCCGGACACTGCCGTTATTCCTCTCTTCTTACTTCTGTGGCAGGTTTGCTTCTTTAAGAAGGCGAGCGCAAAGATCGAAGCGCAAAGATTGACGCCATGGTTCGTTATCGCAGCGCTCGATATCGCCGTCAGCCACTTTCTTCAGCCGCCAATACGGTCGGTTACTCTTCCTCTTTGGGAGAGGGGAGTGATTGCCGTCGACAGCCTTGGATTCTATATCGATAAATTCCTTTGGCCGTTTGGACTAACAAACGAGTATGGTCGAACTCCGGTTCGCGTGCTCGCCTACAACAAAGAGATTAGTACCGGTATTAGCGTCGCAGTCGCTGTCGCCCTGTGCTTGGCGTTCGGACGAAGCAAGAGGTGGATAATGCCAAGTGCGCTGACCGCTGCCTTATTTCTACTGCCAACGTCTGGTATCGTCCCGTTCGCATTCCAATACTTCTCGACCGTCGCCGATCGCTATGTCTATCTCGCCCTGCTCGGCCCTTCGCTTATCCTGGCGTTTGCATTAAACGAAGCAGCCAATACGCAGTTTTATCGTACATACCAGCTTGCAACGCTTCTTGTATTAACCCTTTTTGTTTGGCGAACCGAGCAACAACTGCCGACCTGGCAAAACACCCAAGCGCTGTTCACAAATACGCTGGCCGTCAATCCCTATGACTGGCTCGCCTACAACCAACTCGGGTACGACGAATTCTTGCAGCACGACTTTCCGGACGCCGAGAAAAACCTGAAGGTGGTAGCCACACTAGGTCGGGCGAGCGCCGGATTGTATGTTGATATTGGAGAAGCTTCAGAGGCTCAAGGACATTTGTCAGAAGCAGTGGAAAGCTATAACATTGCGCTCTCGATTACGCCAAACTATCCTTATGCTCTTGCGGACCGTTCACGATGCCTAGCAGAATATCACAGTGCTAGTGCATCGACTGGACGATTTGTTCCATAACGTCTTCCGGCAGGCTGCCGATAACGATAAAGCGGTAACCATTAAACTTTGCAGTCAGAACGCCTTGTCGAGGTGTTCTAAAATCGTTCCTAGGAGTGGGTTTTCCTGGCTTCGTGTCGATCGGCTGTTCGAAAATTGAGAGCGTCAGCAACTCATTCGTGTAAGTTAGTCCGACCAATTTTTGACCTTCGATTGGCATCACCAGCGCGGACTGGAAGTTAAATCCGGCCGGAACGAACGACGGCAGCAGCGGAGTAAACCCACACTCGACATCGGTTGGCAGGCCGCTCACTGTTTGGCTGCCGCGCGGTATCATCGGCACAGTTACCACATCGTCACCGACCTTAGGAGGGCCGAAATCTGAGCGATCAAATGATGGTTGGTAGGATATCTTAGTGAATGAGGTTTCCGATATCAACTGCCCCAGCCCGCCAAAGGATTGAATTTTAAGCTGTGCGCCAGTCGCGTTGTCGATCCAGTACTTATGCTCACCCCAGGCATGAGCGGAATCGGTGACCTGGATGATTGTCGCACTCTGACCGGCGACTGTATCCTGGCCAATCACTTGCACCGACAGCTCATGGCTGTTCAGACTCTCTAATATCTTTTCCGATCTCTGGCGAAAGCGATCCAAACCAGAGACACCGACTTCGAGCTTCTTCGATGCTGGTATGTAGTCCCAGGCGACCTTGCCGTTATCCACATAGACGTCGCCAGCAACCTGCTGAGGGGAGTTGTACTCAAGCTTCAGGTCGTGGTCTCCTATACGCTCGATTGATTGGGTAGCAGAAAATGTTCGTTCGGGACGATAAAGCGTCGTTATTTGATCGCCGGAAAAGGCTAGATGCTTTTCTGCATCTAACATTCGTTCGAGCAGAGCTTCTCCAGTTTGGCTAGATTGAGGCGTTACCGCCTGATTCTGAGCCGCAACGACCGATTGGAAGACAGTCGAGAGAGCAATCGCGACGAGAATACTTAGACGCTTCATGAGTACTGAGAGAGGCGAAATGCGTCTCGCTACATCTCCTCGTCAAGCAGTACGGAAGCGTCAGCATCGGTCAGATGCTGGTTCTGAGACGGATTTGCCGGAATTGTATCGACGCTAGCTGTCAGCAACTGAGCCGATGTATCGGAGAGGGGATCACTGGTCGCCTGCGCCCGGTGCTGGTTCAGGCAAGCTTGGATCACCGTTTGTTCGCTCGTTTGCTGCTGATCGCTATGTGTGACAGTGGCGTTAGCAGGTGGGTTGGGAGTAAGAGCATTTGGCGATCGACTCACGAATATCGCTAAAAGAAGGCAGCAGGCCAACGCGATACCAGGCGCAACCAGTCGAAGCTGTTGCCGCGAACCCTGCGAAATCAATAACGAACTAAAATCAACACCAAGCCAAGGCGTTCGGGAGACCTTACGCGGGGTGGCAGCGATTCGCGCTTCTAGCGCTGCATTAAAGCCTTGAGACACTTCGCGTCGAGTGACAGAGCCAAGCATTTGCGAAACGGATACGAGTGCTTCCACAGTCTCACGACACGTTGTGCACACAGACAAATGGTTCTTCGTCTTCCACATCAAGTCGCTGCCGAGCCGACCATCAACATACTCATTCAGCAGATCGGCATACTGCCGACAACCCATTGTCACTTTTCGATTGTTAAACCATTGCGTAATCATTGAACAATTACCTTCTCAAACAGCCCGGGCAAATATCAGCCTTTTATATAGGAAGTTAGATGCCCACGCATCGTAGTGCGCGCATTAAACAGCCTCGATTTTACGGTTCCAAGTGGACAGTTGACCACCTCGGCGATCTCTTCGTACTGCAAACCCTCGATATCGTGAAGAATAACGACCGTTCGCATCTTCTCCGGCAGCTTGGACAACGCATACTGAATCTGTGAGTCCATCTCCTTTTGCGCCAACATCCGCATTGGCTCGAAGGTGTTGTCAGCCACTTCCCTTGCCGCACCGTCTCCATTTATATCCACACTAATCGGCTCATCAAGCGAACTTATTGATCCGCCAAATCCCGTATCGCGACGAGATCTCTTTCGGTGTGAGTCGATACAAAGATTACCGGCAATTCGGTACAACCACGTGCTCAAACTCGATTGATTTCGAAAAGAGTCTAACGCAAGGTACATCTTGACAAAGACTTCTTGTGTCAGATCGTCAGCATCTTCGCTGTTGCCCACCATACGGTAGACGTAGTTGTATATTTTGTTCTTGTAACGACCTACTATTTCGTTAAACGCAGCGACATCGTTGCGCTGACATCTTTCGATCAACGAGGTGTCAGAAAGAGACAAGCAAATCACCTTGAAACCCCGTCGACGATCTGTAAAATCATTGACTCCATGGAATTACAGTTATTGTGACGAAAATCGGGCGAAATAGTTCAGGCCGTAGGCCCACGCAAAAGATAAAAGAAGGGGATTGGCGCATGTTTGTCTAAATGACTATTCGACCCGGTTTTCCACGGCACTTCGCATTGAAAACAACGTTCAGGCAAGTAAAACATCACCGTGAAAAATCTACGTATGATATACTGTAGACCAATGGTTCAAAGGATCTATACAAGACCTATCTCTAGGACAAATTTGAGACAAAGAATGAATAGAATTAGCATGCGAACTTGGATGACGATGTGTTTGGCTGGAACAGTGCTGTTGTCTGGCTGCCTTACACCTGCGAATGCAGTTGAACGATCGCTTCTTGGCATCCACATTTACTCCAATGTATCGGCTGTTTTGCATAAATTTGGCAACCCCAACTACGTCCTGAACGTTGGTCAGTCGTTCAATTCCAATTCTGGAACGGTTAACGGGGGCGCGACTGGACAAGGATTTGGGAATGGCCCAACTGGTGGCTTTGCGGGCTCCGATAGCCCGCCTGGAGGCTTCGCGGGCGGACTCATTCCGAGTGGTTTTAATCCGGGTGAACCAGGTCAGCCTGGGGCTTTGCCGCCACTGCAGCCCGCTGGCGGGCCAGTTGCGGCGTTTGGGCAATCCCAGGGTAATGGAGAAGCCAACGCACAAACGTCGGCAAGCACTGTTGTCGCGGGTGAAGTGACTTTGGTTTATCAAAAACCTAGTGGAGTAACGTACCAGTTTCTTCTTTCGCCGAGTGGCTCCGTTCTGCAAATCACGTCTTTGGGCTATAGTGACGCATTGACGAAAACGACAAAGGCTGTGCGCTTTGGTTCCAGTTACACACAGCTAATCCGTAAATACGGATATCCGGAAAATCAATCGGAGTCGAACGGGGTGAGGATTGTCGATTATAGTAAGAGAGCGCACGTTGCCTTTGAGCTAGTAGACAATTCCGTTGTTGGTATTGTTGTCGCGGCAATCGATTAGGACCTTAACAAACAACCATATGAAGACTTTATTGCGAATGACAAAGCTGTCGCTCATGACCTTGGCAGCATCCGCCTTTTTGCTCAACTTTGCTCCATCATCTGCTTTTGCGGCTGAGCATATGCTTCTTGGTATCAAGACCTTCAGTCCGATCGGGATTGTGCTGGGTAAGTTTGGCGATCCCACATTTATCCTCTCTGGAACGCAGATAGCAACGGTCGAATATGGTGGAGGAAAACCGACCCTGGAAAATCCGACCGATGGCGGCGCTGGTGTCGGGGCAGCCGGAGCGGTCGCTGGGGGAGGCCAGTTTCAACCACCCAGTGCAGAGTCTCCGTTTAACTCGGACACGGCGAATCCAGAGCCGGGCGCAGCGGTCGCTGCACAGGATCCTTTCGACCCCCTATACGACAGTGGATCGCGCTATTACTACGATAAAACGAGTAAGGGACTCATCTTCGAGTTCGTCTCCACCAGCGCTGGCCGAGTAGTCGAAATTAAGCTTTACGGCTATCACAGTTCCTACAAGACTTCCTTAGGCATCGGTCTCGGTTCAAACTACGAGCAAATCGTGCTGAAGTATGGCTATCCGGAGCAGACAATCAATGAGCAGGATCAGCAATACGGCGATATATTAACCCTGATCTATACACAAAAAGCGCACGTCGCCTTTCGGTTGGTCAGAAACAAGGTTGCGGCAATTAGCGTGGTCGCGCCAGACTGACAATGGCTACTCGGGATGATGTCGATACAGTCCGGTCTCGAACAGACATCCTGCAGGTTGTCGCTCCCTACGTCGCTCTCAAGAGATCGGGCAGAGTCTGGAAAGGACTTTGTCCGTTTCACAACGAAAAGACCCCGTCCTTCCAAGTCAACCCCGACCTTGGTCGTTGGCACTGCTTTGGTCAATGCGGTGAGGGCGGCGACGTCTTTAAGTTCATTCAAAAGGTCGACAACCTCACCTTTCCGGAAGCGCTTGAACGGCTGGCAATCAAAGCCGGAGTCACCCTTACCCGCGAAAACTTAGCAAGCAGGTCGAATACTCCGGTCGGGGAGCGAGATAGGCTGTACGCCGCGCTGAACGCTGCCGTGACTTATTACCAGTCTTCACTTAAAAGCAGTCCGCCAGCCCAGCTCTATCTCACAAATCGAGGAATCTCAGCGGAGACTATAGAGCAGTACCAACTAGGCTTCGCTGGCGGCGAATGGGACACCCTTCCGCGATATCTCGATCAATTTGGCGTGACACGGGAGGACGCTGTTCGGGCCGGCATTCTGGCTGTCTCGGAGCGTGGTGGACACTATGATAAGCTGCGTGGCCGAGTCGTGTTCCCTATTGTCGATGTGCAGGGACGAACGGTTGCGTTCGGAGGGCGACTCATCCATGCAGAGCCCGACCGGCCAAAGTATCTAAACTCTGCCGAAACTCCTTTATTTTCAAAGAGCAAAACTCTCTACGGCTTATCACGCGCCAGAAAGGCAATCGCCGACGGCGGCGAGGCAATCATTGTCGAAGGGTATTTGGATGTCATCGCCTGCCACCAAGCTGGGTTTATGAATGTTGTGGCGACGCTTGGTACTTCGCTGACAGAAGAGCATGCGTTGATTATTGGAAAGCTCGCCAGGCGTGTCCTGCTTGCCTTTGATTCCGACGCTGCCGGTGTCAAGGCGGCGCAGCGTGCGCAAGCCATCTTTGAAGCGCAGGAGATCGAAGTCAGAATACTCGACATGCCTAAGAGTGAAGATCCTGACAGCCTGATCAACTCGGGCCGGATAGATGTGTTCCGAAAATCGATTTCGGGTGCTCTCCCGGTGAACGAGTCTCGGCTACGACAGATCGTCGACACTATAGACCCTGCAATGTCTGAGGGCGAGCGTGTCACGCTGTTCCAACGAGAAATACTGCCAATACTTAAAGCGACGAAAAGTGTCACCGAGCGTCAGCGTTATATCCGCCTCTGTGCGCGGGCGCATCCGCTCTATGCTACCGGCGCAGCGATGGCAGAAGAACAGATCCAGCAAGAAGTCGAGGGACGTAAACCTTGGATTCCTGGTCAAAAACAGTATTCGCCCGGTCGAATTGCCGGCAAGGTCGGCTGGAACGGAGAAGTGAGGAAGCCGATCGGACCTCGAGAGACGGCAATTCCGGTCATTAAGAGCCTTCATACGGCCGAGGAGACTATCATTCAGGCGCTTCTCGATCCAGGGCTAGAACACTACGCGATGCTGTCGACTGAACTGGATCCAGACACATTTGTCCGTCCGAACTATGGTAAGCTCGCTCGCTTACTTCTGACCACTCCCGGGTTAGAGGGTGCTAAGCTCGCATTGGAAGACCCAGAGATTGCCGGAGACCGTGACCTCGAGGAGATACTTCTCGGTCATCGAGACCCGATCCCGGGAGTCAACGAGGACGTTTTGCGGCCTGATATTCAGCGATTGATTCGTTATGCAGAAGACCAAACGCTCGAAAAACTACGAGAACTGAGCCGAGAAGGCAACGCCCAGGCAATGGGTCTTTATACAAAAATCATGCGTGAACGGAAAGGCGCAAAGACTCCGTAAACGCGATGGCTTGACAAATGTCAAATATGGTGCTAGAACGCAGGGTATAGATTACATTAATAGCAAAAAAAGACGTTTTTAAAATAGAGTGTTTGACGGAATAATCCGAAATGGATAGAGGTAGCGGAAACTTGCCAGTGAACGAAGTGCAATTAATACAAGACAGGGTCGTCGACGAGCCGCTTGAGGTTGTTAGTAGATTCCAGAGCGAAGTACAAAGACTGATGGAAGAGGGCAAGAGGACAGGCACGCTGACCTACGCCGAGGTCAACGACAGTCTTTGCCAGTACGAAGAGCTCGATGCCGAGCAAATGGATGATCTGTTGTCTGCATTCGCCGAAGAGGGAATACAGATCATCACCAAATCGCCGAATGGCGATCAAATCATGACGGTTAAGGAAGCGGTTGATGATATCGGATCGATAGTCAACCGGTTCGACGACTCCGATGCCGTTATCGCAAGTCAGCTTCCCCCACAGATATTCAATCCGGATATTGAGTCGGTAGACGCCGAAGTAGCTTCGATCGAAGCCGGGGCAATTGAGGACTCTGTGCGCATGTGGCTGCGCGAGGTCGGCAGGACGCATTTGCTTAGAATCGACGAAGAGATTCGACTTGCCAAGCGCATTGAGGACGGTGAGGAGTCGGCAAAGGTCGCACTCATACGCGCCAATCTTCGATTGGTTGTCTCGATAGCGAAGCGCTACACGCTCCGCGGGATGTCGTTCCCAGACCTCATCCAGGAGGGAAATATCGGGCTGATTCGCGCGGTCGAAAAGTTCGACTATCGCAAAGGCTATAAGTTCAGCACGTATGCCACTTGGTGGATTCGGCAGGCGATTACTCGCGCAATCGCCGATCAAGGCCGCACAATCCGCATTCCTGTTCATATGGTCGAAACGATCAATCGCCTCATTCGCACAAGTCAAGCGCTTTTGCAAGGTCTTGGCCGCGAACCCACTTTGGACGAGTTAGCCAAGGAGATGGATGTACCGGTCGAGCGGGTGAGTGAAATCATGCGAGTCGCTCCCGAGCCACTTTCGCTGGAGATGCCGGTTGGCGAAGAGGAAGACAGTCATCTTGCCGACTTTTTACAGGACGTCGAGCTTCTTTCTCCGTCAGACGCCACCACAAAGGTTGTGCTGCGTGAAAAGATTGAAGAGGCCCTAGATCAGCTTAGCATCCGTGAACGTGATGTTGTTCGCATGCGATTTGGGTTGGATGACGGTTATCCCCATACTCTTGAAGAGGTGGGCAAGCACTTTCGGGTCACTCGCGAGAGAATTCGGCAGATCGAAGCCAAAGCTCTCAAGAAGCTGCGCCACCCCAGCCGCAACTCAAGACTCAGGGACTACATAGAGCCATAAGTCTCGCAAGCCATAACATTTCTGCCCGCCGCTTCACTTTTTAAAAGCTGCCGCCCTCGTCTTTTGGTGGGCGGCGCATCAGTTCGGTAACCGCAACTTTTGGATTAAGCCCGTTATGAATGACGTCATGGATTGTGTCGAAAAGAGGTGTTGCGACTCCGTAACGCCTTGCTAAGGCATACGCCGCAATGGAAGTCGGTACTCCTTCGGCTGCTTGCCCTATTTCCCGAAGAACAGCTTCCAGCGGTTCGCCTTTTGCTAAACCGACACCGACCCGGTAGTTTCTCGATAGCCGGCTGGCCGATGTCGCCATCAGGTCTCCGACACCGGCAATTCCGAGAAAAGTAAGCGCTTGTGCCCCGGCTGCAACTCCTATCTGAGTCATCTCCATCAAACCGCGCGTCATCATCGCGGCCCGTGTATTGTCTCCAAAGCCCAGTCCCTCACAAGCACCTGCGCCGATTGCCAGCACATTTTTCAGGGCACCAGCGAGCTCGACTCCCAAGATATCGGAATGTGTATAAACTCGAAAACTATCCGACATAAAGAGCTTCTGCACCTGACGAGAAGCGACGGGGTCGATACTTGCGGCAATACACACCGACGGAACGCCTAAGACCACTTCTTTGGCCAAGTTTGGTCCACTGAGGGCCACAATGCCGCGGCAATACTCATTGGGAATGAGTGTGCTTATAACTTCGGACATGGTCTGCCCGGTCTGCGCTTCCAAACCTTTGGTTGCGCTAACCAGTAAGACCGGCGAATTGAGCCGCTTAGCAAATGCTGACAACACCGCCAAAATCGCGCCGGAAGGAACGGCGACAACAACAGTTGATGCCGCCTGGTTGACTGCATTCTCAATATCTGAGACGCCGCGAATATTCGGAGGTAACGATAGCGAAGGAAGATACTTGCTATTTGTTCTCGATCGGTTAACTTCGTCAATCAGTGTTGGATTACGATCCCAAAGTGTGACGTTTCGGCCTGAGGTGGCAAGCATATAAGCAAGTGCCGTCCCCCAGCTCCCCGCGCCGAGGACTGTAATGGGTTGATCGGTAAAATCAGATATCATCGATCAAGCAGTATAGCAGATCAAGGGACAACACATTGAACCCGACGCTATCATTGCCTCCGCTTTAATGCTGCTTTAATCTGCTCGATCTAACATGAATAGAACGCTTTATCTGTTTGATCGAGGGAGCCGATCGATGACGCTATTTTCTCCGTGTTTGAGGCGCTCATTGCGTACCGCTGTATTTGCTTTACTCTGTTTTGCCACATTGCATTCCTGTCTTGCACAGGAGTCGCTGGATCGCAATCTTATAGAAAATGGCGATTTTTCGAATATGAATTCTGCGACGCAGGCACCTATGGGTTTTACGACAACTGGTGATGTTGTTTTTGGACAACTCGGAAATCCCGGTGCCGAGCGATTTGGCAATGGTTTTCGGCTTCTGTCGGCGCTCGATGGCGGCTCGGTCAGTCCACCGTCAGGAGCGGTGTCGACCACGGTGACACACTTGTCGCCAGCAAATGGCCGCTGGTACCGCTTTCGTATCCGTGGACTCGCACAGAAGGGGTTTGATGTAGACCAGGAAGATCTCTACCTGCAGGTGGAGTTTTTCTCACGGGACGGCCACGATCCACTGGACAATGTGACGAGGCAGTTTTACGATGTTGTCCAGCTTGACCGTAAGAATATGGCCGATCCA
>Ga0116229_10008268_pt1 | contig 16213 bp, 15 predicted proteins | sample S1TSphgellanicum_3_FD_87313 | JGI IMG/M metagenome (GOLD analysis project Ga0116229, IMG submission 87313) | Host-associated microbial communities from peat moss isolated from Minnesota, USA - S1T2_Fc - Sphagnum magellanicum MG | ecosystem: Host-associated > Plants > Peat moss > Unclassified...
CGGCGGCGCTCGTGCTGGTCGCGCCCGACGGCACGCGCTATCCGGTCACCGACGGGCTGACGCTCGGTCGCTCGAGCGAGAACGTCGCGACCTTCGCCGACCCGCGCATGTCGCGCGCCCACGCCCGCATCGTCGCCGACGGCGGCAGCTTCGCGATCGAAGACCGCGGCTCGTCGAACGGCACCTACGTCGACGGCCGGGCGGTCACGCGCGAACTCCTCGTGCCCGGGACGGTCGTTACGCTCGGCGATACGAACCTCCGGGTCGCGACCGATGGCTGATCCGCGGCTGGCAACGCTCGGCGTCTCGCTGGCGCTCGTGGCCTTCGTCGCGCTGGTACGGGATCGGCGCGGTCCGCCGCCGCCGCCGGCCCTCGACGCGGCGATCCCGACCGGGATCGAGTTGACCGTCGCCCACGCGGGCACGATCAAGACGTACCGCTTCGGCCGCCGCATCTTGGCCGGACGCGCGGCCTCGGCCGACCTGCGGATCGAGGACCCGCGGGTGAGCCGGCTGCATGCGCGGATCGAACTGCGGGAAGACGGCGTTTATGTCGAAGACTTGGGAAGCCGGAATGGAACGGCCGTGAACGGAATCTCCGTGCACGGCAGCCGGCGGATGGCGGTCGACGACGAGGTCGCAATTGGTTCGGCAACAGTGATTTACCGGGGTATCGGGGCATGGAGATAGCGGTCGGTTCGCAACCGGGTCTCTGGGATCGGACGAGTGCCGAGGCGCACGTCGCGGACCAGCTCGCACCGGGCGTAGTGTTGCTCGCGGTGGCAGACGGGTTCGGGTTGGTGCGCGGGACGCCGGTCGCCAAAGTCGCCGTCGAGATCGTGCGCGAAAACCTGCGCAAGCGGGTGCGCCGCGATACGCGCGATCCGCGCGCGCATCTGCTCGCAGCGTTTTCGAGCGCCAACGCGCGCGTCTTCGCGCAGAGCGGATCGAGCGACGACTACGTCGCCGGCGGCGCGTCGATGACCGCGACGTTGATCGTGGAAGACCGCGCGTATCTCGCCCACGTCGGCAAATCGCGCGCGTACCTCGCGCGCGACGGCGCGCTCTCGACGCTGACCGAAGACGACGCGCTCGCGGGCGACGAGTGGACGACCGCGCGCTCGAGCGTGCCGACCGAGATGCGCACGGGACCGCTGCTCACACGCACGCTCGGCACCCAAGCGACGCTCGACGCAAGCGTACTCCACGTGCGGCTGATGCACGCCGACGCGCTCGTGCTCGCGACCGGCGGGGTTCACGCGTTCGTCGGGACGGACGAGATCGCGTACGCGCTCGACGCGGCGGCGACGTCGGCCGACGTCGCGACGCGGCTGCTCGACGTCTTGAAGTTCCGCGGTGCCGCCTCGGCGGGGACCGTGATCGTGGGCCGCGCGCTCACCGATTGGGGCGAAACGATCGCGCCCGCGCCGTCGGCCGTGCGCAACGCGACCCTTTCGCTGACGGCCCTCGTCGCGGCAACGCTTGCCGCCGTGGCGGTGCTTCACGCCGTCTTTGTCCCGTAGCCTCGGCGCGCTCGCGCCGATGACCCTCGCGCTCGCCTTCGCGGCGGGCGCGTTTTGGTTTGTCGCCCCGGCGGAGTTTCTCGCCTTGCGGGTTCCACTGGCCGTGCTGGGTGCCGTGGCGCTCGCGTGGATGCTGGTGCAACCGGCGAGCGTGTCGCGCGATAATACGCTGCCGGCGCTGGCGGTGGCGCTCTCCGCGCTCGGGCTGCTCACGGTGGCGCGGCTCTCGCCGGAGCTGATTCCAAAGCAGCTCGGACTGCTCGGCTTTTCGCTCGTCCTGGTCGCTTTGGGCGCGCCGGTCATCGCGCGCTTTCGCGTGCTCGCCGCGTACAAGTACATTTGGATCGTCGTTACGATCGTGCTGTTTCTCGCGCTCGCGCTCTTCGGCCAAGAAGTCAACGGTGCGAAGCTGTGGATTCGCCTCGGGCCGGTGCAGTTCGAGCCGGTCGAGGCGATCAAATTGCTCGTGGTGCTCTTCATGGCATCGTATCTGGCCGAGACGGCCGACGTCATCGCGGATACGCGGCCGTGGTCGCTCCGCGCGAATGCGAAATATCTCGGACCGCTGTTCATCGGCTGGGGCAGCTCGATGGCGATTCTCGTGTTCCAGCGCGACATCGGGATGGCCGTGCTGCTGTTCGCGACCTTCGCCGCGATGCTCTACGTCGCGACGCGCCGCATCGATCTGGTCGCGGGTGCGTGCGTCGTTTTCGGCGGCGCGGTCTTCTGGGCTTCGAAGCACTATCATTACGTACAGCAGCGCGTCGAGGTGTGGCAGCACCCGTTCGCCGATCCGCTCGGTGCGGGCTATCAAGCGGTGCAATCGCTCTTCTCGCTCGCCGCAGGCGGGTTGTTCGGCACGGGCTACGGCCTCGGCCATCCTGGCTACATCCCCGATGTCGGGACCGATTACGTGATTGCGGCGTGGAGCGAAGAGTGGGGGGCGCTGGGTGCGCTCGCGCTCTACGTGGCGTTCCTCGCCCTCGTCTTGCGCGCGCTGCGCGTTGCGCGGCGCGCACCGGATCTCTATGCGAAGTTGCTCGCGACGGGGCTTGCCGCGACGCTCGGGTTTCAGATCGTGATCATCGTCGGCGGCGTGCTGCGGCTCTTTCCGCTCACCGGGATCACGCTGCCGTTCATTTCGTACGGCGGCAGCTCGCTCGTGACCAACTTCTTGCTCGTCGCGCTGATCTGGACGATTTCGAGCGAACGCCGCACCGCGGCGCGATGAGCCGGTTCGCGAACGTCTTCTGGATCGTGATCCTGGCGGGTTCGCTGCTGGCGCTCGCCGCCGGCTTCCTCGGTGGCCGCTCGTTCGGCAGCGCGGCGGTCGCGCAGCTGCATCCGCCGCCGCCGCACGCGCCGCTCAGCGATGCGGTCGCACGCGATTTCGAACGCGAGCTCCACGGCGTGCACTCACTCGACGAAGCCGACGACCCGCGCGATGCATACGACGAGGCGGAAGACGCGGTGGCGGCGCGCCCCGACGGCTGGGCACCGGCGACGTTCGATCCGCGCCGCGACCGCGCGCGCGTTGCGCTCGTCGTCGTCGACGCCGGCATCGCCGGGACGCCCGCCGATGCCTTCGTCGCCTCGCCGATTCCGTTTACGCTCGTCGTCCCGGCCGATGAAAAGGACGGCGCGATGCAGGCGGCGCGCACGGCGGGCAAGGCGGTCCTGGTCGATGCCGCCGGAGCGGAACCGGCGGCGATTCAAAGCCGCATCCGTGCCGGCGCGATCGGCGAACTCAGCGACGCGACGGGCGAGCGCGCGCGCGACGTCGTGCGCGCTGCTGGAACGCGCGCGGTCGTGCTCGATCCGTTGCTCGGAGACGACGGTGAGAGTTACCGCATCGCGCATGAAGCGAATATGGCGGCGTGCACGCGCGACGTGATCGTCGACGGTCGTGACGCGGACCCGCTGATGGACGCGCTCTTCACGGCAGCCCTGCAGCGCGCCCAGCGCACCGGTGTCGCTGTCGTCTTGCTCCACGCGCGCCCGCATTCGCTCGCCGCCGCCGAGCGCTTCACCCTGCGCGCACAGCGCGACGGCGTCGACGTCGTGCCGCTGGACCGGCTGTTGCCGGTAAACGCCTAGCGCGCCTGCGCACGGCGTGGTGCGGGGAGCCGGAGTAGCCAGAGTGCGCCGATCGTGAACTCGAGCGCGGCGAGCAGCACGGCGAGTCGCGGTCCCAGCCCCGCGCCGCGCGCGTTCGCACGTTCGACCAGCGGTGCCGTGAAGACCGGCGCGAGAATTTGCGGGATCGCGGCGGCGACGTTCCAGATCCCCATCGCCGATGCCATGCCGCTGCGTGGTAAGAGCGTGCACGCGAGCGCCCAGTCGGCGATGAAGTACGCGCCCCACGCGATCCCGGCGAACGCCGCGGCCGCGTACGCGAGCGGGACCTCGTGCGCGCAGGCGAGCGCGATGAGCGCGACGACGATCAGGGCATTCGCCGCAAGCACGACGAGCCGCTTATCGTAGCGATCGGCCGGGCGTGCGGCGAGCGCCGCGCCGGCGACGTTTGCGATCGTGAACGTCAGAAAGAGCAGCGCGGTCGTCGTGCGCGTTGCCTCGCCGCCGATCTTCAAACTCTGGGCGACGAAGAAGAACAAGAAGCCGAGCAGCGTGTAGAACCCGAAGTTGATCGCCGTACGCGAGATCAGGAGCGTCCGGAACGCGGCGTCGATGCGGAAGTGTTCCGCTTCGGGCGCGATCGAGCGGCGGGTACGCACCGCGCCGGCGGTGACGGCCCACGAACCGGCGAGCGCGAGCGCGATGCTCGCCGCCACGATGCGGTCGTCGTGGATGAATCCGGCGACGAGCAGCCCGCCGCTATTGCCGAGCGGCTGAAAGATGCCGAGCCACGCCGACGCCGCGCCGGCGCGCTCGGGCGGCAGATAATCGGGGACGATCGCCTGATACGGGCCGATTGCGATGTTCATCCCCACTTGCAAGAGCGCGAAGCCGCCGACGATGCCGGCGAAGCCCGGCGCGAGATAGAGCGCAACGATGCCGGGGATCGCGATCGCAACGCCCGTTGCGTAGAACACGGCCCGCGAGCCCGTGCGCGCAAAGCGGCGATCGGCCAGCGGACCGGTCACGAGCTGAACGAGCGTTCCGACGATCGCGCCGATCGCGGCGATCGTTGCGTACGTGGAAACCGCGCCCGCCGGATCGAGCGCCGTCACGCGCGCCTGCAACGAAACCGCGAGCACGGCGCCCCAGACGAACTGCAAGCCGAACCACAGCGCCGCCAGCCGCGCCATTAGTCGGAGACGGCTTCCTGGGCGAGTGCGAACGAATGCGCGTACGTCCAGTCGGCAAGCGAATCGATGTCGTAGCAGGTCGACGGCGCGCAATCGCGCACGGCGCGTGCGTCGACGCCGAGGACCGTCCGCGCGCGTGCTTCGACGTCGGCGACGCGCAGTTGCCGCAGCACGAATTTCGCGAGCAGCGCGGGACCGAGCAGCATCGCTAAGCGCGGCAGGCTCTTCCGTGCTGTGAAGAACCGGCCCGCCGTCGTCCCGACCGGCGCGATCGCGGCACCGTCGATGAGAAAGACGCTCCCGTTCGCGATCCGTTCGCCGCCTAGCGCAACGGAATGGACCGGGGCGCCGGGATACTCCGCGGCGTACGCATCGGCATCGGCGAGCGCCATCGCGACCCCGGCGCCCGCTGCGCGAGCGACGAAATCGGCGAGCGCCGCGGTCGTCAGAAACGGCAGGTCGCAGGTGAGATAGAGCAGCAGCGCGGTGCCCGGGAAGGCGTCGAGTGCGCGCGCGATGTTGACGATGCCGCTCGGGTCGGCGGGGATCGTGCGATCGACCTGCACGCGCACGTGGTCCGCCACCGCCTCGGGAGCGATCACCGCAATCCCCTCCGGCGCGAGGTCGCGCGCGGCCGCGATGACGACGTCGATGCAGCGCCGTGCGCCCACCGGGGCCAACGCCTTGGACGGGCTGCCGATCGCGGCGGCAAGGTCGGGCGCGCATTCGCCACCGGCGGTTATGACGACGTGCATCGCTGCGCGCGTTCGCGCCGGGCGTGCTGAAACCCGGTGCGCGCGGGATGCGTCTATCCGGTACCAGCTTTCGCCCCCCGAAGGAGACCGCGATGCTCACCGGTTCCGCGCTCGAAGCCCCCGAAGCACTTGCCGCGATTCGCGCCGCACGGAAGGAGAAGAAACTCAGCCTCGCCGAGGTCGCGGAAACGATCGGCAAGAGTCCGGTCTGGGTCGGCGCGCTCTTCTCCGGCCAGGCGATGTTAACACCCGAGACGGCGGAACGCCTCGCGCCGGTTCTCGGGATGTCATCCTCCGATCTTGAGTCGCTCACCGAAGCGCCCGTACGCAACAGCGATCCCTTCCTCTATCGCTTGCACGAAATGTGCGACGTTTACGGCGATGCGCTGCGCACGCTCACGAACGAACAATTCGGCGACGGCATCCTGAGCGCGATCGATCTGAAGATCAATTTCGAACGCCGCGGCGAACGCGCGGTGATCACGCTCGATGCGAAGTTTCTCCCGTATAAAGAGTTTTAGTGCTCCGCTACGCCGCGAATTCGTTCGCGAAGAGCGACTCCACGATCGCGGCCATGGCGGGGTCGGCGGCGCGCAGGCGCGTGCGCGTCGCGCGCGGCCAGAGCGAGAGCGGATCGTTGGCATCGATCCAGGCGCGCAGGGCTTCAGCGAAATATTCGTCGAGGCCCGAGGCCGCGTAGGGGGTAACGAAGCGGCGCGCGGCCGCGAAGGCGCGCCGGATCCGCGGGTCGACGCCGCTGAGATAGACGCCGCCGCCGAGCGCGCAATCGAGCGCGTGCGCGAACTCGTGCGCGACGGTCATCGGCGAGGTCGAACGCAAATACACGGCGCGTTCCTCGACGACGAAGAGTCCGGCCGGCGGCACGGGCCAGTCGTCCACCCCGGCTCCGAGCCGGCGCAGCGCAAGCGAGCGGTCGCGGAAGCGCTCGTCGACGGCGAGCACTTCGATACGGATGCCGGCCGACACGGCGAGGCGTAACGCGCCGTCACCGAAGCGGGCCAAGGTCGCCTCGATTTGCGGGCGCACCGCGGGCGAGGTCGTATGCAGCGGGAGACGCGGTGCCATCGCCTCAGTCTGCACGCCGGCGATGTCCGCGATATCACGGCGGGATTACGTAGCGATGACTCGTGGTAAACCCCGAGTCATCGCATCAGATCGCCTATCTACCAGCGTCCGCGAGCCACAACTTCCGTTACATCACGGTAAACATCGTAGGTCCGCGCGCAGCAGTGTCGATACATTCGGTATGGGGGAAAGCCCGGCAGCCCTAGTTCGAGCCGCTGCCCGCATCGTCAACGCCGAGGCGGCCTTGCTTCGGCGCGGCTCCGAGGTGTTGTCGGTCTACGGACTGAGCGAGGGCTCGGCGCACGATGCCCTTGTGGCGATCGAAGCGGGCGTCACCCTGCCGGAGCGTTTGAACATCGTCTGGAGCACGCGGGTGACGGCAGCCGACGATGTCCCGCTCGATCTCTACCTCTTGAAGCGCGCGCCGCTCGAGATCGACGAACCGAGCGCCCGCGTTCTGCGTGTCGTGGCTGCCGAGATCGGCTATTCCGTGGACGTGCGGGCGGCGGGAAGCCGGCGCGACGGCGTGCCGCTGATGCTCGGCGAGCGCATCGAACATTTGGCGACGACGGTCGATGAGATCGCCGATCCGGTCGCGATCTTCGAAGCGCCGCGCATCGGCAACATCGCGCGGTTCTTGTATATCAATCCCGCCTTCGAACAATTCTTCGGCTACACGATCACCGACGTCATCGGGCAGACACCGGAGTTTCTCTACGGCGAATTGACCGATCGCGATCGGCTCGAGTTCATCCGCGACCGGCTGCGCACCGGCGTCGACGTGCGCAGTCAAATCGTCTGCTACAAACGCGACGGTATCCCGGTGTGGATCGAGATGCACGCGAAGCCCGTGATCGAACCGAGCGGTGCGATCTCGCTGCACATTCTCACGCTGCGCGATGTCACCGCGCGCAAAGAATTCGAAGGCGCGCTCGGCCAAGAGAAACGCAAGCTCCAAGTGACGCTCGCCGCGATCGGCGACGCCGTCATCACGACGGTGGGCGACGGCCGCATCGAATTCGTGAATCCCGCCGCGCAGAACGTCTTCTCCATCGACCCGGTCGAGTCGTACGGAGAAAATATCGCGACCATCGTCCCGCTCCACGACTACCATGATGCGCCGGTCGACGTCTTGCGCGGCGGTGAGCGGGACGAATCGGGGACGCGCCGCGGGCAAGGCCGGCTCACCCTGCCGGACCGAACGCTACACGTCGCGTTCACGAGCTCACCGTTCGGCCAAGGCCCCGAGGGCTACGTCGTCGTTTTGCGCGACGTGACCGAAGCGCATCGGCTCGCCTCGCAGCTCTCCTTCGAAGCCGCGCACGACGCGCTCACCGGGCTCATCAACCGGCGGCGCTTCGAAGAAGCGCTCGAGGACACCGTCATCGAGGCGCGGCGCGGCCGCGGCGATACGACCTTGGCGTTCCTCGATCTCGATCGCTTCAAAGTGATCAACGACCGCTGCGGGCACGCGGCCGGCGATCAGGTACTCGCCGACGTCTCCAACGTGTTGGCCAGCAGACTTCGTGACCGCGATTTGCTCGCGCGCGTCGGCGGCGATGAGTTCGCGGTCATTCTGTACGATTGTCCGCTCGCGACGGCGCGTGCCGTGATGAACAAACTTCGCGACGCGGTCGACGAGTACGTGTACGAAAGCGATGGCGAGCAATTTCGCGTCGGCGTGAGCATCGGTCTCGCGTCGATCGACGCGGACGTGAGCAGCCCATCCGCGGCGCTCGCGATCGCCGATGCGGCCTGCTATGCAGCGAAAGCCGCCGGCCGCAACATCGTCGTCGGCTAGCGCGCCGTGGCGGCGGCGATCGCCGCGAGATCGGCCGGTTCGAGCGCGACGTCGATTGCGCCGATCCAGCCGTCGACTTGCGCGGCCGTGCGCGCGCCGACGATGGCGCCGGTGACCGCATCGTTGGCCAGGGTCCAGGCAATCGCGACTTCGGCCGGCGAGTGTCCGCTGCAGGCGCCGATTTCGCGCAAGATCTCGACGACCGCGAGGTTCCGCGCCAGGCGCGGTTCCTGAAAATCGGCGCTGCGGCTGCGCCAATCGTTCTCGGGTAGCGCGGCGGCACGCTCTTTCGTCATCGTGCCGGTGAGCAGGCCGGAGGCCATCGGCGAATACACGATCGTCCCGATACCGTGCGCTTTGCAATACGGCAGAAGTTCTTTCTCTATCCCGCGCCGGATCGCCGAGTAGGGCGGCTGCAGCGAGGTGACGGGCGCGATCGCGCGCGCCCGCTCGAGTTCTTCGACCGAGAAGTTCGAGACCCCGATCCAGCGGACTTTCCCTTCGCGCTGGAGATCCGTCAGCGTCGCCCAGCCGGCGTCGATGTCGACGATGTCGTCGGTCGGCCAGTGGATCTGGTAGAGGTCGATCGCCTCGACCCCGAGGCGTTTCAGACTCGCTTCGCATTCGCGGCGCAGCGAGTCCGGTGCGAGCGACTCCGTCATGCCGCCCGTGCCGTCCGCGATCAAGGCGCATTTCGTGAACACGTAGGGCCGCTCCGCGGCCGGCACATCGGCGAGTGCCTTCGCGACGACTTCCTCGCTGTGACCGAGGCCGTAGGCGGCGGCCGTGTCGATCCAGTTCACGCCGCGTTCGATGGCCCGATGGATCGCGGCAATCGAGTCCGCGTCGTCCTGCGGGCCCCAGCCGAAGCGCCAGTTTGCGCCGCCGGCGGCCCAGGCGCCGAAGCCCAGCGGCGTGATGGCGAGATCGCTGTTGCCGAGAATTCGCGTGTTCACGCCCGGTACATACCCCGCCGGATGTGTATTGGTGGCACGAATCGTGAGCGATTTCACACCTGCCCCGATGGTACGGCGCGCCGGGATCGCGTACAATGGAGGCAGCCTGGGCGCACCGCCCGCGTCCGCCTTGAGGGATCCGGCCGATGTCATTGACCATTTCGAACACGCTGGCCAACGCCGCGCTCACACCGCTGGAACAGTTCAGCCGGTCATTTCTGAAAGACCTCGATGAAGCGTCGAGCGGCAGCGCGTTGACGTCGGCCGCCGACAATCCGTCCGGTCTCGCGATTTACAACACCCTCACCGCGCAGGCTAGCGGCTTCAACGTCGCGTCGCAGAACGTCCAGACCGCGAACGACGCCGTGTCGGTCGCCGACGGCGCCCTCGCGCAGACGCAGGCCGGGCTCCAATCGCTCAATGCACTGGCCGTCCAGGCGAACAACGATTTTCTCTCACCGGCCGACCGCGCGGATCTGCAGTCCGTGGCGAATCAGTTGGTGCAGCAGATCAACACGAACGCGGAAGATGCGTCCTTCAACGGCCAAGCGTTACTGACGGGCAAGTTCTCCGGCACGACGCCCGCTCAAGCGCCGGTCGCAACGACGACGTCGAACGCCACGATCACCGGCGGCGGCGATTTGGTCACCGCGCCGGCCGCCGCCGCGAACGCGCAGGCCGGCGCGATCACCATCGCGGTGAACGCCGGAAGCGGCTCGAATCCCGCCACGGCACAGATCACGTTCACCTCGACCGCGAACGGCCAGACCACGACCGTCGCCGCCGCGGCGGCCGCGGGTTCCACCGTCAACGTCAACGGCACGCAGATCACGCTCGGCAATTTTACGAACGCGGATAACGGCGCGCAGGCGACGGTCCAAGTCCAGGCCGGCACCACGTTTACGCAAGGTCAGGCGGCGAACGTGCAGTCGGGCGCCTCCGAAGGCGATACGACGGCCGTCAATCTGCCGAACGGCACGGCGGCGGCGAACTTCATCAGCAACATCGATCTCTCGTCGTCGGCGTCGGCCGAAGACGCACAAGGCCAGATTCAAGAGGCGATCGCGTCGGTTTCGACCGCGCGCGCCCAACTCGGTGCCCAGTCGCAAGCGCTCACCAACGCTGCGAACAACGACAATACCGCGGCGGTGAATACGACCGCGGCGGCGTCGTCGATCGGGGACGCGGACCTGGCCTCGGTTTCGACCGAGCTCGCTCTGCTGCGGACCCAGCAGCAGATCTCGCTGGCGACGCTGCAGAATGCCAATACGGCCCTCGGTTACCTGAACCGCTTCTTCAACGTCGCGGCGTAGGTTCAGATCGGCGCGAGGACGCCGCTGGACGCCCGCAGCGGTTCGTGCCCCCGGCGCATGATTCGCGGCACGATTTGGTAGACTGTGACCATGAGCGCATTTGCAACGTTGAACCCCGCCACCGGCCGCGACCTCGAGCGATTCGAAACCTACGATCGCCCGCATCTCGAACGCGTCTTGAGTCGTTCACAAGACGCGTTCCGTGCCTGGCGCGGGACGTCGTTTGAGGCGCGCGCGAAGCTCATGCATGCCGCGGCCGCTCAACTGCGCGGCCGCAAAGCGGAACTCGCCGCGATCGCGACGCGCGAAATGGGGAAACCGATCGCCGAGGCCGAGGCCGAACTCGAAAAGTGCGCGCTCACGTGCGACTACTTTGCCGCCCACGCGCACGAATTTCTCGCCGACGAATCGGCCCCATCGAACGCGACCGAGAGCTACGTCGGATTCCGTCCGCTCGGTGCGGTTCTCGCCGTGATGCCGTGGAATTTTCCGTTCTGGCAAGTCTTCCGGTTCGCCGCGCCGGGACTGATGGCCGGGAACGTCGCGATTCTCAAGCATGCATCGAACGTCACGCGCTGCGCGCTCGAGATCGAGTCGATTTTCGGAGCGGCCGGGTTTCCGAGCGGCGTGTTCCAAACCGTGATCGTACCCGGTGACGAAGTCAAAGATTTGATCGCTGACAAGCGCATTGCGGCGGTGACCCTTACCGGCAGCGAGGCGGCCGGGATCTCGGTCGCCTCGGCGGCGGGGCGCCATCTGAAGAAATGCGTGCTCGAACTCGGCGGCTCGGATGCGTTCATCGTGCTCGCCGATGCCGACCTCGATGCGGCAGCGCAGATCGCCGCGAAGGCACGCTTTCAGAATACCGGGCAGAGCTGCATCGCGGCAAAGCGGTTCATCGTCGAGGCGCCGGTCTACGACGCGTTCGTGGAGCGGTTTGTCGCGGCGACGCGCGCGCTCAAAGTCGGCGACCCGTTGGAGCGCGATACGCGCATCGGACCGATGGCACGCGGCGATCTGCGCGACGAACTCGCCGGCATCGTTGCGGAGACGATCGCCAAGGGCGCGCGCGCGGCGACCGGTGCGAAGCCGGTCGCGCGCGACGGCTACTATTACGAGCCGACGGTGATCGTCGACGTCGAGCCCGGCATGCCGATGTTCGACGACGAGACGTTCGGGCCGGCGGCCGCCGTCGTGCGCGCGCGCGACGCCGAGCACGCGATCGCGCTTGCCAACGATTCCAAATTCGGCCTCGGCGGCAATCTCTGGACGGCGGACATCGCGCGGGCGAAGACGATCGCCGCGCGGCTCGAGAGCGGCAGCGTCTTCATCAACGGCATGACCGCCAGCGATCCACGCTTGCCGTTCGGCGGCGTGAAGAACAGCGGCTACGGCCGCGAACTCTCGCATTTCGGCATCCGCGAATTCGTGAACATCCAGACCGTCTGGATCGGCCCCGATACGAACGCCGCCGCGTCCCCGCACGACGTCGCCGCGGAATGAGCGCGGGCGGCCGTCGCGCTACTGCACGAGGCTGCTGACGAGCACGAAATCGATCCCTTCGGCCTGCAGCTCCGGGACGAGATCGCGTACGGCTTCGAGGGTCGTCGGGCGCGGGTGGCCGATCGCGATCGCGCTGCCCTGACGTTTGGCGATCGCGACGGCCGCGCGCAGTTGGCCTTCGGTGTAGGCGACATCGGCGCGGTTGTCGAGGAAGACGTCGCGCGCGGCGACGCGGACGCCGTGTGCGCGCGCCGTCGCCGCCGCGATGCTTTTGCTCGAGGTGAGCGAGTCGATGAAGAAACGATCGTCACGCGCGAGCACTGCGGCGACGTCGTTCATCACGCGCGTGTCGGCGGTCGCTTTGCTGCCTTCGTGATTGTTCACGCCGGTTGCGAGATCGACGTCGTCGAGGTCGTGCTGGACTTGGGCGGCGATCGCGGCGTCGTCCATCTCGGTCGTCACCTTCCCGGGGCCGGGGTTCATCCCCGACATCGTCTCCATCGGCAGGTGCAGCATGATGCCTTTCCCGGCCGCCGAGGCCTCGCGTTCGATCGTGTGATTGAAGCGTACGTCCGGCAACACGGAGAGCGTAAGGGGGATCGGGAGCGCGATGAAGCCGCGTTCGGTATCCGGCCATTGCCCGCAATCGTCGATGATCAGTGCGAGCTTCGGTCCGCTCGATGCGGCCGGAGCGGGCGACGGTGGTGACGCGGCCGGCGTTTCCGTCGCAGAGGCTTGCGTTGCCGGTGCTTCCGTGACCATGCGCGCTGGCGGCGTACCGTTCTCCGGCGTTTCGGAAGGCGCGGCGGCTGCGGTTGGTTCGCTCATCGGCGTTGCCGTTGCGATCGGACGGTGATGCGGCGGACGCCGCCCGGCGATCACCGCGATGAGGACGACGAGGACGAGGACGAGCGCGAACGGCACGATCCATCTCGAGCGCGTTGATGCGCGCGTTCGCGGCCGCGGTTTCTTACGGCGAGGCATTGCGCGTCGGATTCGACGCGCTTGCCGCCGCGCGCTTCCAATAGCGCGAGAAGCGGCGCAGATCGGTTGGTTCTTCGAGTACGCTAAACGGCGGCGGCGGGATCGCGATCACGCGTATTTCGCGTGCGACGCGCGCGGCGATCGCGCGCAGGCCGGGATCGGGCGTCGCCACCATCGCGACCGCGTCGGCATCGTGCAGGCGCGCGAACGCGAGCAGTGCGCCGGTCGCGTCGCCTTCATCGCACACGTCGACATGCATCTCCGCGAGCGCGCCTTCGACGAAAGCGGTGCGCGCGAATGACCACGGCTCGGCCTCGCGCAGCTTGGCGTCCCAAGCGAAGATCACCGGTGCGTCCGGAAAGGCGCGGCGCGCGGCGTTCGCATCGCTGAGCGCATCGGTATGCGCCCAGATGATCGGCCGCGCGGCGTCGAGTGGCGGCGGCGCGGGGTCGGCCGGCGCTTGAAGCGCGACCCCGGTGTGCGGCTCATCCGGAACCCTGCGGAACAGGCGTCCGTGCAGATCGTCGTAGCCGGCGTCGAACGGACAATCTGCGCGCGCTCGCGGACATTCGCCGCAGTGCACCCCGCCCGAATGTCGCTCCAGGTTTTCGCGGTTGAAGAGGTAGGGCTGCGCGGAAAAGGTTCCGGCGACCCACTGCCACGAGAGGCGGTTGCTCGCCGGGTCGCCGTCGAGCAGATGCGATTCAAAGAATTGTGCGCCACGCTGCCAGCGCACGCGCCGATGGTGAACGACGTACGAGGCGAACCACATCCGCGCATGATTGTGGACATAGCCCGTTTCGACGAGCTCCCGAACGATCGTATCCATGCACGCGAGGCCGGTATGGCCGGTTTGGATGTCGTAGGGCAGGTCGTCCGTATAGGCGCCGGACGGCCAGCCGCTGGTGCCGGGTCCGAGGTTGGCGGAGATGCGGTCGCCGATGAGCCCGTAAATGCGCCGCCAATAGTCGCGCCAGCCCAATTCCCGGATGAACGTTTCGACGGCGCCGGGGGCCAGGCCGCGGGCGAGCACCGCGTCGCGCACCTCCGCGAGCTCGAGGATTCCGTGGCGAAGGTAGGGTGAGAGCCGGCTGACCGCGCCGCCCAGCATGTTGCGGGTCTCCGCGTAACGGCCGGGCTCGAAGTCGGCGAGGCGAGCCAAAGCGGCCGCGCGTCCCGCCGGGAAGTCCGTCAGCGGCGGCAAAGGGTTCCGACTATTATTAAAAGTATCAATACGCATCCGAATGAGCGCTCAAGCCAAGTCCCCTGCGGAAGAAGTGCTGCGGGGCCCGATCAAATCAAAAACCGTATTCCCGGTCTTGATCCTTCATATGCTTGCTCAGGGACCAGAACATGGCTACGGCTTGCTCCAGCGGATCGAAGCGCTCTGCAGCGAGCTGCTGGCGGTAAATACCAACACCATCTATCCGCTCTTACGGCGCCTCGAAGAGCGCGGATTCATCGCCGGCGAGTGGGACCACCCGACCAAGCGAGCGCGCCGGCTCTATCGGATCACGCCGGCCGGCCGCGAACGCCTGGCCCGGATCAAACACAACATGTTGCCGTATCTTGATTTGCTCGCGGCCTCGATCGACCGGCTGCGCAGCGCGCTCTACGAAACCCAACCCGACTCCATCGCCAGCTAACTCCCTCACCGTTTAGGAGTACGTTCAATGCCCGTCCAGTACCGCGCCCCGTTGCGCGACATGCAATTCGTCCTGCGCGAACTCGCCGGAATCGACGACGTCGCGAAGCTTCCCGGCTACGGCGAAACCGGCGACGTCGTCGACGCGATCCTCGATGAGGCCTCGACCTTCGCCTCCGAAGTGCTCGACCCGCTCAACGTGAGCGCCGACAAAGAGGGCTGCACGTGGAACGACGGCGTCGTCACGACGCCCAAGGGGTTCAAAGAAGCCTACACGCAGTTCGCCAAAGCGGGCTGGATCGGTTTGCCGGTGCACGAGGAGTTCGGCGGACAAGGTCTGCCGCAGCTGTTGCTCGGGCCGACGCTCGAGATGTGGAACGGCGCGAACGTCGGCTTCGCCAACGGCCCGCTGCTCAATCAAGGGGCGATCGAAGCGCTCGAACTCTGCGGCACGGACGAGCAGAAGAACCTCTACATTCCGAAGCTCGTCAGCGGCGAGTGGACGGGCACGATGTGCCTGACCGAACCGCAAGCCGGCTCGGACCTCGCCGCGGTCCGCTCGAAGGCGATCCCCGAGGGCGACCACTACAAGGTCAGCGGTCAGAAAATCTTCATCACGTTCGGCGAGCACGATATGGCGCCGAACATCATGCATCTCGTTCTCGCGCGTCTGCCCGATGCGCCGGAAGGCACGAAGGGCATCTCGATGTTCATCGTGCCGAAGTTCCTCGTCAACCCCGACGGGTCGCTCGGCGAACGCAACGACGTCTATTGTACCGGCATCGAGCACAAGCTCGGCATCAACGGCAACCCGACGTGCACGCTGCAGTACGGTGAGAAGACGGGCGGCGCCGTCGGCTTCCTCGTCGGCGAAGCGAACCGCGGCCTCGAATACATGTTCATCATGATGAACGCGGCCCGGTTCTCGGTCGGCGTACAAGGTCTCGCCGTTGCGGACCGCGCGTATCAGAGCGCGCTCGCGTTCGCCAAAGAGCGCGTCCAGAGCCGCGAAGTCGCCGGCAAGTCGAAAGACGCCGCGCCGATCATCAAACATCCTGACGTGCGCCGCATGCTCATGTCGATGAAGTCGCAGATCGAAGCGATGCGCGCGATCTCGTACGTCACGGCCGCCTCGCTCGACTACGTGATCAAGAGCACCGATGAAGGCGAGCGCAAGAAGCACCGCGCGTTCGTCGAGTTGATGATCCCGGTCGTCAAGGGCTGGTGCACGGAAGTCTCGCAAGAAGTCTGCTCGACCGCGCTGCAAGTATTCGGCGGGATGGGTTACGTCGAAGAGACCGGCATCGCGCAGCAATACCGCGACGTGCGCATCACGACGATCTACGAAGGCACGACCGGGATCCAGGCGCTCGACCTC